>Ga0181469_100092_pt3 | contig 19695 bp, 24 predicted proteins | sample InSIn2SAF170_2_FD_119081 | JGI IMG/M metagenome (GOLD analysis project Ga0181469, IMG submission 119081) | Clean room microbial communities from NASA Spacecraft Assembly Facility at Jet Propulsion Laboratory, Pasadena, California, USA -... ... | reverse complement strand
AAATATATTTGTAATCAGTGTAGTACGAGAGATGAAAGAATACCGCTCTTACGTTGTATTTCTTTGTCAATGCAAGCAGAGATGCACCATCATGGAAAGGGTAAGGTGGATGATTTCCACTTGTACTTGATGTCTGCTTTTCTTCGCCAGATGAATCAATAAGAAGTTCAGGTTCGTTTCCATCTGTAATCATGCCTGCTTGTTCTGGTTCATCGATATTAGTCGGAACCGTCTGCTCTCGCCGAATCTTATCTGCATCTTGCTTCTTAATGGATTTATAAAATAAGTTCTCATCAACCTTTGCTCAAATATCAGTCAAGCATGAAAAGCGTGAGAATAAAGACGGGAAGGGGTACACACTTGCGTCTTTTCGTTTACAACAAACCCCCCTCCAACGCTAAAATAGGTATTCGTAGCCAATAAAGTTCCGTCCTTGTCAAATACTGCAAATCGCATGCCATTAGGATGCTGCGGTAAGGAATCCATTCGCCACATCATGTCCTTATCCATATTGTACGTTATCCTCTTTTTGCTACCCAAGTTGAGCGAGTCAGTCGCGACGATCCGTTCATAGCGGTGCGGTAATGAGGCTGGGTCAAGTGTCATATCTTCACAATCAACTCCTTCAAATCCTAGTAGGAGGGCCATGGGGGTCATATGACCTTTTCCTTTAAACGAATTTTCTCAATAGGGCAAGTGGAAAAGGTGCGTTCACTAGTGGCATACCTGTGGCAGCTAATGAACCATGTAAGGTCACTTTGAGCGAATGAACGTGTTCTATCAGCCCTAAAGCATTTAAATCTTCTGTAAAAATCCTTGCAGCTCGCATTGGTCCAATCTATGTTTAGCATTAAGAAGCCATTTACAATACGATGACATAAAAGACTTGCTGTATGTGAACTCGACGGCCCAATACCTGTTTAACTCATCAGAATGCATTATGAAGCTCTGTTAGACGGCTTTCGTACCAATACTGAACATATCGAAGACGGAAATAACTGGGACAACGAAGCTTACTACATATCCCCTCAAACAAAAGTGGTATCGAACGACTTACCAGCATGTTCGCCCGAAGGTTTATGATCATAATTATCCTCAGAGAACAGACTACTGCTCAAATCCTTCTCAGACTTCCAGGAAGCAGGCGCCAAAGAGTGCTGATAACGCCAATGTCTTCCTTTCGACGCGTCAATCAAGGGTGATGCATTGGGGATGCTCCGCCATCGAACCCTACCGGCTACAGGCTGGCAGGATTTCAACAAGAGGTGGAAGACTGGAGGGGGCATTAAAGAGCAGGTCTCAATGTTATGTGATGGTTTCTGTTTCTTGTCTTTGTCCTCTTATCCTGTCCATGACTCCGTGCTTCCATTGCTTTAGGCCACTGCAGATCGTTTCGCTTGCTATCTTTGCTATCTCGGCGCATTCGCCGAACCACACGTTAGGACGCAGAATGGTAATCGGATGGAAAGGAAGGATATACACTGTCTATACACCTAGCTATCCGTCACACAATGTCTTATCTGAGTTGACTCAGAGCACTCAGTGCCTAACGTTAGAAGTCCAATATGATGGGGTTTTCTCGTCTCGCGGTGGAATCTATGGGAATGTCCCTTTAGTAGGAATATCGAACCAATCGGAAGTACAGAACGCCATGACCCTCTTAATAATCAAGGCTGTTTTGAGAAGAACACTGCCAGGGTGGGACGTCCGCGGCTCACGTTTAACCCGTCAAGGAACCAGTGCGCACCATCTTGCACAACTAGGGTAACTTCTTCGATTAACACCTTCGAATCCAACACATGCTGTTCGACTCAGCTCGTGAAGGGCTTGCTTGTTGTTAAAGGGGAGGCCTGCTCATTCAATGCCCTTCTTCCCACCCGACAACGCCAAAAGCTCCCATGACCAGCAAAGCTCCGCATCCCGCCAAAGGTCCACCCCATTGCCCTCGACTCAGATCGCCCAGTAAAGCTAATGGCAGCGTTAGCGACAGAGCTAGTGTTGCAACTAGGGGAGAAGTCCGAAGCCTATGAAGCCAGTATTTAGCTTATTAAAATTAACGGGCGGAACATAGGGAAAAGCCGACTGACATTCCGAGTAGGTAGAGATAATCGCTTGACCAGGTTATGGCCATATTGACCAGCAGCACTATGATGGCTGAGCGACTCGGAGGAAGCTCAAAAGATTCGAAACCGGTGAAATGGAGTATAACAAGGAATGGCCAGAAGAAGAGGATATTAAGGATGCCAACGCATCTAGAAGACATTTAGATAGACTGAAGAACATGAGGTCAACAGGGGAGGAATTACCCGAAGAACAGAGGCATAGATATACGTGACTCGGATCCCACTTTGACTTTAAGCAATGTAACATAGAGAGCGTAGAACTGTAAAGTTACCATGAGTTGCAAATGTGCAAGGCATGGACATTAATCTTACAATTGCACTGAATAAGGCTAAAATATCTCCAAAAGCAGCTCGTGTAAATGGTCCAATAGAGCGGTTTATTTCCCCAGCGCTCAAAGGTTGATTTCGAGAGTCACTGTCGGACACAAGGATTACGCCAATGATACTAGAGTCCGCTGGGACTTGAGTTGAAGATATCGTAATCTGGTAAGAGAACTCACCTTGCACAGACGGCAGCTAATTTTGTGAACGTGAACGACTCTACTCTAAGCAGCCATCCCATTCCCAGTGTGAAGAAGCCTGATTCGATCAGGGAAGGGACAGTTCTTAGCAAACAAGCTTTTCAAACAGGATAGACTGGCCAGCATACCGCTAGTGCTTGCCACGATCATGCTACTTCCGACGCTCGTATACGCTAAGCTCGCGTTTACCGCCCAATTTGCGAGGAACCATACGATACAGAACTGGGCCGCCAAAGTGATGGTCTCGCTGTCTGTGAGCGGAGGAAGCTGGTTTGATTTCATTTCTTCACTGTCAGCCGGCGAATGAAGAATGTCATCTTCTACATGATCGGTGCACGCATCATTAGCTGGTAAAGGCTGGTATGCTGCTGTAGTAGTGGAAGACCTAGATATAAGAAATGTAACTCAAAGGCTTTTAACGCTGAAAAGAATCCAGACGTACCCAGCCTCGTTTGCGTAACACAGCCATCTAAGCGCAGTCGGGATGAGATAGAAAGAGAAGGCACCAGTATTCAGATAGGTCACACTGCCGAAGAGCTTACCTTAGAATTCTGCTAAACCATGAAGATACTAAATATCTTACAGGAATGGCTTATCATATGCTCCCGTAGTGAATAGATCGCTTGTAATGAAGGACGACGAGACCCATAGTACAACTACAACACCAAGGAAGACAAGGCCCCCTGCATAATCAGACTTTCCTAACATTGACTGCGGTGCTAAACAAGGTCCTCTTTAGTCCTGACAGCCTGCTATGTATCGCCTAGGTCAATATGATGATTACTAGCGAACAAGAACGAGAACCGGCTCATCACGTCTGTCTGGTTTACGAACTCAATTAGGACCTAAAGAGGGAAGTGACGATGAAGGAAGTCACGGCCTAGTTTTCAAACTACCCCGATCCAATGGCTTTTATTCAGTATCAACGGCACGCTGAAGAAAAGTGACAGTTGAGCTGCCAACACTGTGAGGAAGTCTGGGCAGCCGGGCTTAAACCAGAGGCTAGGTATGATTCAAAAACCAGCAACAGCCCTTACAGCGAATCTTTTGAAGACGACCTACAAGCTTTCTGATCGCTGACAACTTGCTTACAAAATGTCAAGAGACTAAAGCAAGTAATATAAGGCGTTATTTCTGCACGGGCTCACGAGATGGTCAAGCTTGTAGCAAATAAACCGAATCCGGCATAAATGATATGAATTCTGCAAGAGATGGATCCTTATTATATGGATCTTGATGTCAATCAAAAAAAAACCAGAAGGCTTACACCAAGCCGTGAACGAGATTCTTATATACTCGGATAAGAGATCCTTCAGGACATCCGCCGGAGTGCGCCGGGGAGCAGCAAGGTCGAGATCATCTTGTGTTGTTGTTTGTCGAGGCAGATGCTTTGTTCTCCTCCCAGTAGCAGTCTATGGGTGGGGGTGTTATGATATCACAGATTGGGGTGTTAGGGTAAAAATTACGAGGCCTCATGGCGTTATGAGAGAAGTACTTGAATTGCCACAGTATTATGTTCGGTTCCTCGTGCCGGGGCGCGTATGATACCGTACAATATAAGGCCGTAGTTTACCGCAACGTCCACAGCAATTCTGGACTTTTCTACCCTCGAATTACACCTCAGTCCTCATCTCAAACTTCCTTACACCACTCTCGACCCAAGTTGCTACAACGGGCATGGCTCCTACTATACTAGTCGTCGGCGCAACGGGCAATACCGGCAAGGCAGTTGTTCAAACTCTACCCGAACTGCTCAAAAGCAGCAAGACCTTGTCTAACTGCCGCATTCTCGCTCTTACACGCTCAGCCTCGAGCGACACAGCTAAGCAGCTCAGCAAACTACCCGGTGTTGAAGTTGAGGAGATCAACTGGCCTGAGATCAACAGCGTCTGGCTTCAAGAGCGTGGGGTAGAGAGAGTTTTCATTGCATCTCACAACACGCCTACCCACTTCGCCGAGGAGTCTACTTTTCTTCGTGAAGCGCTTGAAGCTGGTGTCAAGTATGTCGTTCGTATCTCCACAACAGCAGCCAATGTTACCGCAGGCAACCGCGCCTATTACCCACGTGCACATTGGGCTATCGAACAAATGCTGAGTTCGCCCGAATACGAAAGAATGCACTGGTCCTCTCTCCAGCCAAACATATTTCTTCCGTTGTATCTCTCTTCAGCTGTTGAATTTATTAAGGAGTATCGCAAGACTGGCAAGCAGCACCAGCTGAAGCTCAGGGCTTCAACGGATGCAAAGTGTGCGCCGATAGATCCCGATGAAGTTGGTATCGTTGCTGCACACCTCTTGGTCCAGCAAGACACCTTTAAGTACAACCGCTCGAAGCTTGTGTTGAACGGACCGGAGGATATCAGCGGGAATCAAATTGTCAAGATGGTAGAAAAAGAGATCGGAAACAAGGTGGAAGACGTCAGTTTCAAAGATTTATCCCCCATCGAACACAGGGCTGCCCAGTCATCCTATACAAAAAATGTCATGCTGTCCATCAAGTATGCTGCAGAGTGCTACTGGGGAAATGAAACATCCGCCTCGACGACAACACAGGATGTCCTCGACCTTGCTGCTCCCCGGCGCACTCCGGCGGATGTCCTGAAGGATCTCTTATCCGAGTAAGAAGCTTGTGTGTGGTCTCGTTCACGCTTGGTGTAGGCTTTCTTTTCCTATCGAAACTCACCATCAACATAATAGCGATCCATATCTTGCAGAATTCATCCCAATTACGCATGATTCGGTTTATTTGCTACAAGCTTGACCATCTCGTGCTCCCGTGAAGAAGGCACACTGTTTGTTGCTTCCTCGGATCAATCCCTCACTGGCAGCACCTTACAAATTACAACCCGATGGCTCCTTACACGCCTTTGCCTGATTTTCCACCTTTCGCACTCCGCCCTTAGTCTTAGTGCTTGCTTCACTTATACTGAATGTCGCAGTATACTGCGAATTAGCCCCAAGTTCACAGTAATCCGGTACGTACCGTAGCGTGACCCTAAAATTCGCACAGTTCTGGGCTGCAAGCTTTTAGTTCAAAAATCTGCAGAGTCATGCGGTTCGTATCCCGGATACTATCCACGCTAGGTCCTTGCTTGAGTCGGCGCCCGGCCGCCTAGCCCGATTTCGCTGCCTACAGGTTGCGAGCCTATATTACCGGTACGCGTCCACAGCAGTTCTGGATTTTCTCCCCCGAAGTTCAGACCTCATCTCGATCTCCCTTACACCACTGTCGACCCAAGTTGCTACAACGGCATGGCTCCTACTATACTAGTCGTCGGCGCAACGGGCAATACCGGCAAGGCAGTTGTTCAAACTCTACCTGAATTGCTCAGCAGCAGCAAGACCTTGTCTAACTGCCGCATTCTCGCTCTTACACGCTCAGCCTCGAGCGACACAGCTAAGCAGCTTAGCAAACTACCCGGTGTTGAAGTTGAGGAGATCAACTGGCCTGAGATCAACAGCGTCTGGCTTCAAGAGCGTGGGGTAGAGAGAGTTTTCATTGCATCTCACAACACGCCTACCCACTTCGCCGAGGAGTCTACTTTTCTTCGTGAAGCGCTTGAAGCTGGTGTCAAGTATGTCGTTCGTATCTCCACAACAGCAGCCAATGTTACCGCAGGCAACCGCGCCTATTACCCACGTGCACATTGGGCTATCGAACAAATGCTGAGTTCGCCCGAATACGAAAGAATGCACTGGTCCTCTCTCCAGCCAAACATATTTCTTCCGTTGTATCTCTCTTCAGCTGTTGAATTTATTAAGGAGTATCGCAAGACTGGCAAGCAGCACCAGCTGAAGCTCATGGCTTCAGCGGATGGGAAGTGGGCGGCGATTGATCCCGATGAAGTTGGTGTCGTCGCTGCACACCTCTTGGTCCAGCAAGACACCTCCAAGTACAACCGCTCGAAGCTTGTGCTGAACGGACCGGAGGATCTCACGGGGAATCAGATTGTCAGGATGGTAGAAAAGGAGATTGGGACTAAGGTGGAAAATGTCAGTTTCAAAGATGTATCCTTCATCGATCATATGGCTGCCCAGTCATTGCATCCAAAAAACGTCATCTTGTCCATCAAGTATGCTCCAGAGACCAGCTGGGAGAACAAAGCATCTGCTTCGACGACAACACAGGACGTCCGCGACCTTGCTGCTCCCCGGCGCACTCCGGCGGATGTCCTGAAGGATCTCTTATCCGAGTAAGAAGCGTGTATGATCTCGTTCAAGGCTTGGTGTAAGCTTTCTGTTCTTTTTTATTGACATCAATATCCATATAATAGCGATCCATATCTCGCAGAATTCATCCCAATTACGCATGATTCAGTTTATTTGCTACAAGCTTGACCATTTCGTGCTCCGTGCAGAAGGAACACCGTATGTTGTTTGCTCGGATCTCTTGAATCGTCCTTGGCCGGCTATGGGGCCACTAAATAGAGCCTTCACTTCACTCGTTCCGTCTATAGAGCGATCACTGAATACAAGCTGACGCATTAGGCATGGGTATATATATTATTCTCAAAGCCTGAGAGGAACGCACATGCCGGCGGGTTCTATACCAGGCGCCAAATGAAACTGACCCCTCCATAATGGGTAACTTGATACTGAAAAAGATAACTCTGAAACTATTCAAGTGTAGCCCTAGTGACGAGAAATCGTTCGAACCCGCTTGTGACGTATCGAGTGTCTTCAGAATGGAGACAATATATCGGCCGTATGATTTCCTCGATTTTGTTCGATCGGTCCGGTCCTGGAAAAATAATATCTAACGTCAGAATTCATTACTTTTCTTCCTGAACCTACACGGCCTTTAAGTCAGAATATCAAGGAAGATTGCGGGTGTTAAAGGCAAAGGATGGAAGATTAATATGTATTCGCGATCAGCTATATTGCCAATCTTCAAACTAAAGAGGCAGAGATGCGACTCATGGATAATTCGAGGCACTTCCGATCAGAAGACGCTATTACTTCTGTGGCCGCAGGTAATCCCTCACTGGCAGCACCTTACAAGTTACAACACAATGGCTCCTTACACGCCGTCGCCTGATCTATACCTTTGCACTGCACTTAATTATTCTTAGTGCTTGCTTCACTTAATTATACTGAAATCCGCAGTATAGTAGCCCAAAGTTCGCTATAATCCGTACCGTAACTGTGACCCTAAAAATTCGTACAGTTCTGGCCCGCCAGCTTTTAGTTAAAAAATCTGCCGATTGATGCGGATTATATCCCGGATACTATCCGCGCTCGTCTTTTATATTACAGGGCAGTAAGTATTGCAACGCACTAATGTATTTGCACACTTCATATACCATTATAAAAATACCGATATCTATTCAGGCATGTTAACTGCTGTATCTACATCATTACTTCTGGCTTAGGCTTATTTTCGTTTCAGGCCTTGGCTGTTTTGGGATCCAGAGCCTCACCAAATGTACTATCAAAGGTCATCCAATTCCAGGCTACACCTTGAATCTCCTCCGGCACCAGCTTTGACATCCCTTTTCCATCTCCCAAAGCACCCTTATCAAATCCACCCGTTACCATCACAGGCCGACCAGTACCTTTATACGTAGACGAGACGCTAATCCATTTATCCGTGCCAATTTTCGCTTCGTCGTCTTCTGTCCAAGCAGGGCAAGGTGGTTGAATCGACGCACGAGCTTGGTCGCTGAGGTCCACGTAACCAGCAGGAATATGAGGTAGGGCTGTGAGTGTGGTACTGAAGAAGGGGGTTGAACTGCCTTTGTCGCACATTTCCCATTTCAAGCCTCCGGCAGGCAAATCTGTAAACTTAAATTCACAATAGTGTTTGGATACGTTCCATATATCTATTGTTTATGTTAGTAAAGCGGTTTGATGCCTGTCAATGAGTGTAGGTAGACTCACAGCGTCCTAAGAGAATAATGGACATTCAGTACGTAAACACTGGGGTGTCTAGTAACAGAGACCAATTCTAACCATTATACAAGGCTGCTGCATTATCCACGTAGATTCGAGAAATACGGCCGGTCAGGTTGCTGTTAAAGGGCTGAAGATAACATTAGTGCTATACAGAAGTGTGCCGAGCAATAACCTCCCTTACATTGGTATACTTGCCCGGAACGAAAATGAGCTACAAGTATCACAGGGGCTTAGATTAAGCAGTCAAATGACAAATAAGTTGCACATGTATACCTCGTTGTAAGGCCCAACGGGAGAAGTGTGATACCGATACAACATACACAAGCCACCCCCGCCTCTAAACGATTGATTGGCCTCTTCCAGTTGATGTTTCTCTAAGATCGCTTTGAGCAGTCTACCCATATAGAGTTCAGAAGACTGGCATACCATCGTAAGCATTATAGGCTCCCTCCGGTAAGGTCTTGAAGTCTTTCACAGTTATCCAGTATGCATCACCGGTTACATCCCAAGGTCTTCAATCAAATGCGACAGGTTAGTAATGTCATGGATGAAATGAAAGGAAGCGCAACATACGCTGGCTTATAGAGCGAGTCATGAACTGAAGGAGCATCACCCATGTTTTATTCTTACGTTGATTATGTCTAGGTTGAGGTTGGGCAAAGATCTGCTAACGCTGAAACTACACCGGTAGCCGGCCGGTGGCTCAGTCGGATGCAGGTCCGAAGGAACCGATAAGAGCTTATGATAATGAAGAAATCTTCAACATTCGACCTAGAAGCTGTCTACAATATCCCTACTTCTGCTTTCTAGATATCTTCTTCTCCTTCGCCTTGGATTTAGCAGTAATAGCAGCCTGCTTTGCCATTATAACAGCTTCCGCGGCCTTTTTGTGAGCTTGCATTTCTGCAGCTTTCTTCAAGTCACGCCTCTTGATCTCATTGGCCACAGAAGACTGTACATGGACTACAGCGGCTATATCCTGATGTTAACTATGCACCAGATGAGCGACAAGCCTTTAAGCTTACCTCGTGGATCCCCCTTGCAATTCAGCAGCCATCCTTGTACTTCAGCCAATGAGAATGGTGTACGACCATCTTCGTCAACAGGTATACCAGCCGAAAATTGACCTGCCAAGACACCTATCTCTTCGACATTAAGACCATGCTTCTTCTCAACCCATGCATCCTGTTTTCTCTTTAAAGCTGCAGCTTTGTTTCGCAATGGAATAAGCTCTGCGGTGGATCGATAAGTTGGCTTGGTAAGATTGGCCTGCACCTTCTCCACCTCTGGCGGGAAAACATTCTTGAACAACTGTGCGCAGTCGGTACGAGTCCCGTGTCTGAACCTTTGAAGCGAAGGCTCGAATGTAGCATAGGTATCGCGAGACAAGCAATCTTGACCACTTACTGTATCCAGACATCTAGGCGACCTGGCCGGCTAAGTGCGTTGTCGATCTTCTCAATGTGGTTTGTCTGTATAAATAACGTTTAAAAAGGGCGGTGGTTCAGACAGGGTTTGAAAAGAGACTTACTGTGCAGAACAGGAGTCGTCCTTCGGGAGCGGCAACCCCATCTATATCAACCCAGTTCTCGACTTTCCTTTCGTGTTTGAGGTTAGATACACTTGCCTATTGCGTTGAGCAAGCCACTCAAAGTCACTGCTGACACTCTTTCCTCCATTTCATTCATCTTTGCTATGACTTGCTCTGCATCATCAATGCTTTTCTCATCTTCCACGGAGCCCTTTTTCTTTTGGATAGAAGCTTTAGCTTTCCTTGTTGTTGCACAGTCGATATCCTCAATCAGAATGATGGAAGGACTTTGAGTGTCGGCGAGCAGCTCCAAAAACTTGGCATCATCAATTCTAAAATATCGTGCAGCACATAAGTAAGATACGTGTGCATATGAGGGTGAAGATCACCCTTTCTGAGTAGGTTGATGTTATAGATAGGAAGACCAAACTCGGATGCTAGGGCAAATATCAAGGAAGACTTGCCGCTGCCAGGTATTCCTGAGGAAGAACGAGGCAGCGGTTGTCCTTGTCAACTATTCGAACAATATATTCGAAAGACCTGATACTAACCATGGAGCAGCCATCCCCGCCTCCATCTGGAGAAAAGCAGTCAACATAACGATGACTGAGACATACGACTATATGCTCACGGCACCCCACTATACAAATTGTTGATATAGGTTGAGAGGTGAACGTACCAACTATAAAGACAATACTTACCGATCTTGATACCAGCGTCTTGAAGCAAGGAACTGCTCACGCGACCAACTTTAGCTTAAGCCACCCTAGATTGATGTCCGATAAACTTACCTCTTCAATATCGTCACAAGGCTTGTTTGCGATTTTCTTCAAAGACAATAGAAGACAAAGGTCGCTCAGGTCTGGAGCTGAGAGTGATCCAACGAATAGCGTCTCCTTTGCTAATGTACCAAAAGGTAAATTCAATTGGGCAACAACAGATCTTAAAATCGTCTCTCTTACCGAGAGGGACTGAATGTAACAACTTCTTCGGAAACTTCATCCTCGTATAACTCTTTGGCTTCAGTGATCAGTTTTGTAATCGTCTCATGTGATGTGGAAAGCATTTTGATGGTGACTTTTTCCATAGAAATACTGACAAAATCGCTATTGAAGCGGTCAGAAGATAGTCGGTCGTTACTCTGGAAACACTTGCTCGATGTGTCCGGATCTCTGCGAGGAAGGATAAGAAGCATAAATAAAAGGGGCTCAGCGCGGTGAGCAAGAACGACACTTACCACAATCACCATCGGCACCCTATTGTACCAGAAGAAAAAGTTCGATTCTATAGAATCACTCCGACCTTAAATCTTATGCACCTACACCAACTTCTCGCTTACTTGAAATGGGCGTGAACATAAGCCACTTTGCCTGAAAAATCGAACTGAAAGTTAGTGCAGCCTCCCATCAAAGGTAAATGGACAACAGAGCCACACATTACGAGTTTTTTCCCAATCGTCGTCCAAGTACGAGGGTAAGTAATCTCTTCGATTGACCTTGACTAGCAATTAACCGCTCCATCAACGCTATGCTTGCACAGTGACAAACGATTACGCTACTGTGCATCTTACCTTCGAACGCAGCTAACGAGGAAAGTAACAGATCAGACGCAAACAACTCAGATCACTAATACTGAGCCCTTACATGGCAAACTTTCCTTCCCCATATTGGCCAGATAAGTATTGATCCACATGATTGGCAAGTCTGCCTCATTGAACTGAGCCGTTGTGATGAAACCTAATAAATCAAAGCCAGTATCATGTGGCTGGATACATAAAACGCGACGTGGACAGTGGGAATAGAGAGCTTACGTTGCCTTATCAACTCCCATAAGATACTCTGAAGCCTTGCCATGCCTGTAAACATGGATGACAGCAAAGACTTTCCAAGCATTCCGAGAATCAGTACTCCAACAAGCAAGCGTACATTTATCTTGCTGTTCTCGCCGCCTATCGAACGGAAAAGATGCAAAGCAGGAAACGCAAGCGTGGCCAGCTGAAGCGCCTTTTCTAAACGCGTCTCTGTTGATTGTATCGCATCGGATCGCGTGTCTGCTGTTGATGGACAGGCCTCATCCGGGCTTCCTGGATCTTTGCAAGACTCTACTGTAAGAGTCATCACCTTTGGGTGTGTATGGTCAAGGGATTAAGAAAAACAACTGTTGGAAGGGAAATGATATTAGGAAATGATCGACGGCGTGACTTCCCTCTAAATATGACAGTATCGGCGACTCTAAATGAAGCTCCGCTCTGCTTTATAGCATCCAAGTAAATTGATTATGAGATGTCAGCATGCTCTTTGTCGTATCAGACATATCCCATGTCACGTATGCACTATGTCTTTTAAGAGTTCGGCTTCGGTTTGCGGAGCTTATATCTCCCTGTCACCACCCACCTGTGGGCGTACGATTTTGACAATCGCAAACAGAGCGGAATTCCGAGAAGCTGCTGGCTACCTTTGCGTTTGCTTTACGGTTTCATTGACGTGCTGAACTTGACCATCATACATCTGCGGGAAAGAAAAGATACTCTCACCTTGTGACCTTTGTAAATGCGTATTGTCATGCAAGACACAGACATAGACACACTTGCATCCGTGGCCAGCTTCGACCTTGCCTTGGACACTGGAGATACTAATACTGCTTCCATCTTTTCAGTGCTCGCCATAAAATCGTTCTTACCGCACACAAAGAGTCAGACCGTCCTTGTCCGGTTACCTCCCCATCTCGTAACAGCTTTACATCTTTCTGATTCTTACTGCGACCACTTAGCTGTTTTTAAAATCTATGATCCTTGCCATCTGAACAATCGGCAAGGAAAGGGCCCTCTTATCCGATCACCTCACCCCTGGCGTCTTGAAGCAGAAGCCCTTGCCCTAAAGAATCGCCAGCTTGGTCGGTACGCCAATAACAAACGGCTCAACAGAAACTTCGTTACAGATATAGACTTCAAAAAGACGGGAGTGACAGGGGAGGCGATTTGGGAAGAGCATTTTTATCGCCTTTCTCAGAAATGCTATACAAAGGAACGGAAAGCCTTCGAGTGCTTGAAAGAACTACAGGGTATATCAGTACCTCGAATGTATGCTACGGGCTGTGTCTCACTAGACAACAGGGCCATCAGTCCGCCCTTCATTCTCATGGAGTACATCGATGGCATCTCCCTCGCTCAACTGGATTCCTTACAAATCCATAACATCCCCTCTCATTTGTTCGAGCGCCTCTACTTCGCCTGTCACCGCTTTCCTGAGCTGGGCGTTGCACACAATGACATTTCGAACACCACAAATATCCTCTTCAGTCCCGCTCAGGCGCCTGTGAGAGCCATAGTGATTGATTTTGGTCATGCAACACTAGAATCGGAGATACCTGCAGACGCAGAGGTAGGTTGGCAGCTGGAATTGATACGCCGCCATGATGCCTCAATATTCTTTCGGAAAATGGAACGTCTAAGCGTAGTAATCCCCAATTCTATAGTCGAATCCCAAGAGCAGGTACTCTCTAATCCATCTTATTGTTCCCTCTCACCCTTTCGCCAACGTGCTGCTGATTAAACGATTTGCCATGGATCTACAAGACCATGTCTTCGGAGGAGACCTTGAAACTAGGAATCGATCATGGCTTACCATGCAAAGGTTCAAAAGCATTGAACAAGAGACCCGAAACAGCTCTAGCTGAAAAGAAGAAAGTTCAACAAGGTTGACTTGAGCACATGGTTCGTGCAATTCGATTGAACACCCCGTTGAATTCATTCATACGTGGACATCTATGTTTCTTCTCTTTTGGAGTCACAAGGTTTGAAACGACATTCCGTGCCTGATACACAGAGCTTTTTAAGCTGATGGCTGGGTTAAAATTGCTTCTCAATTTGATCTCATACTTCAAAACCTTTCCTGACTGAACATATTGCCGTAGCATTTCATCCATAAACTTATCTCTTTGTACAGATATACCCACATCGCCTCTTCACCATGCATGTTCACCCACGTCAGCTCTCTGAAAAGACAGAATGTCCAAAATGTTTGAGACAATTATCATCTAAAACTAATCAATTACTGCATAGTAAATGACCGAAAGACATGTAAAGACATTTCAAGAAGTGTTTCATTAAACGGGGAATGGAGCAATCTCTATATCATCAATATTCGGAAGCGTCAACGGGGCAAGGTAAGCACTCCTTTCTATTCATCCTCCTTCTTCTTTTCCTCCTCCTCCTTCTCCAATTTCTCCTTCTCCTTATCCTCATCCACAATCCCATTCACTTTCTTAAGCGCCTTCTCCTCCTTATCCTTCTTAGCTTTCTCTTCTGCCTCTTTAGCAGCCACTTTAGCTTCTTCAGCAGCTTCAGCAGCTTTACGTAATGCTTCTTCTTCTGCCGCTTTCTTGATTGCCTTCTTCTCATTCTCTTCAATAACGAGTCTTTCCACTGCAGCCGTTGCGCCTAACGTTTCCCATAATCATCCATAGTTAGCTTTGAATACACACCCAGCAAAAGCAAGATGAAAGAAAGAGAAAATACTTTACCTCTAGGATCACCTTTATATCTCAACAACCAACCCTGAATCTCAGCCAACGAGAAAGTCGTTCGATCCTCCTCATCAATGGGAATCTTGCTCGCAAACTCTTTAGCCAAATGATCAGATTGATATTCACTGAGTTCATATGTCTTTTCAACCCAAGCAGCTTGTAAGAGTTTACGTTGCGTTTCTTTGGTTTTGTATGGGATGATACTGCCAGTGAGTTTAAGCTTCTGGGCTGGTTTTAAAGTGACGTCGGCGGTTTGATTGCTGGCTGGATAGAAACGTTTGAACATCTGAATACAATCATTACGTGTAGCGGATTTGAATCTGTAGCCCAACCAGGCGTTTTAATGAGTATCAGCGCGCAAGGTGAAACAAGTCCGAAAGACTACTGACTCGAGCCAAATGTCAAGTCGACCAGGTCTATGCAGAGCTTCATCAATCTTCTCAACATGGTTCGTCTATCCCATCATTATTCATCAGTATACCCAGCCTTTTCCTCTTACATGAAGGTAGAAAGCTTACAGTACAAAACAACAATCGTCCTTCAGGAGCCGCCACGCCATCTATATCCAACCAATCCAACCTCTCAATTTCCGACTCCCAGAAAAAGAAGCAAACCCGAAGCAAAAGACATGCATACCAATAGCATTCAACAATCCACTCAACGAAACCGAACTCGTATCCCTCTCACTCTCCTCCGTCCCCTCAGTCGCCGTTTCCTCTTCATCGCCATCATCATCCTCACTTTTAGCCTTCTTGATCTTCTTGCTGGATTTAGGTGTTGATTTTCTATTCTTTGCACAATCGATATCTTCGATCAAGATAATGGAAGGTGATTTCGTATCGCTTAGTAGTTCAAGCAAAGTTGAATCGTCCAAGCTAATTAAGCGGCACCATGGAAAAAAAGATGGGTCCAGGTTGGGTCAGTTTAAGTGGAAAGGGATGAGTTAGTCGGAAACTTACCCTTTCTTGGCTAAAGTCACATTATAGATGGGTAAATTGAATTCAGATGCCAGTGCAAAGACCAATGATGATTTTCCAGCTCCAGGAACGCCTTTAATTGTAACATCGCGGTTTGAAATCAAGTTTAGTTTGCAGAAAGATTTTGAGAAAGAAGGCGTTTTTACCGTGCAAGAGCCAACCGCGTCTCCAACTAAAGTCCCCCAGGATTTAGGTTTATACTCATACGTAATGGTAAGGAAGGGGAACAAAAACTTACGGAATACCTCGACTCTGATACCACTTTTTGGAACTATCCCAAGCCCAAGTAAACAATAAGTTTTCCATCCCCCCTTAAATCCTTCATTTTCACTAACCAAAGGAACTAAAAATGATCCATCCTCATTCAGCTTTAACCGTTCCAAGAAAGAGGGAGAAAGAGGAAGATGAAGTGGGGCTATACCTCATTCAAATCTTCACATAAAGTATCTTTACGAGTTTGAGGCATGATAATGGATGACATAGGTCTCTCCAATCTCGAACTTAAAGATTTCCAACCCGAGTTATTTCTATCCAAACACAAAACCCAGGTAAGTTTCAAAGGGGGGGAATAAAGAAAGGAGACAAAAAACTCACGCAGAAGCAGTATAAGTCACCACTCGATTACTAATTCCTTCTTCATACAAATCTTTAGCTTCGGAAACGAGTGAACGAATTGTATCGTGATGAGTGGAAAGCATTGTGATTGTGATTTTCTCTTCAATAACTTCCCACCAGCTTTTATAGATAGGTTTCAGTTTCCCAATGTGAAAGTGTATTGAGAAGAAGAGAAAAGAGGTTTACCGTTCTGAACCTGCTCTCTGTAATTTTGAAGAAATTGAGTGAAAGGATAAAGAAGATAATGAGAGAAGGATTAGAAAACGTACATTCACGATCATAGGTCTTCCTTTGTACCACATCAAGAAGTTGGTTTCTATATTCGAGCCATCAGCCTCGATTCTGTCTTCTCTTTGCATGCAAAAGGGGGACAAGGGAAAGGGGTACAAACTTGAGAGTGGTCTGAAAGTGACTTGCTTTGACTGCCCAGCAAACTCCAGGTCAGAGATAGAATTAAGGTCACGGAAAGAAGAGAGGTGTTACATACACGCTCTTCTTCATCTTCGTCATCGTCATTTGAAGAGCGCCACCATCTGGGTTCCCAGTATCGTCTCTTTACGGCCACTTCGAAAGAAGCTTGTAGTATAGCGTGAGTAAGTGAGGGCTAGAGGTGGATAGAGGAGGAGTGGGGGTTACCAGGAAGTTTGGTATGTCCTTTGATGGCAAGATAAGTGCTATCGATTGCTAAGTTAAGCAACGGTGAACAAAGGAAGAGAAGGGTCGAGAACTTACTTGATCCATAAGAATGGTTCATCTCCTTCTCTAAACTCTGCCGTCTTGACAAACTCTGTATAAAGATATGAAAGTTCGCTAAGATTCGGAGGGCTTAAAAAGGAAGCCTCATTTGAAAAAGGCTTACGTTGAGTCAAGAAATCACCAATGAATCCTTGCAAACCACTTAAACCAGTTGAAGCAGTTGAAAAGAGTGATTTGAACAAGTATCCAGCTATGACTGTGAGAACAAGTAAACGAGCTCCACTGTTTGAACTGCTGTTATCCGAAGAAGAGGAAGAGAGAAGGGAGATGCCTGGGAATGCAAAGGATGCTAGGTGTAGCAGTTTAGTGAGTAAGGCTTGAGTTGAAGGTGAAGGTTCTCCTAGTGCTGGAGTTTGTTGTTGTTGTTGGGGTTTTGCAGTTGTGATTTGAGTTTCTTGGTCTGCCATTTTGGAGGGAGATGGGAGGGAGAAGAGAAAGAAAGGGTTCAAGTGTTTATAAGGCATATGTTTAGTGAAAGGAAGTCAACGGGATCAGCCATCAACATCAACAAAATCAAGTCATGTCATGTTTTCGGAACCCTATTGAGGACAAAGGGAAGGGGGAGTCATTTCAGTGTATGCAGTGTATTCTCAGTATATTCCCAGTCTGCGCAGTCCCCAGTATTTCCCTCACTGTGGCCACTTTAGCTAGTCCCTACTACTCCAACAGCTCCATGCCTCTCTCTGGCTGGGGTGGCTGTGCGCTAAGAGGGGATACGCGTTAACCGAACAACGCGACGCGACTACTGACCTCCACTCAATCAATGCACTCATCCATAGACAAGCCCCAAGCTAAGCATACTAGCCATATATACTAAGCACACAAAGGCACAACAACAACAACATGCACATAAAACAACGACGCATCCTCGATCCAATATACGGTCTCATATCACTAAACCCTGTAGTCTCAGCATTCATAGACACTCCACACTTTCAACGATTACGAAACCTCAAACAACTAGGAGCTGCATACTACGTCTTCCCAGGTGCAACTCATAATAGATTCGAACATTGTATTGGCACTGCACATTTGGCAGGTCTAGTCATCGAAAGATTGCGTAGAGAACAACCTGAACTGGGGATAGATGATCGAGATATCCTCTGTACAAAACGTATGCTCCTTCCTTTGCTCCCTTCTCTTACCATTGCTTAATCACCAACCCTTACAGTCGCAGGACTTTGCCACGACCTCGGTAAACCCTTTCCTCAAAACCTCATCAACCAATCTCATCCCCTTTCTCTATTTAAAAAGGCCACGGTCCCTTCTCCCACGTCTTTGACGGCCTCTTCATCCCCCGCGCTCTCCCCCACTTACACTGGACTCACGAATTGGCCAGCGAAATGATGCTAGATGACCTCGTCTCCGACCCAGCCAACGAGATTGATTTACCTCAATCTGATATAGAATTCATTAAAGCTTTGATTAGGGGTGAACCTACACCTGGGCAGTAAGTTTAATCTCCAAGGCTTGTGTCAAAGGAGAAGCACTTAATGGTCAAGATAGACAGGAGAAACCATTCTTGTTCCAGATTGTCGCTAACAAAAAATCAGGATTAGATGTAGACAAGTAAGCCAACCTCTATCTCTCTCTTCCATGTTATATCCACCTCCAGCTCATGAATCAGCATCTAGGTTCGATTACATTGCCCGAGATGTAAGCCAATCCTACCGTTCATCTTAAAGCTGTACACTCAACTGTCCCTTTCGCAAGTCCCGGAACTTAGGAATCAACTGCTCATACGATACAGCCCGACTTATCGAATCATGCCGAGTCATCGATGACGATATCTGTTATGAATTCAAGGAGGTGAGGCCCCTTCTTCTTCCCTCTTCAGCCCCCATAAACTAAAATTGAGACCTCTCTCCCTCCCTCTCCTCCCTCTCTTGGGTGATCATAACAACAGATCTATAACGTCTACGAAGTCTTTCATACACGTTACTCCCTCCACAAACGGATCTACAACCACAAGACTGGTAAACAGTTTTCCATCCCCATCTTAACCCCCGACTCACACCTCCTTAACCGAATAATTATGTTTTTTTTTCCTTCTGCCCCGCAAAAGCAAACGCCATCGAATACATGATTGTCGATGCACTCATCGAAGCAGATCCTTTCTTGGGTTTATCAGAAAGTATTCATGATCCTAAACGATATTTGTACATGACGGATTCAGTGTTGGAGGATATTGAACGATCAACTGATGAGGTGAACTCCCCCTTCCCTAACTTTCTTGACTTCCTTCTTTCCTGGAGCACTGTCACTAATGCTTCCCCCTTTTTGTTTGCTTCTACTTCACCCTGGCCTGGTTCACACACAGAAACTCTGCAAAGCTCGTCACATCCTCTCCCGTATCCGTCGTCGAGATCTCTATAAATGTGTAGATCAATACGTTTATCCATCTTCCCTTGTATCCACTTGGGATCGAACTTTACTTTCCGAAACTCAGGTTGCTGCTTTCCTTCCCTTGCCCTGTCCTGACCCTTCAATGTCCAGTCCTGACGACGACCCCTCAGCAGTTGTGGCAACAACAACAACAGCGACGACGATGAAAGAAAGAGGAAAGGAAGGAGGACAGGGAGGAAAGAACGTCCATGAATCAGATATCATAGTCTCTTGGACAAACATTCATTTCGGAATGAAACAACAAAATCCACTTCAATTCGTGGCTTTTTATTCATATAGGAATTTACATGAATCGTTCTTGGCTGTAAGTCTCCTTCCCTTCCCTTCCCCTCCCCCCTCCTTCTCCT
>Ga0181469_100233_pt1 | contig 19762 bp, 15 predicted proteins | sample InSIn2SAF170_2_FD_119081 | JGI IMG/M metagenome (GOLD analysis project Ga0181469, IMG submission 119081) | Clean room microbial communities from NASA Spacecraft Assembly Facility at Jet Propulsion Laboratory, Pasadena, California, USA -... ... | reverse complement strand
GAGGAGAGGAGAGGAGAGGAGAGGTGGGGGGGCTATGGTCGAGCGCCTCCGGACCTTAACAGTCGAGCCTGCTTTCGCATTCAATTGACTTATTTGGTGGGGGGGCTATGGTCGAGCGCCTCCGGACCTTAACAGTCGAGCCTGCTTCCGCATCCTCTCCCTATGGTCGAGCGCCTCCGGACCTTATGGTCGAGCACCTAAAGGTGATGGCGGCCAGTCGAGCCTGCTTCCTTGATGCTTATTGGGTGGGGCTATGGTCGAGCGCCTCCGGACCTTATGGTCGAGCGAGAAATCGATGGCGGCCTTATCAGTCGAGCCCCTACCGGTCCTTATGGTCGAGCACCTAAAGGTCCTCTCCCGTTGGTCGAGCCCTGCCGGGGGCATCCTCTCCTCTCCTCTCCCTTATGGTCGAGCACCTAAAGGTGATGGCGGCCAGTCGAGCCTGCTTCCGCATCCTTATCAGTCGAGCCCTGTCGGACCTCTCCCGGATGGTCGAGCACCTAAAGGTCCTCTTCAATTTACTTAAGCTAATTACAGCTCATTACTTCTTTTAGAGGGTAAAATAAGTAATTGGCTGTAACTAGCTTATGGTCGAGCACCTAAAGGTGATGGCGGCCAGTCGAGCCTGCTTTCGCATTCAATTGACTTATTTGGTGGGGGGGCTATGGTCGAGCGCCTCCGGACCTTATCAGTCGAGCCCCCTAAAGGGTCCTCTCGATGGCGGCCTTATCAGTCGAGCACCTAAAGGTGATGGCGGCCAGTCGAGCATGCTTCCTTGATGCTTATTGGGTGGGGCTATGGTCGAGCGCCTCCGGACCTTATGGTCGAGCACCTAAAGGTGATGGCGGCCAGTCGAGCCTGCTTCCTTGATGCTTATTGGGTGGGGCTATGGTCGAGCGCCTCCGGACCTTATCAGTCGAGCCCCCTAAAGGGTCCTTATCAGTCGAGCCCCCTGTCGGGTCCTTGCCCCCGGAGGGACAAGCGGCTTCGCACCTTTCAAATCATCCCAATTGTTTATCTCCAATACTGGTCTACCCGCAAAATTGTCCTCCATCCTAGTTTTCCACCATAACTTGGCATCATCAACCAAATACATGACTGCATGATCTAACTTAGCTTCATCTGAAAGATTTGGCTTTTGTCTAAAGTACTGCTCCATATACCAGAAGAAGTCTTATAACTTTCTGTCATCCCTAGCACCATCATAACTCCCAGCTTTCTCTTGATCTTAGGCTGACTTACACCACCTTCTGATCCTTTGCTCAATATATCAAAGACTTGACTCTTCACATGGACCAACTCATCTTGCAACTTGATCAATGCTCTGGTGTTTTCACCTACAACCTTAAAACCATCTGGATCCGGGGACAAACTATAAACAACATCCACCACTTGTCCCAACCTATGACTCAGTTCTTCATACTGTTGCTCTAATGTCTCAACTGCACTACGGAGTTGTTCATTCTCCAACCTAACAGCTGCTACAACATCCGCACCAGCCTCCAACTTCTCCACAGCTTGGCTCAAGGCATCCAACCCGGTAGTATGCCTATCAAGCTTACTCTTTAGCTCTTGCCTATGGATCTTCTCAGTAGGCCGATGCTCACCCTGTTCATCCATGGGATCTTCAAATTGTGGACCTTTCCTTGCCCCCCGGAGGGAACAAGCGGCTTCGCACCTTAACTGTACGATATTTCCTTCCCCGAGTAGTACGAGAGGTCTTTCCTTACAAGTACGAAGGGGACTGGGTAAGGAGGAGGGACTCTAATTCGCTCTTTTGCTTCGATCCGTGTTGGTAAACGCCTTATATATGATGCGGTGGTTTTCGTTGATCAGATGGCGACTCCCTTATTTGGGAGTCCAGCCTAATATCGCATGAAGCCCGGTCGTAAGTCAGTAAGTTCAAGTAAGTCAGAAGGCACTCACTTCGGCACTGGCTATCCATAACGAGGTAAGGCCTGTGCTACACCAATCTACTTAAACTAAGGTTTATTCAATCAACTTTGATCACCCAAGATGGCCATATCTCAAGGGATTGTCTGCAGCCTAGAAGGGTCAGATGCGGTCACTGCCGAAATACCGGCCATGCTGCGGAGGACTGCCCAGACCTGTTTGCCAAATGGGAAGCACGAGCGCGACAGCGAGCGCAACACCAATCTAATGAGTGCGGAGTCTAGGGGTATCAATGAGCACAGGGACCCGAGGATTAATGAATGTTGTGATCATAGGAGGAGCCCGTACAGGGGGCGACAGTGGCGATCAGGCGCCGTTCCATATCAGAAAAGCCTGGTAGACCAGAGTTTGATGCAGTTAGACAGAGGGCTGTCTTTAAGGAAGCCTTGGGCACTTTACAACAGGCTATCGAGGAACTGGGAGACGCCACAACCGGTAAAGCGACAGCTCTGGGATAAATAAGGCTTCATTAGCTTCTCTTTCCTCAGCAGTGTAGGATGCACCAATAAGGATTTCTTCATGGACTCCAAGTTTAGTGGAGATATCAATGGAAATTGTTTGATAAGGCCACTTTACCTTCTTTGAACACATCGGGTGCAGGAATCAAGGGTTTCAACCAATCGATATTACCAGGAGGAACAAAATCCTTGTATTCAATGACATATATCTTCAGGAGAAGAACATACTTAGCAATAAATGGATGTTTTTACTGGAATGACCGCTCCTACGATTCTGAGATTGCATAATGACATATATAATAGCAGCATGATCTGCTAAGGCATAATGACAAATATCGAGTCATGAATGTTCCGATATGGGCATATGTCATTATGTGATCGGTTCATTCATTCCGATCATGAATGAGAGATATTATATATGTCATTATGGTCGATCTATTTCTTCCAGTCATGACTCGATATATGTGTCATACCAGATGATATGTGACCAGATTCGATGTGAGTGAGAGAAGGACCAGACCAGAGAGATGTGAGTGAGAGAAGGAGAGAGATTCATGACTGATATGGGCATATGTCATTTCTTACATGTCTCAATAGCCAAAATCCCACCAGAAAACCTACTTCCCATTTAAGGGCCCTTACTTCTTAGGGGTCACTCACTATTCATATGGTGAGGGTGCGTAAGCACGCTCGACTGCCTTTAGTTACAGCTCATTACTTCTTTTAGAGGGGCAAATAAGTAACTAAAAATCGTTTATTGGAGCTGGAAAACATCGTAGCTCGGGGATACCCAGCCAGATCAGCCAGCCAGACTACCTATTATCCATGCAGATCAAGGTGCTTGTGATTATCCGAGAGTGCATTATGATTTTTAGAAATGCATCTTTATCGCTATTTCCATGCTGACATGAGTATTTGGTTGGTAAAGGCTGACCAAGCCGAGAGTAACGAGCGATAATCCAGGCTATTCTTTAGTTTAGTTAGTTCGATTCATTGGGATAGATGGGAAAGCTCAAAATCGCTATTGCTCACTGCACCATCTCCTTCTCTATCCATGGGGCTAAAAATAGCAAGTCCACTAGAATCTAATGAATGAATGGTCAAGTTTGACTCAAAACCTGAGCGACAGCGAGAAGTCGTTCTGCCCGATTTCACACACACAATAGGTAGGCATTGAACCTGACTGAACACCGAAGGGCCCTACTTTTTCATAGGGGTCACTCACTATTCATATGGTGAGGGATTTGACGAAAACTAACTAATAGGTGCGATGAGTCACGGAGCTGCTGCATCCCTATCGGTAGCTTCTTCTCCATTTGCCCCTTCTCCGATTATTTCTTCGCTGGTCTCTTTTGTGGTTATTTTCTGACCAAATATGTATTTATGTATTTATGTATTTATTTGGTTCTTATTGGCAGGTGTTGGTTGGTTCGAATTCCCCCTCCCATGGATGCGCGCTACCATGTGAGTGAGTGTGTTCCAATAACCAGGTTCCCGAGCCCGCGATTTCACCTCTCCCTTTTACCGCCCGGTAGTTCGAAGGATCAAAGATGGATGGCTGGAAGGTGATAGGGGTAGCCCCTATATCTATTTGGGCGGCACCACCTAACTGGCTATCTATCTCTCTTGTCGTTCGTTATTCTCTTAGAAAACCTTCTTCATGCATGATGGTTGTGCTCGTGAAATGGGGGCGCGTAACGAAAGGAAGAATCTCAAGTGTCACTTGCATGTGATATTCTTTCTCTCGCTTTATCATATGGACAATGAATATTTCGGATGGGCCTTGCCTAGATATAGTAGGTGAGTGAATAGGTTACGCCTACGCTGGCTGCTTGCTTGCACTAATGCCCACCAAGAAAGAAATAGGGAAGGCCAAGCCAAGAAATCTATTTCCATGCCCATGAATGCATCCATACGTAAGGGGGTTGCCCCGTAGCATATATAGGAAAGTGATAGTGCACTCGACATCCGACCAAAGAAGAAAGAAAGGGTACCTGATGAGCTAAGGAGAGGGATATCATAATGGTATCTGTTGATTGGATCACTTGGTAGGGAACACCCAGTGGGTGCGGGGAGAGTAGGATCATGCCGAAACACGGATAGGAACTTCTTTATTATAGATATGGAACTAGATCGAGAGGGAGAGCCTGATTGATATAGTATAGACGGGGCTATTCCCCTTAGACAGATACTACGGTGGGTGGCAACAAAGGCTTCAGTACCACTAGCAACATATCAGATTAGCTAAGCTACTAACACCAGTTCCAAAATCAAGAAAGGATCTAAAGCAAGGGCCTACTCTTTCATAGGGGTCGCTCACTCATTCATATGCCCCCCACCCAATAAGCATCAAGGAACTCGTTCCACTTCTCCTGCTTTCTCTACGTAATGATTCGCTTCCCAACGGTTGGTTCTACTGTTGCGAGAGGATACGAAGCGGAAAACAGAACGTTCGGTTAACGAGCCAATTAAGTCATAAACCAGGAGGGATAGTGCTTCTCAAAATGCTGTTACGTCACCTTAAACTCCCTCTCTTTTCGAAGAACCATGGCAATTACACACACCCGGTTCAATGATCACACTTGATGGGTATATAGTTTATCAATGTTCTATATAGTTCTTTCTCACTCCCCTATGATTGGCCAACCACAAAACTGGAGGACCCGTTTCGCAAAGCTTTTCATTACCACGACCAAGCTCCCCCTTTCTTGATTCCTTTTTTCACGTTCTATATATACATCTACGAGGTTAACCACTTTGTAATTGCCTTAGTGCCCTTAATGAATGCATGCCTAGGTCATAAAACCTAGCTTGGCCGCAGGCTCCTCTCTTCTGGACGTCCCAGTGCGCTATAGATGCAGATTCACGGGCGGGCTTGAGATCCCCTTCTTCCATTGCATGCAGGGTCAATCGAAGACCAAGCGGCGATCACCACCAGTGAGGTTCCCAACCTCGCTCGGATGGAAGAATCATTCGTGTTCGACCCTCTACTTCTTCGTTCCTAAGCTTCCAGCTCCCCGCCCCCTTTGCAGTCGAGTGTTTATTCAAAGAAAGACCCTTAACCTTAGCTAACGCCAGGGAGATAAGGCGGGAGATAAGAGATAAGGCGGGAGATAAGAGATAAGGCGGGAGATAAGGCGCTAACGACCCCTAACGACTTAGCCTTAACCCGCGACCCACACGACCCACCCTCTTTATGCTATCTCTAGCCACATGATACGAGTCAATACGTTTTTTTAGAATATAGTCTAAAAAGAAATAGAGATATAATTATATATGTAATTACGCTTTAGCGTCGTATGGGATCGTAGCTCGAATCATCGATCGTACCCGTAATATCGTATACAAATAGATCTCATTATATATGTCATTATGCATTCATTCGTTATATACGTAATTACGCTTTAGCAGATCATGCATCTATGGGCATATGTCATTATGCATGAAGAAATGGCTCACGTAGGGAAATGCCTTCTTCCATTAGCGGAATTCACTCACTATATTATATATGAAACACGGTTTTCCAGATGAATCACTTGGCTTGGCCTTCAATGAGTGGGAAAAGGGACCTTCCAATCAATCAAAGAGAATTAGTTGTATGGGTCTACTTATTTGTTATCTCATTGTCCTGCTTCTTTTTTATATAAATGAATGTATACAAGTTGGCAAGCCTCCTCACTCATCAGCTCATAAATAAGCTCATAAATAAGCTCTACTCACTAATCAGTTCAGAAAGTAGGATCACTAATCAGCTCAGAAAGTAAGCTCACTAATCAGTTCAGAAAGTTCCCGCACCATAAAGTGTAGACATACCAGTTACTTAGAATTGAGGGAAGTAGTGAGTGATAGGCGGGTTAAGGTCCCCACTCACCCACCCCTGAATTCAGTCAGTATGGGTTAACGGGTGAGTGATAAACCACTTCAATTGTCATTTGCGTGCGTTTCACTTTTTCCCCCCTTTAAGGTTATGCTTTGATGGTAGGCAATAGCACAAGAGAGCCTTCATTCACACACTAGTCAGTAAGTAAGCACGCAAGAGACACTGGATGGAATGACTGGCTTTACAATATACACTGGACTATAGAAACTGGATTATAGAAATACCATAGACCCTGGACTATAGACACTGGAATGACTTTCTAAAGCACGAATGACTGTACGAATGACTGTATGAACGAATGGTTCCTCGAGCCCGGACCCCGGAGGGCTTCATGCTTCAAGAGAAATGACTGTATAGCGGTGCCAACACCTACGCCGGCTTTCTAGAAATGAGCAGTGAGTTTAGGCAAGAGATAACGCGCAAAAGAGGTAGGTAGGCTAGCGAACAGGCTGAAGACAAGGCCCACGAATGGCTAACATCAGTCATCAATGCATAGCCCTCGATAAGACTTCCTTCCAATCAATCAATCTAACTAGTAACATGACTATCTCGCTAAAGCGTTACTATACCGCTAACTAGTAAGCGTGACATCGTCGGCAAGCCTCCTCGCCCTCCTTCTGTCAGGCTTCGTAGTTCCTTGCCCTAAAAGGACAAGCAACTTGCGTTCCTCCTCTTCAATTTACTTATTTGCCCCTCAAATAAGTCAAAAAATGGTCGAGCACCTCTTCAATTTACTTATTTGCCCCTCAAATAAGTCAAAAAATGGTCGAGCCCCCTAAAGGGTCCTTACTAGTCGAGCGTGCTTACGCATCCTAAAGGTCCTCTTCAATTTACTTATTGGGTGCCCCTCTCAAATAAGTAACTAAAAGGCGGTGGTCGAGCCCCCTAAAGGGTCCTTATCAGTCGAGCCCCCTAAAGGGTCCTTATCAGTCGAGCCTGCTTACGCATCCTCGATGGACAGTTCAATAACAAATCTAGAGTAGGCGGGTGAAGGTCCCAAGTAGTTAATGAATGACTGTAGATCAGTTCAAGTCCCTTTCATTGCACACACCAAACATTCAGTGACATTCGACACATTCCTGTGCTTGGGTAGATAGAGCCACCAGCCGAGAGTAGGTAGGTGATTCTCCGTGCTTGAGTAGATAGAGCCTTTACACACTAGTGGAAGTAAGTACAAATAGTACGATAGATCGATGCCCACTGAGAGATCGATTTGGAGATAGATCCATTGGGAGATCGATGCCCACCCACGAATGAGACGAGAGCTCGCACCCACCTTATGCAGACAAAAAGACCGCTGATTTCATCGCAGTTCGCTAGGCATAAACCCGACTTTACCTCTCGCAGTGAATACCCACCTCCTTATCGCAGTTCGTTAGTCAGAATTACCATTTTCATTCGGTAAAACACGCTAGGAAGTTCTCTTTTTGATCGGGCCATTCCATTCAAAACCCCTCCGTTCTAACACTTATCCCTTCTGTTCCCTTGCCTTATGACTTCTACTCCCTTCTACTGTGGCTGGGTTCTCCCTTCTACTAAGGCTTTATTATATTCTCTTTTTGGGCTTGCATATATTCTCTGTCATTATGGTGGGTGCCAATCAATCGGAAACGGGTGACGGGAACGCTATCGGGTGACGGGAACAATACGGCAAGTAAGATGGATACGCCAAGCAAGATGGATACGGCTACCTTCCGGTTCAGGACCTTCGGCATACATACGTGGATTGCTTCATTTCTCTGTCCTCAGAGTCTTGCCGGCTTGGGATATTCAATACAAGGAAAGAATATCACTAGGGTGCCTCGCACTTCTGTCTACGTTCGCCTTCATACGTGATCCTTCTTTCTCCTTCTTTCTAGGGTCGCCTTCTTTCTCGGGTTGGGGAAAGCGACTGTCATCTAAATCACATCCAATCAATCTAGCACATCCAATCAGTGGAGTTGGGTGCTACCTTCTGGGTTGGGGAAAGCAGGGCTGTGGAACTCGCTTGCTGACATGGTTCAGTCTCCCTCTCTGTATCTCTATCTGTCTCAATACCTATCCCTGATATTTCTTTTATTACTGATGTGTCCTCCGGAGGCCGAGCCCAAGCGTTAGCGTGGTAGGCGTAGTTGGTCCCATCTCTTTGGAAAGTAGCTCCGTCCAGTAGCAGCTCCTATCTCCCATCTGTGAACCCCATTTCTCTGGCCAATATCTGTATGGATCACAAAGAGGTTACTGGCCTTATGACTTGCCTACATACATGCTCGTAACTCTGCCTTATGACTTGCCTTTAAGATCGGGCCCCATCAAAGCGTTAAAACATTCCCCTCAATTTCAATTAACAAATTGGGTGGTGCTACCCATGGCCCAAAGAAATCATGAGGGAATTGCCTACCTCTATACTGGATTTACCTACCTAGAGACTTTTCATTACCTACTCCTCTAGTTACCAATGTACTCTTCGGGTTGTTTACCTGCGCTTGAGGGAAGGGAATTCTTTTATTGGCTTGTACTTTATGAGCTTACCTTAGATATTGGATTAGAGCCCGGATAGACCAGAGGTTCTTTCTTTAGACCCTTGATCCCGGATCAAAGATGGTGGAAAGTCTAGCCCGGAGAGATGGAAATAGATTACTTGTTTTCAGATTGTTACTTGCATTCATTGTGACTTGTCTAGAGGAGGGACGACTTACCTATTATTTGGGGTTTATCACAGAGAGGAGATTAGGAGAGTTGGCTATGAGAAAGAGTATGTTAAAGCTTTGATAGGGATTTCATCTTTGTATACCTTGCATAAGGATAGACTCTTTCTTTGGAAAGGATACCCTAATGTTCAAGCTTGAGACCAGATAGAGGAGCTTTATACTTGGACTTTCTACCACCGGATATTTCTTTTCTTTATAGCGCTTAGGGAATAACATTGAAAACCCTCACCATATGAATAGTGAGTGACCCCTAAATAATATAGGGCCCTGGAGACCAAAAATCAGAACATTACCCAACATATCATCTATGAAGAATTTCTTTAGTAGAGTGTCAAGATAGGTAGGCTGCGAAACAAACCCTATGAAACCACTTACCCTTTTCTTTTCATAATAGACTGTACCTCAAGATAGGTAGGCTCGCTCTATCCTTGATCCTTCCTATGGTACCTTATGAAACCAGAATAAGACCGAGCTCAGGTGCCTCTCGATCAAAGGGAGAGGAAGAATGGAATGAAGAAAATCACGTATATAGAATAGTTCGATTTGCCGCACCCCACCTTTATTTACTGCCCGTGCACCTATAGATCCCTTGACTAAGATAGAACCAAGCTTCGCTGTTTTCCATCTCATTCACTCCATCTCAAGTATCCCCCCTCACTTCCATGCCATCCCCTTATTTTGATCGTTGGAGCGTGAACTTGCCTCCCTGCCTCTATCTCTAGACTGCTATCTCCACCGCCTTATCTCAACGCCTTTGCTTGCTGAACCAGAAGCAAGGGCTGGATAGAACTCCCTCCCATTAAGGCTGGCTCTAGCTCGATCAGGCTGGCTCCGGGGTTAGCGAGGGCGGGAAAGCTTATGGTTTCACGTGACTATGACTCGTAATGGACAGATTTAGAACCCCGAGGGATAATACGGGACATATTCTTATACGTACGAGACCTACCCTTGCTACACCTAATGGTGGTATATCTTATATAAATAGATAGATATGGCCCTTTTAGGGAGCTTATATAAAGACCAACCACCTCAACGCCCTTCGGGACTTCTTAAACGAAACGAATACCACCTCAACGCCCTTCGCTTCGGGACTAATATACCGAACGAAGAACGAAACGACTCAACCAGATTCTCCCTTTCCTTCCTATAGATTATCCCAAGGCAAGGATAGATTACCGGAACAAGGTTGGCCGGATGATACTGGCTTCGGTCAATTCTTCCCAGAACTCCTTGCTTGTACTTCCCGGATGAGAACAACTAGCTTGGACAGATGAGAACGAACTACTTATTGGTTGGGTTAGCGAGCTATTGGTTCAAGAGCTAGGATCGTTTAGCAGCCCCAGTGATTAGAACTACTTGCTTGGGTTATCACTCCTTGCTGGAGGTGAGACAAGTGAATCAATCAATCAATCAATCTTATCTTCCAGGGTTGGTGATCCCAGCTTGAGGTGAGACAAATTCATCGTCCAGGTTCAGGAACGACTGTCCAGCCCGGCAACTCTAGCTACTTGCTTGAGGTGAGGCAGGTGAATCAATCGTTCGGTTGGTGATACCAGCCTTAAGACAGGATCCAACCCCAATATAAGTCCGGGGTAGGCTTATCAGCCCAACTCGTAAAGGATAGCTTATAACCCAAGATAAGGAAGCCAATTCTACGAGATAAGAAGGTCCCGGAGGGGCTTGCGCTTCCTAGTGCAAGGAAGCTTATTCCCCAAGATAAGGACCCGGGAGGGCGCTTCCTGTAATCGGGAAGGATTTTCACCCTATGAGTAAAGGGTAAGGGTCTTTACCGTAGTAGCTAAACTCAAAGGGAAGGCCCCCCTACGAGTAAAGGGTAAATCCATTCCTCAATCTTCCCTCAATCATCCTTACACTGCTAGGTAAGGGTTGGTTCGCTGACTAACGCATGCTTGGCTCACCTCACGCTCACAGTGAACACAGTGAAGAGGAAGCAAGTCAAGAAGCACGGTTCTCATCTAATCTTCCCTCAATAATCACGGATAATCTATTAGGGAAACGGAGAATCGCTCGGATCATTTGAAAGGTTATTATATCCTACCCTACCTCTTGACTGATTAGACTGATGACTAACAGGTGGGCATCCTTAGAGTAAGAGAAGAGGTGGGCATCCTCCCTAGTCTGCGGGCTGGTCATCCGAGGTAGTTCTTGGGCTGGGATGGGAGTCATTTCATCCCGAGATAGTTGCCCAAGAGTGCTAATCTATGGGCTGGTAATACCGACTTCGTACTTCTATTTCTCCCAGCCTTGGTATAACTACTTACTACTCGTACAAGGTAAAGTGGCACTAAACTAATCTAATCTGGAATTGCAACTAACATAAGGTGATTCCTAAGTCCTAATAAAGAAAGAGCTGTTCAGTGTCACTTAATAAATATTCATTTCATTAGGCGATTAGATGCTTGATCCTAATAACCTAATCAATTGAATGTGCAACCCAAACCCATAAGGCGATCCGGTGATGATGATATCTATCTATGCTTGATCTTTCTAACTGGCTTGGATCTCACACCAATTGGATGTAACCCATATAGCAGCAGCAGCCACACACAGGTTATTGAGCGTAAGGTAGGTTAGTTATACCATACCTTGTTGAGTTCTACCTTGAGCGAGCGTAGCGAAGGCATATCTTTCTATTATAGTAGATAGACCCTTCTTAGATAGATAATAGAGAAGAGCTCAATCAAGATCAGGATCAAAATCAAGTCGTGTCAACACTGGGCTCTAAATGATTCATAAATGAATGGGATTTCTATAGGTGGTAGGATGCTATGCTATTCTATAGTGACAGTGTCTCTTTTCTTAGGACCGTCCATCTATGGTGGGGCGTGGCTGTGCCCTTATTAGAGTTAGTCAGACAGCCAGCTTTCAGCCACTGACTCACTCTTATTAGTTAGTTAGAGAAGAGAATAGATAACAAACCTGAAGGCAGCTCTAAATGAAATAAATGAGTGAGAGGTATTTCTATCTATCTATAGGATGGCCCCACTATCTATCGTCTATACCTATAGTTGGTTGACCCGGGCCCAATACTATCAAGCAAGGCAAGGTTATACCTTGGTAGCGCGAAGGGAAGGAGCCCACCCACCACTCTCACTCTCACTCTCATTCTCATTCTCATCTATAGTGAATCTATCCATAGTTAGTTGACCCGGGTTGAGAAGCAATAAAAAACGGATAAGAGCTGGGGGCTGGAGGCTGCGCCGAAGAAGGAGTATGCTACTTTGGATGGATGAAAGGCTCCGCCGGACATATACCTTAGATGCTTAGTGTTTTTGAAGTGTTCTATTTTTAGAGACGTTCCCGAAGTGTCCCCGGACCGTATGCGTACCTCCGCGGGTGGTGACTTAGTGCAGCAAATCTCATCGAAAGGGATCAGCAGACATACATATGAAATAGGCGGGCATATACCCTTACCCTTTCAAAAGCATCCTCAATTCTTGTACCACCCACCTCGGCATCCACTCTATATGCATTCAATTGATTCAGAAAGCGGGATAGAGTAATCGGTCAACTCGCCGCCAAGCTCATGACCTGGATACTGCAGGTTCGAGTCCTGCTCCCGCAAGCATGCCCTGCTCGCTTTTCGAGAAAGGTGAGCTACTATCTATTCTATAGAGCTATAGAGACCCACTGAAACCACCCAACCCCGTTCTGAGTAAGGATGAGGGGTGGATGGCAGACCCCAGAACCCAACACCAAATAGAGTCCACCACCCTTGAACTCGAAAGCTGCTTACGTCTTATCTAGAGCAGGTAGTCGGTCGTCGCAACTGCCCTATAAAACAAAGCTAGCTACTTCCCTCTCCCACCCGTCAAAGCAACCAACCCAAGAATGTACGGAAAAGCTTGAACATCGGTTGATCTTGATCGCCTTCCCCCAGAAGAGTTACGATACTGGTCACACAGGCGAAGACCAATCGAACCGGGGTGGGATAAATAGAGTCGTTTTCATGTCACCCCTCCCGACCTGTTTCACTTTTTTTCAGGCATTTCTCAAATAAGTAAATTGAAACGTAGTCGCTTGCTCGACAAAAGGAGAGCAAGGGGCTGATACCATTCCTGCTCATAGTTGAACGGAAATGACATATATAATATATGTCATTATGCAATCTAGGTTGGATCGGTAATTCCAGATATTATATATGTCATTATGGTCGATAAATCTTACGCAATCTCACTGTCATCTGTTAACATATATAAGATCAATGGTATACAGCCCCCTTTCAATCTCTCCTTTAGGGTCGGCAGGGCTCGACTGTTAAGGCCGCCATCGCCGCCATCGCCGCCATCGAGAGGGTGAGTAAGCGAACTCTCGACTAAAAGGCCGCCATCGCCGCCATCGAGAGGGAGAGGTATTCTTTTCCCGTCTTAAGAGCCTGTCTTAAGAGGTATTATAAGCCTGTCAGAGGTATTATGAGATAGTAAGAGCCGGTATTATGAACCGGAATTCATAGGTATTATGAGCCTGTCTTGCTCTATGGAAAAGTCAAGAGGTGGGGAAGGGTCTTCGCTAAGTGTTACGTGAGAAGGGTCTTCGTTAAGTGTTACGATTGAGAGAGTTACCCGCTCTAATCTAAGGAATAATGAACACGCCAACGGATAGGACTGAACACGCCAACGGGTGTTCTCGGGGGGCTAGGTTACTGCCTGGTTTATGGTTACTGCCTGGGTTTTCTCTCTTTATGGAAGGAAAGAGCGCTCTAAGGATGAGAGTATTTAGTTACCCGCTCTAAGGAAAGAATCCAACTAGTTAGGAGTTGTTAGCCGTAACATAGGAAGTAACATAGATGTTTTATTTCTAGGGCTTGCTGATATTATCTAGGTCTTCCCCTAAGGGCTTGCCTCATGAACTGCTCTATTTTCTGAGTTCCCCGCCTCATGAAAGGATGGTGGGTGCCGGGAACGCTAAGGATGGCGGTGGGTGACGGTAAAGCTTTAGTTAGGCATCTTTCATTTATACGATAGAAAAAGTACGTATAACTATGTATGTTACGCCGCTCCCTTCCCTGGTTCAGTTCCTTCCTTGGTTCAGTCCCTATATGATACGCCGCTCCCTATCCGTTATTTTATATGTTTGATTTCAGAGATAAGGAAGCGATATGGATGCGGTAGCAGTAAGTAGCGGTAGCTGATAGGCTATCTGTACTACACCTCTACTAAGATACAGAAGGAAAGACAGATCGGATCAGTACAGATCGGATCAGTTAAGGAAAGACAGATCTCTACTATCAGTAGCGGTCAGTAGCGGTAACTGATAGGCTATCTGTACTACACCTTGACTACTCAACAGATCGGATCAGTACATATCGGATCGGTTCAGTAGCCAAGGAAATATCGGTTCAGCGGGTTCAATGCAGCATCGGAGGGAACGGAATGCTGCATTGATCAGTCATAATATAATAGACGACTGATTAATGTGAGTGATCGATCCGGTTCAATGCCTACTGTATCCACCATCTCTAAAAGGTCGGTTGGTTCAATGCCTACTGTATCGGAAGGCAAGGGACTTTAGGCACTCGACCGATAGGGAGGGAATTGAAGCAAGCGGCCAGCCTTCGAAGAATCACGGGTCTAGCAGCACTGACATTGTATTGGGGCGTTTCTTCAGTCCGCTTGGGGCTACTTCCAGAGATGTTTGAGTTTTTATAGATAGGTCAGCCTCGGATACGAGAGAATTGGAAGTGTGGTGCCGGCGGGCCATAGTTCGTGACCAAATATTGTTCTTTCTCCCGGTAGGGTGCAGGCGAGATTAGACCGAGTATATGGTCCTCGGGATGACATTGATTTTTCCGGGAATATGCGGCCGGTCAATGTGTTGATTGAAGCTACAGGGTCGGATGATATACCCATTCAGACTTCTATTTCAGTGGGGCATGTGGTGGATTTGAATCCCTCGTCTTTGTACAAGCTAAATGTCTCTCACTTGGATTCCCCTGACTTTCGTGCCCTGGTGCATCGAGTTTGGAACCTTGTCCCTCGGCCTATTGGGGATAGAGGTTGGTTGTTGTGGTGGGAAGTTGCTATTCGGAGAACTGTCAAGTTCATGAGAGGTTGGGGGCATATGATAGCCCGCAAGCGTAGACGGGAGCTTCGCGAGGCCAGAAGGAAGCTGGAGGAGGTTCATATCTTCCTGGAGGAGGATCTACATAACACTGTTCTTCAGGAGGATGCAGCTCGGTTGGAGTTGGTGGTGCGTAGAGAGGAGGAATCTATTGCCAGAGGAGCCCGGGTTCGAGCCCGTTTGCAGTGGATTCAGGAGGGGGACGAGGGCTCCAAGTTCTTCTTTTCTTTTATCAAGAAGAAAGTAGTAGCTGACAGGGTGCTTGGTCTATGCAGAGTTGATGGTTCACTTGAGGAGGATCCGACTAAGATTCAAGGTATGTTTGGTGATCATTTTCAGAATATGTTTTTCTCCTTACCCCTTGTCAGATTCAGTTGTGGCTGCTAGGGATGCTTGCTACAGGGTGGTCCCACACAAGGTCTCGGTTGTCGACCATGACAGATTGGACAGGGAGTTTACGAAGGATGAGCTTTTTGCTACTTTATGCTCGATGAAGAATGGGAAATCCCCTGGGATGGATGGATTGCCTTGTGAATTCTACAAGGCAATGTGGGATAATGTAGGGGATTACTTCTGTGGCCTGGTATTTGATGCTTTTTCCACAGGTTGTCCGACAGAGACCCTTAACCGGGGATTGATTAAGCTTATTCCGAAGAATGCTTCTAGAGACACTATAGGGGGTGGCGTCCAATTACTCTGCTGAGTGTCGCTTACAAAATCATAGCTAAGGCGGTGGCTCTACGGGTGAGAGACGGGGCCAATCAAATTGTGCATAGAGAACAGACGGGATTTTGACAGGGGAATTTGATTCAGGATACAATGATATCAGTGTGGGAGGCTTTGGACGAGCCCTTCTGTCGAATGTACCTTTCACTTTCTCCTGACTCTGAACAAGGTTATCGAATGCCTTCCGTCTGTTCTCATCGAGCTCCACAAGCTGGTTCACCCTCGCCTGAACCGCTTCCTGATCTGACGTGAAATGCTGCTGATACACTGGGATCTTCAAATGAATGGGCAATGTGACCTCCATCCCGTATACCAACTCAAATGGGCTCTTCCCTGTAGCTTGTTTCTTCGTTATCCGATCTGCCCATAAAGCATACTTCATCTTGCTATCCCAATTCCTTTTGTTGTAACCCACAGTCTTCTTGATTATAACCATGAAATTCTTGTTGCTTGACTCCGCCAAGCCATTTCCCTGTGGGTAATAGTTGGATGAATGGGATGGGACAATGCCATAATTGAAACAAAAGGTAGATAAATCTGCTGAACTGAACGCCTTGGCATTGTCTGTTGTAATCTTTGCTGGGACACCGAACCTGGTGATTCTATTCTCTTCCTGAAAAATCCATTACCACTTTCTCGGTTGCCCTCTTCGTGGGTATTGCCTCAACCCACCTGGTAAAAGAGTCTGTGGCTGTAAGGATCCATCGAAAACCATTGCTAGAATTCTCCTTGAACTCACCAATGAAATCCAGGCCCCACTGCTTAAAAGGTGCCTCCGCTACCACAGGCTGCAAAGGTAAGGCTGCCAAATGCTGCCTCCATGCAAATAACTGACAAGGTTGACATGCTCTCACAAACTTATGGACATCAGCCAACACTGTCGGCCAATAATCTCCAGCCCTCAAAATATTGTGAGTTGTAGTTCTGGCTGCATAATGCCCTCCGCATAAACCCGCATGCCACTCTGTCATCAGTCTTTGAGCTTAAACATCATCTACACATCTCAGGACCAAACCTTCTGGGTTTCTCCAATCCAAACCTCCCTGAATCATACAGTACCGTGATGCTTTCAACCTCAAAGCTCTTCTCTTGTGATAAACCAAATGATCCGGACATGTTAAGTTCTTCAAATAGTCAATAATGTCCGAATACCATGAATGTTGCTCTAACTCTTCCATCACCGCAGATACCATCTCTGGACCACCTTCTTCTTCGTTCATGCTTAAAGCCTTCTCATTCCCTTCTGTAAGCATCTTGGCCAATCCTTTTCCCTTAACCAATTGAGTCGGCCTAATCTCCATGTCATATTCCTGGATTCTGGACACCCACTTTCCTCTCCTTAACAGTCGAGCCCTGCCGGGGGCATCCTCTGATACCCAAACAATCCTGCTGGGCCAAAATCTCCTTAACAGCTGGGTGTGGGACATATGCTATTATCTTGGAATAGCCCGCATAACTCCTGAAATGCTTCAGAGATTGTACAAGAGCATATGCTTGTTTCTCCATAGTAGAATACTTAAGCTCTTCATCCCTGAGTGCCTTGCTCATAAATGCTATGGGTTGCTCCATGTTCTGATCGTTCTTCTGTAACAGTACACCTACTATAGTGTCCTTGGAAGCAAATGAGAATATATGAAAGTCCTTTGAGTAATCAGGGCTCACCAATACTGGCGCTGTTACTATTGCATCCTTTATCTTCTTGAACGCCATCTTACTCTCATTATTCCACTCTCACTCCTGATCCTTCTGAAGCAAATTAGATATGGGCTTTGTCATCTCTGCATTCCTTGGGATTTAGGTCCCCACATGACTCCAAAGCTCGTTATATAGGCATTGACAGTCTTGGTTATTTATATATGAGTTTATAGAGTCACCACATTGAGGGGATTATTCGTACAGATAGAGTCACCACATTCCCCACATCACCACATTGCCTTACCCGTTCATACTTGTATTGAGGTCCCCACATCTCGGGTAGGCATTCCTGAGGTCCCCACATCATTGGGATGGGATTGAGGTCCCCACATCTCTGCATTCCTGCCTCTCACATAACCCGCTCCTTATCATGTAACGAAACTACTTCCCTACAAACTGGATGCTACGAAGGTGCGAAGCCGCTTGTCCCTCCGGGGGGCAAGGAAAACTGAGCCCATTTCGAACCTATTCTGACCAGCTTACAAGTGCAACTACAGGGATCATGTATATCCATCAACAACACGCATAAAGAATTAGTCCGGAGAGCTAAGCTAAGCGGGTGGTGAAGTCGTAATAGGTAGGTGTATATTAACTGCGAGAGGGAGGTGGGTATAAAGTCCGATAAGGAAGTGGTAATTATTTTAGATTGGTTCAGAATCTAAAGATTACCATAAAGCAGTTCCGCCTGCTCTAGGAAAGCTAGGGCTTAAACTGCTTTTACCAGGTCACCCTTTCACTCTTGAAATTACCACTTAAAGGCCACCAATGGGGGAATGAACCAGCTACTCGAGATAAGGCCAGGTTCGTAATGTCAATATTCCAGACATAAGGCAAGCTCTATAAAGTGAAATCTTCTACACGTTAGGCTAGGTTCACAGGTTTCAATTTACCAGTCGTTGACCTTGATCTCCTGTAGTCAATCGAGCGGCTCCGCTGGTGTAGATAATATATCCGCTTAGACCTCACAGACCACGGACGAAACAGACTTCACTAACAAGGATATAGGGCTCCCCCAAGGTGCAGTACTTCCCCCTGTACTTATGAATATCGCTCTCCATCAGTTAGATCTCTATGCCCTTCACCTGTGTAGATAAATGAAATTATACTACGGTCGTTACTGTGACGACATATCAATAGGTATAAGGGGAAACAACGACTCTGCTGCATGGAATGTTGTCCATAGAACGCACAATTTGATACGCAATCGTCTCATGGGATTGGAAATACGGGCGAAGATCATTCGGAACAGGGGCTTATGGGAACGAGAACTTCTTATTCTTTAGGGGGGCGGGTTTCATTCATAGTAGGGGGTAGCTCCAGATGCCCAGGGCCGCGGCCACATCGAGTGTTATCTGCATTAGGGAGAGCCGAATAGGAGGATGAAGAAGGCAAGATCAACCCATTCGTACTCGAGCGTTTCCCACTCCCACTCCCACTCACCTTGGTTGAGCACATCCTAGTCCCAGGCGTTTGAGATTAGGCCGCCCGTGCTTCTTTATTCCATTCTCGCTAGGTCTTGAAGAACCGCTTATTTTGCTTCTTTCTTTGATGAAAGGGGGCTTCCTTCTCACTGAACAGAAAGGGCTTCCTGTGCTGGAAGGAAAGGGAGAGGATGTGTAGGGGAGGGGTTAGTCTACGAAACGCTAGGCAGGCCACCCCCTCTTACTTACACTCACTACTTATACTCACTAAATGAATACACCGAATCTATACCTACCTATGGGATAAGAATCTACTAGGGTAGAACAACCTAAAGGATAACCTAGGAAAGGAATATAGATTTCGTCGTTGGGTCCAGCGAACACTTATACGCCCCTAACCAGTTACTATGGTCTTAAGGTAAGCTCTTTTATTTCAACAGTTGAGTGAATACACTCTTATCCCGGTTCAGCCTAGTCCAGCGAGATAGAAGTGCTTGCCCATTATGTTGAACCTGTCAAAGAAGAATATGGAAACCAACAATTAGAGAATATCTATAAGATGACCTCTAGGCAGGATGATGACATTAACCCAACTGCAGAAGGAAACTTGAGTTGGAGAAGCATAAGCTCATGTGCATCAGATTCAGAGAAAGGACTAGATAATTGGCAGAACAGACTCCATGAAGTATCCATGAGGAGGTGTGCAAGAATGACAAAGTCACTGCGCTGGATTGGGTCAGAGGTATGTCATTGACCTGTTTATGATGGTTGAACTCATCTAGATTCTTTTCTTCATGAATTTGAGGATGCGTAAGCATGGCTCGACCACCCTTTAGTTACTTATTTGAGAGGGGCAATAAG
>Ga0181469_100232_pt1 | contig 19782 bp, 18 predicted proteins | sample InSIn2SAF170_2_FD_119081 | JGI IMG/M metagenome (GOLD analysis project Ga0181469, IMG submission 119081) | Clean room microbial communities from NASA Spacecraft Assembly Facility at Jet Propulsion Laboratory, Pasadena, California, USA -... ... | reverse complement strand
CCGTGTGCCTTCAAAGAAAGCATTCACTTCCATCGAATATCTCTTCCAATGGGCTCTTACATTCAGCCAGAGCAGGTGCTAAAACGCGATCCTGACACTTTCCTGCAACGGAATGTCTGGGACCTATTCTCCTTGAAAGGGCGGACGGTCGTTATCACTGGTGGTGCGAGGGGTATTGGTCTGGCGCTGGCCTTTGCCGTCGCCGAAGTGGGCGGAAATGTTGCCATTCTCGATACATCGTCACAGCCGCACAAGCACTATGCAATCCTGAAAGAAAGACACGACGTGAAGGTCGAGCACTATCAGTAAGCTTAGTATCAGACCGGAGCCGAGCACGTACTAATGCTCCTGCCAGAAGCGATGTGACGAAATATGACGAGCTTAAGAAGACGTTTGATCAGATTGTCGTTGATTTTGGCAGGATAGACGGACTGTAGGTTTTCCCTTCGCAAACCCGTGGAAGAACACACCGTCCCCGGTATTCGAGGTAGCAAGCTTGCGCTCTCACTGACAACAGGTAGGATCACCGCGGCCGGTATTTGTCCGGACGAACCTTTCCTACAACGCAGTCCAGAATCAGTGGCACGATGCATGAACATCAACGTTCTTGGCACGTACTACGCTGCTCAACTTGCTGCCCAGCAGATGGATCGACAGGAACCCACGGAATCCTTGCCGAGAGGCGGGTCAATAGTGCTAATCGCCTCCATTGCAGCCTATGTAGCCAGTAAAGGCCAGACCACCAGTGATTATTGCGCATCCAAAGGTGCTGTGGTATCGCTGGCCAAGGCTCTGGGCGTTGAATTGGCGATGAAGGGTATTCGGGTGAACAGTATTTCTCCTGGGTGAGCGCGCGAACAATCCCCGCTCCCTTTTATCAAGTGCTAAAGGTGTGATCACAGGTATATGATGACCGATATGACACTCGATCTTGCGGATAAACACCCCCATCTTGCAAGTATCATGACGAATGAGCCACCCATGCGTCGCATGGGCGACCGAACAGACTTGAAAGGATTAGTTGTGTATCTGCTGTCCGATGCTAGTGCATATCAAACGTCCGAGGATATACTTGTAACAGGAGGAATTCATGCAGGCAGATTAATGTAGCAAATACAGCAGTTCTTCCCATTAGGCAATAACGAGACCATGATGCCTAGGCGAGTCGTGCTATCTTCATGTGGGAGTCGTCGTAGTTTTGCAAGGCTGTTGAGAGATTGTCTTAAATGACACGTGAACAGAGGGTGACAATGGTAGCAGGGAAGATAAGCTTGCCAAGTAGAATACTAAGTTGCCATGAGCTTGGGAGTCACAAATAGGTGTATGACTTTGCCGTCTTAGTCAAGACGAAAGAAGGCTGGAGTTCGTGCGCTTCATAAGAATTGTACCAATCGTGCAGCAGTGTGGCTTTGCATCGCTTGCCGAAGAGGCATTTCTATCCATCCAGTATGGCCCAGATGGGTCGAAACACTCTTTTCTTTTAGCATGTCTTCTCAAGTTGTACACTTCTTCCAGCTACTGGTGCAGCTGACTTTGGTCTGACAACTTCCGCAATTCCACCCTCTTCAAGTCACAGTCTCCTCTTGCTATTCAGCCTGTAACGGCATCGTTCGTGTTCGGAATGGGTTTCCACCGCAAGCCTAAGATTCTTTTTGTGGGAGAGTTGATACCACTTTCTCAAGGCCATCCTTGCTCGATCGCAGTGTTCTTGGTATTGATGTGGGATCTTTGATCATTGCAAAGGCGAACAGAAGACCAATAGAAGGCCAGGATTCTGAAGGTTTGGATAATCAACAAGGATCGACGAACTTCATCAATGGTTCGGGATGGTTAGTTTATGGTAGGTTGGCATGCTATCTTGAGAGTAGCGAAGAACTAGTATATCATTAGAGTCATGTTGTATGGTGCAAGAAGGAAAGTACTTCGAAGCGATGTGCGCAAGCACTTCGAGATGAGAATAGATGATCGTGGTTGCTAAAAACAAATGATTTGCTTGTAGTGCTTACAATGGGTAGGTACCTAACCTTGATAGTGAACAGGTGTGGCGCTTCTCCAGTATGGAGCCCCCTTAGCTTTGTGATAACTTTCGTGGCTATTACTCTCTAATCACTTCATCATACTTGATTTCCTAACTGGGCATGAACGATAGCATGGGCAGGCTACACTGCTATAGCTCGTACCCTTACCAGCAACAAAAGCGCAATAGCAAGTTGCGAAGTTCCCCACAGCCATCCGAAGCTTCGGCCAGCACGGCTACCTGAGCTTTTCACTACAACTGCTGGTCATTTCGGAAACGAAAACCCGAAACATGTTCATCTCGACACACATGCATTCAGCTTCCCGAAGTCGCGACGTCAGTCCCGATGTCGACAATAGTGAGGAAAGGGTCGACTATTGCTTCCGTTGGCTGTCCATGAGTGATCCATTCCTTATGGGACCTCCCATAAAGCGTTGAAGAAGCTCATTGCAACCTTGCACCGCACCGCACCGCATCGGGCCCCCAACTCACGAGAACTCAGCGCGGAAGAGACAAGATGCTCGAGAACAAATTGGCTATTGCCAGCGTCTCGTTAGGTCAACATGCCTCTCATACCTTAGACAGCAAAATCGTTGCCGCAGCAGATGCAGGCTTCGATGGCATTGAAGTGACTTTTCCGGATCTTGAGTCTTATGCAAAGAGCATATCTGTGGACATTTTAGAAGCCGCTCATCAAATTCGTGATTTGTCCAAAAACCATCACATTTCTATCTTGGCTTTTGCGTCCTTTCAAAACTTCGAAGGGAACAAATCCTCTATCCATGAGAGACTCGAGACAGCTAAATATTGGCTCAGCATCGCACGAGCACTCAATGCCCAACATCTTCAAATTCCTGCAATCTATATTCGCGATATCAACGATGACCACGACCTTATGATATCGGAGCTCCGTCAACTTGCTGATCTGGCCGCAGCTTCAAAACCTGTGATCAAGGTTGCCTACGAGAACCTGGCCTGGTCCACACGTGTCATCTTCTGGCAGGATGCCCTTCAATTTGTCCAAGAAGTAAACCGACCTAACTTTGGTCTCTGTTTAGACACTTTTCACATTTCCGTAGCGTTGTGGGCTGACGCTTTCAACTCCTCAGGATATCAAGCAGACGGAAACAAGCGACTCGCCCAGTCCATGCATGAGTTCGTTGAGAAATGCCCTCTGGAAAAGATTTTCTACATTCAAATTTCCGATGGTGAGCCTATGGACCCTCCTTACTCGGAGAAACATCCATGGTATGATGCAACTCTTGAGCCAGGACATGTCTGGTCAAATGAAGCGAGACCATTTCCCCTTGAGACGAACCATGGAGCATACATGCCAGTGTTGAAGATAACCCAAGCCATGGTAGTGGACAAAAGTTTCACGGGCTGGATCTCACTTGAGACCTTCGATCGACGAATGCGAGATGAGCAGAATGGCCCAACAGAAAATGCACAGCGGGGGATGAGTGCGTGGCAAAACCTTCGAAAAAGACTATCCTCAACTGATCTCTAGGATCGTATAGACGAGCGGTGACAGTTTCACTCGATACTAAATTGAGCACAATCTGATCCACTGTCCAGTGCTTGCAGCTCGTATCGAGTGCTTGTGCATTCGGTGGGGTTGGACTTCCTGGGCATTGCCATGTGATTCTCTTGTCTTTTAAGCCAGCACCATAGATTACCACCTTGACTTTGCTCTGGGCCGATCTTGAATGACAGATGATTAGACCCCCTGATGAACAGGATGTGTCTGAGTTAAATGACGAATAATCTTATGTGTGCTACTCTTCAGCTTGTGTAGACAGTGCTGCACATCTTTCATCATCAATACCTTTACTGCTCGCATACGATATCTATGAACACAAAAAGGCAGAGAAATTACTACATAGTATGCGCTTATGAGCAAGGACGCAGGGGAACTATCGGGTGAGACCACTTCCAGCACTCATGCCTCCATCGATTCTCAGGTCGATTCCAGTCACATATGCCGCCGCATCCGATAGCAGATATACAGCACCACCTGCAATATCAGCAGGGCTGCCCAGGCGTTTCATCGGTGGCGCCTCTTGAAAGTAGTAGTTCACCTCCGGCCTTCTCTTAGCGAGTTCTAGATTGAGATCCGTCTCGATGTATCTGGTCCATGTATCAGCTGCTGAATCCGATGCCTCGGAGCTAGGTTTCGAAAACACTTACCCTGGACTAATGCTGTTGGATCTGATACCATCAGCGGCCAGCTCGTGGCTTAGCTGTAGGCAGAAGGACTTGACGAACCCCTTGGTACCTCCATAGGCGGTCAAGAAGTGGCCTGGACATTTATTGGATGCCGCTTGAGAGGCAATCATTACAATACTCCCTCTGCTCTGGGATCTCTTATTTACGGGCTGCGACATGAAATAGCGGACTGCAAGCTGAGCTGGAAAGAATGTCCCGTTTTGCTAAGTCTTGTTAGCCACATCAAGCCTCTTCAATGGTTGCAGGCTTGAACTTACGTTGATCTTCAAGACCCTCTCGAAATCTTGCAGCTAGACGATGGTGTTAGTGATGCATGTGACTGCTCGCACAGGCCACTCACAGTGTGATCTAGAAATGGCTTGTCGGTCCCGATACCGGCATTGGTAACACTATTCCGAGGCGTTAATGCATGTGAGAGAGGTCCACAACTTTCTTGACTCACATGCCATCCAAACCACCGAGCACACTGATACTTTGCGCGAAAGCAGGTGTCAAAGAGTCCATGTGTGTAATGTCAGCGCTGCATTGACGTCTTTAGTGTCTGGTTATGCGCCTGTAGTCAAATAGGGCCACGACACACCTACCAGAAGTAATGAACTCTATCTGTATCCTCGATAAGCGCCTGACAATCCGGATGTGGTGTGGGGAGAATGTCAAGAATGGCCACACTGCCACCACTCTCAACAATGGCTGTGACGATTCCAAGACCAATGCCGCGAGCTCCACCTGCAACAAGATGAGCAAGGAGATCTCGACCATAGGCGAGCGACTGCACAGCTGTACGCTCTATCATTCGACGCACCAGTGACGATAATCCTCTTCCCCTCAAGGCCTATCATCTTGATATGTTGGATCTTCGATCGCTTATCCTGAAAACTTTGCGTCTGGACTCTGGATCGGTTGTGCTGAGCACTTAATCTTTGACATTCATACCTGACACGATCTGATATAGTCAGTGACTTAGCTCGAGCACACGGGAACCACGATCCGAACTGTGTACATATGTAATCAGGATCCGAGCTGACCTATTGCTTACAGACTAGCCTCGAGTTGCCGACGCAGTACGACATTGAGTATGATCGGTAGACAGTGACGTCCATCGGCCTTGAATTGCAGGCTTATGTCGTTCAATCCTTGAGCGAACTATCATGGAGTATTCATACTGACATTGTGGAGAGACGTCCTCTTGATTGACACGCCGGGTGTGGTACCCCCGGGTACACTAGGTAGTTGATAATATTGAACACGCAAATCATATGCAACGAGGCTAGCGCAGGCTACATGTGTGCTCTGTAGATGTGGTCAGAGCACGCAAATCATAACAGTAACGTAACTGTCGAGATAAGCGTGTACAACATGCCCGCGTACCGTCAAATCACACCCATGTCGAAGATAACTGCTCGGCAATCTCATACAAAATCATGATACTCGGCTCTTCGAGGTTGATTGGTATCGGAGGCGGAAAAGAAATGACCCGCCCACAAACGAATCTAGTCTCAAATGGATCGATCGCACGCATGATCTAGCTCTCGGAGGGTCAGTTTCCGACACAATTCATACACAGAACACCAGCAAATCGGACCACAATCCCGATATACCCCAGACAATCAAACATGGGGAGCCGGCACTTACCCCGTATTCTCCAGGTTTTGAGGCGTATAAAGTCATGGGGATAAGATGGAATGCCTCTCAGGTTCTTTTTATTCACCAACCATCATACAATCTACTCATCCAATAATCATAACAACAACCTGCCATCATGGCGTCGATGGATATTGCGCCAGACCGGCGAGCCTCGACCGCTAGCGTCACATCATGGAATGTCACCCATGAACCAGGCGATCTTATCGACGAATCACTGATCGTGGCTGAGGGCGAGGACAGGATGACGCCCTATCTAGTCTACCTGATCATTTCAGCAGCTCTCGGCGGGTTCCTCTATGGTTACGACACCGGTGTTGTTGGCGTCGCTCTGCCTTATGTTGGAACTGAGTTGACCGGCAAGATATTGACTTATCCACAACAAGAAATCGCCACCGCAGCAACGACGATCGGTTCAATCTTTGGAGCAGCTATCTTGGGCGCTTTCGCCGACAGATGGGGGAGAAAGCGCTGCTTGCTCATTTCCGACCTGTTCTTTACTGCTGGTGCGATCATTATTGCTTCGAGTTTCTCCCTTGCTCAACTCATTGTCGGTCGTCTTGTCTTGGGTGTTGGCGTTGGTGGCGCAGCTGTCATCTGCCCACTCTACATCACTGAATTGGCTCCAACCGCAGCTCGTGGACGATGTGTCGGAACAAATGGCTTCTGCATCCCCTTTGGTCAGACTGTAGCCGTTGCTATCGGCTCTGGTATGCAGCACGTTCATGGCAATTGGCGGATTTTGTTCGGCCTTGGAGTCGTTCCTTCCATGGTGCAACTTTGTCTCATGCACCAGCTTCCCGAGTCTCCACGTGTCTTGATACTCCGTGGTCAAGACGACAAAGCTCGAGAAGTCCTCCGCAAAGTGTACAAGTACGCATCAGAGGATATCATCGAGCTCAAGTTGAAGGTCGTAAAGGATACCGTCTCTGCAACCACCACGCTACAACGCACTACTACTTTCTGGGAACGTACTACTAAGCTATGGACTCACAAGCCATATCGCCGATCGATTTTTGCAGTCAGTTTGATCCAGGTGTTCGGTCAATTCACCGGCTACAACACACTGCTCTATTATGCTGGAACTCTATTCGGACTACTCGGTCTCTCCAACCCATCTGTCGGTGGTCTCATTCCTTCCATTACCAACACTTTTTTCCTCCTGTGCGGCATGGTCATGGTCGACCGAGTTGGCCGACGTGGTTTGCTGATGAGACTGGGACCAATCATGGTCATTGGCCTGACCTGGTGCCTTGTCTCTTTCTACTATATGTGCAAACCTACCGGTCACGTCCTCGTTGACGGCTACCAATATCCTCAAAAGGATGTCGGTCTCGTCATCGCCGGCATTGTCATTTTCGTCGTTGGTTTCGGTTCCACCTACGCGCATCTTTGCTGGTACCAGTCTGAGTATCTAGCTCTCGAAATCCGTGCGGTTGGCAGCGCTGTCAGCACGACTGCAAGTTTTACTGCCAATTTGGTTGTTGCTGTATCTTTCCTTAGCGAGTAAGTACTTGGTCCTCTACACCAGTGAATGACTCGACTAACTTCACAACAGACTTCAGACACTCACTCCTAGCGGCACATACGGACTTTACCTCTGCTTCATCATCATTGGTCTCGTGCTGGCGTACTTCTGCTACCCTGAAACAAGTAAGCAACCATCAACTGCCATCATACTGTGGCCAGTGACTGATTCTGTTCTACAGAGGGTTTATCTGTTGAGGAAGCTTTTACACTCTTCAACGACGGCTTTGGTGTTCAAAAGTCTAAGGAAATGCGAAAGATCAAGATGGAAAGGCAAAAGACTTACAAGTCTGAAGGACTTAGCGGCATGCGACGAGTCTCCGCCGATTTGTCTGGTGCAAAGGAATCAGTGGCTCATGTTGAGAAACTCGAAACCTGAGATGTATATGCTACAAATCTTGTTACAAAAAGACCTGGTGTTGTCATCAATTGAATTCCGAGAGGTATGCCGCGCCCAAAGAAAAAGAGAAGCAAGAGAATCGGTCACATAGTGAAACCACCAAGGCAGTTGAAAGAGCTGGGAACGTTTGCGTTTGCTTGGTTGTTATGATGTCGACCTAGCATAACAGCCAGTATTATGAGAAGTACTACAATACTACAATCCGCCCTCCTTGTTCTGTTGCTGTATGTGTGTCCGGTGTACGACCTAGATTATGTCGTGGCATTTCTTTCTTTCTCAGCCATTCTGGCCGACGTGACCGCTGCATAGGCGCTAGAAGCCTACCTAATTCTTGGGATATCACATGTATCTGCACAAGTGCGATCATGCTCGGGATCGCCACTAACGTTTTGTCTATCCACGTGGCACAACGCGACGGTCCTCCCAGCAACCTTCAAGACCGCAGATCAGTTAGATAGACCTTACCAAGTTGCACTAAGCGCGGGGCGTTCACTCCTCCCCTCGATCCATCGGTTGCGAGCATCGGGCTTTGAGAAGCATGGGAAAGCGCTTACCCGATTCGCCACATCTCGTGTTCTCGGGAACTGGTGTCCGCCTGCTCGTAGCCAACGTATGTGCACAAAGCACAGGTATCGATGGGTGACGATAGACGCCAAGCAATACAAACAACATCTCTGGAGGGTTGTGGGAGGAACACACAACATCCATCGACAGTCACAGCGATGGCCGACGACCCATTTCGCTCAATCAACTTCACACTGCCCCTTCCTCAGCGCATCGAGGCATGTTTTCGTTTCGTGACCACGTCGCGCGAACACCATGGCTTCGAGACATATCCTTTGCAACAAATCGAGCTCGTGTCGTTCTCTGAGTCGTCACGATGAGTCCTTTATCGTCTCGTCGTGCCGGTTGAGCTGTGCAACAAAGACTCTGATATGCATGGTGGTGCGGTGTGGATGGTGCTAGACAATCTGAGTTCGACGGCGCTTTTCATGGTTTCGAAACCGGGCTTCTGGAATAATTTAGGAGTTACTCTCCGTGGTTGTGATTAGGTGTCTATGTTGTCATTAAGCAGTTGTTCTAAATTCTATCTACAAGGAGAGCTCCCAGCCCAGCTCAGGTGGGGTCCATTCAACAATCCAGTTAGGCGGCACACCATGTACAGTGTAGTTTGTGTTGAACCCTGTCTCTAAACTTGTCCTCCCACAATTTGACTGACCATCTTGTGTATAAACGCCGTGGTTACCAGTAATCTTCTCCTTGACCCAACTTATCCACTGCATCCGGCTGGCTTGGATGACGGGGAAATGTTCCATGCTCTGATACGTCGACATCTCTAGGCTCTGATCGCCACTGACCTTACAGGTTGCATTGACGGCTCCTTTAAGCTTGTCGACGGGGATGACATCGGAGTCACCGACCAGCACGAGTAATGGACCCTTGAACTTCTTCCCACTGACTGCGACGGCATCTTTCCATTTCTGCACAAGGCTGTTGTTGGTCCAGCCAGGCCTTGCGAAATCAGTCACGGAAGCAAAGGCCAAAGAGTCTGTTGGGAGACATCCTTGCAAAGGCTTCACAACATTGTACCACCGATCGTAGGAGATGTCCGTCATGCCTGAAGAGTTGTAGGAGGGAAACACGGTAGTGATGGCAGCGATGACTTTGGGCTGAAGACCAATGACGAGTTGTGCCCATAGTGGAAGAGACAGAGGTGCAGTTGATGCCAATTGCAAGGCGTCGTTGATCAGATCGACGAATCCAATTGCCGGCGAGATTGTGACTGTCCCACGATAACCGGCCTGTGGTGAAACTGCCTGGCGCTCAGCAAATGCCCAGGCGACGCCACCGCCTTGTGAATGACCCATCGCGACAAAAGGCCCATCCTTGTCGAACTGGTCGGGAAAAGCGTTTCTGGCAGCATCCACAGCATATGCTACGTCGTTGGCGCCGGCCGGTCCAGCAAGGTACTCGTGTGACTGCTCTCCGTTTGGCCGGGTAGTGACACCGAGCCCAGCGTAGTCCGTGGCAACGACTGCGAAGCCTTCGAGTGCAAGCGAGTAAGAAGTCATGAAGTTATACTGAAGGGAGCGGTAGTTGCTCGGTGCACAGTCTTTGAATGAGCCCGCTGTTCCGTGTGCCCATGCTACCAGCGGGAATCTGGAAGAGCTCTGCGATATCTGACCTTGGTTGCTCTGCCATTTGCCGCCGTTGGTGTAATCGAATGGCTTGTACGGCCAGAGAACGAAAGCTGAGGCTGGCACAACAGTTCCGTTCAGACTCTGTGATGCGTATAGGATGCGTGACATGGAAAGCCCTGATGGCACAGTGTAGTTGGTCAGATTGGTGTGAGGCTCCAGGCGGAGCAATGTACCAGGTTTTACCGAGGAGTTGAAACTCGCAGGAATGCTGTAGAAGTCATCCAACGGCGTGTTTGCATGGGAATCATGCTCAAAGGTGATTGCGAGCTGGACCAGCTGCTGACATTGCGCGTCGCAGGTGTTGCTTTCGCTGATGAGTTGAGAAATGTTCTGGGCGTGGCTGGAAGCAATCAATGAAAGGAGAGCAATACCGCTCAGGCTACGTAGAGGAATGGAGCCTTTCATCTTGAACTGGATCGAAGAAGAGATGATTGTGTATGCTTGACATTCTGAATGCGCTTCCTCGAGCTTGTACTTATACCAATTTTGAATGCTTTGAACATGCCCAACAGCCACCTTGGTGCATGTTACTTTATCGGATCCAAAGTCATGAACTACCCTTGGACTGGCCTCGAACGGAGAATCCTGCCATAGGAGAGGTGGAGTTGCTGAGCGTATACGTAGCAGTAGGGTGCGTATTCAAGCAATACGCCAGCAGTGCTATACGCATTAAACAAGCTAGTGAATACGCCCCCTGTAATTGGATCCTTGGCGGGTGCATACTATCAGACGTAACAAGCCCATTGGTGGTAGCCAAACCTCCCATGTGAAAAGTACTTGGTACTGGCTTGGCGCATCAGGTCGAAGAAGGGTCCGAAGGAAACCCTGCGGTGGTCGCACGAGCCGGTAAGCTCGGACCGCTCACAATCTTCCATCAATTGTAGGAAAATAGGAAAGTTGTTTACTACATTACAGTGGTACTCCGCACAGTCGTTTTCTCGAACCAAGTCTCATTATCCTCGTACTGTAGGATCAACGCTAGGGATCTGAAATTGGTTCGAAAGGTGACTGGTAATGTTTAGCCGAAATTGTGCCTGCTAGATTTGAAATCAATACAAATCCAGCATGCAAAATACATCCATCGCGAGAGCTATGCTTTCCGTTAAAAGATACCAAAACTGTTCACCGTGGTGTGCTAAGCTCGTAAGACTCCTTACAAGGTGATAAGAATATGCTGCCATGTACTGAATATTCGTAGCTTGTACTCCGTAGCAGGTGTGGTGATTCGGCCTTACATGACAAGGGATTTGTAGTAGTAGATTGAGGGTGATGCAACGCCTTGGACTGATTATGGCTCTGCGTGGACGACTCTTAACCAAATTAATTCCGGAGCGATAGCAGTTGGGTGAGAGATTCTGTCAGTTTCAAGATATACAACGGACAAAAGACGACTTGAGTTCATTGCGCAGATGTCATGTTAGCTTGTTAAGTACTGGTCTTTGTGTCAACATTCGTGTGCACGATAAGCTTGGTGAAGGCACATACCTGTGGATACACGGGACTCGGCGATTCTCCTCTTCAAGTTTATATGTAAGATTCCCAGGTTGTTTCCATACTTGGTAGGTGGAAGCCTGGAACTAGACCTAAGCGGGCATGGATCATTCTGAGATACACCCACCAGCTGTTGAGAGTCATCCAAGGTTGTGGCGCATCACATTTCGTTGGACAACTTCCTCGTCTCTGCCTCCGTACGTGTACCTAGGACACAGGAATGACACACCGGCTGGTATTTACAATCCCTTTGCACTGTCTACTATGTACAAATGGCTGAGTTAGCACGATGTTATGCTAGGAACGCTCAAGAGCTGCTAGTTGGCATGCAGGGGCTATCCTTTGGCCTAAAGCCCAGACAACACCAGATGTTCGCGACGAAAGTGTTGATCGTACAAGAGAACTTGGAGTCACTACAATGACCGAATTTGAAATTGACCTAGCTCGTCCGACCAAGCCTCGCTTACGGCGGCGGCATCACAAATCTAGGAACGGGTGCATGGAGTGTAAGAGACGAAAAATCAAAGTGAGCCACCGACAACGATTCGCAGAGTCCTGTGCAGAACGCTGACAACATGTCAGTGTGATGAAGCGAAGCCGTCATGCTCGCGCTGTGTCTTCATACTACAAAAGTGCATTTACTCAGAACCACAACTGCCACAGCCAGACCAAACGGCTGAACTGTCTCTTCGAAGCCCATCTAGCGGCGCCCTCGCTTCGCCGCCTACAGCCAGCTTGTTCCCAGAATCCTCTTCCTCCAGCGAGCCGTCGACACATTCCACTCCAAGTTTCTCGAAATCAAGTTCGCTATCAGATGCAACGGAGGACTCGCTATCACTGTCAGATACCAATTTGAATCTGTATCATCATTTCCTGCAGCACACCAGTCGCAACTTGAACCGTTCTCAACAGGATCAAGCCGCGCTGCGGATCTGCCTGCCCACGTTGGCCTTGAAAAGCACAACTGTGTTTCATTCAGTTCTGGCAGTCTCAGCGGCCTGCATCTGCTGGGACATGATATCAAAAGATCCCGAATCAGATGTAAACATTGTCAACCAAACGCTGATGACTGGATACCGACACTACAATCTGGCCAGTGAGCGAATGAGGGACATGATTGCGAAACCAGAGTCATTGAAGCCCGGGTCTCTCCTAGCGAGCACTATACTGCTGGTGCCGTTCGCCGCTGCAAGCCAGCAGATAAATCACTGGATTTCAACTCGGAACCAGGCGCAGGAATTTTTCATATCGCAACCTATTACTCTGAGAGACGTTATAGTCATTATGCGAGGCGTGCGAACAACAGTGAATGCAATTAGATGCGTCGATGTCCGCTCAAACTCCGTGCAAACACCCGATTCAGATATTGAGGGAGCTGGCTCAGATTCCCCCCCTTTTCTAGACGAACACTTCACAAATACCACTACACCCCCATCACGAACGCATGCAATGTTTCCGATATTGGCAGCAACTAGCCAGGCAGCACTCTCCAAGCTTCGGGAGCGCCTAGACTTTACTTCTCGCCATCACAGCGAGCATTATTACGAACAACGACCAGATCAAGCCATGTCCGCCTGTGGTGTGGCTTTGGATCTCCTGGCCGACCTCAGAGACGGTGCCTTCGCTGCATCATCGCCGTTCCCAACCGTCGTTGAAGTTGAAACCGTTGACCCCAAGACAGGTACATTGTCGCAACTAGCCCCTTGGCTTCGCGCCTACATCACCAGGTCATCATATCCGGAGGCTGGAGAGCCGCTAACCCGGCCGTTTCTCGCGTTCCTAGTCCAATCGCCTCCGGAGTACCTCGACATCCTCTTGCCACTGCTTGATAAACGACCAGAGAGCGCGGATACGAATCCTCTCCATGGTGTACCAGAGGATCTCACAAGCGTCCAAGCGCTTGCGCTAGACATTTACGCGCACTGGTCCGTCTTCATGTTCTTGGTGGAGGAGGAAACTTGGTGGATCAGCAAACTGCCAGTGATGACACTTAGTGGGATGTTGAGTCGGTTTGGAAATGACTTCGTCGCCCGCCGGTGGCCCGAGAGCGTGCATTCACAAGACTCGTGGTGGCCAAGAAGTATGCTGACAATTCTGCAACAAATCAGGCTGTATCGGTGATTAACGATGATCAGTGGCAGTCAATTCATGTTTGATGTGCGAGTTCGGACACTACCGCGGCTCGTCTTTGGCAAAAGCTGGGTTTTGATGATGACCTCTTTTGGTATCGGTATGTCTTGCTGATGGAGCATTAGCGATTCCATGGGTAGTAGGCTGAAGGCTGGGAATTATAGAATAAAATCTAGATTAGTATCTCCGATACTACAGACGCACATCTACATTGGTCACAGGTAATCCGGATGCTTTGGATATCCTTGAATGCCTTTTTTTGAGCTAAATTGCAGTGCAGCGAGCACTTCGATCGTGTCCGAAGACGATCAGGTGCTCAGAGCTGGGTAATCACGGACGGTTTGTGCATCACTGTAATGAGCATAGAATCTTAGAGATGTGCCGCATTTACATCTCCAATTTCATGTTATGTCCTGTGTAGTCATTCCATGCCTCAGCATGAAAGCCTCAGACCGCTCGCAAGGGTCATATGTATCCAACGAGTATGGTTCGCTCGTCCTTGAGCCGACTTACAGTAGTTCTAGCCCTAATGCTGCGCGTTATTACTGTAGTCTGAGTAAGAGCCAAGCACCCTCCGGACCATCGAGACCACTAAACCTATTCTAGGTAGGCAAGGCGTTGGCAGTTTGTCCAGATCCGAAGCTTTCCCGACCAGAGTTTCAGTACTCGTAGGTATTCTTTGGTACTCGTATGCTGCAGGCTCGTGACACCACGGGCCCTGCTTCGCTCCACGGCCAGGTAGCACGTCTACATATCAGGGTTCCGTGCATAAAGAAGGCGGCAAATCAGGAACATGTCCTGGTGAATCTGCTCTGAATGTATTGCCGTTCTCATGCATAGGTTCATGCATGATCACGTTGGACATGCAATCTGAAACCTCGCTTCATTGGCCACTCTGACCTTCGCAGCTCAAAGTGTCTCCAATTCCTGCCCGATCCAGGTGGCTTACTGATCTGTGCTACATTATTGCGCGCTGCCTCAGTTCTGTGCCTCCATGGCGGATGAAGATGGCGAAAAGAGACGGAGGCGGCACAAGCGACGACGAACACATACCGTTGATGCTCGCCGACCACGCAGCGTGGAAGAGCAAACACAGTCTCAAACTCCAGACAATGCTTTCGAACGACCAACCGATAACGCTGCCTTGCGAGAAGCACGATTGAAGGCTATGGACACTCCGGCCACGTCAAGAATGAAGATGAAGTCAGAGTACCAAGACACCCGGCCTGTGCAGGCACCAGCCACATCGAAGAACAAGACTGTAGCAAGATCGTCTTCGACCTTGTTCGACCGACGTGCGTCCACTATACATGTTAGACCAAAGTCCCGTCCATCTAAGAACATTTCAGCTGATAGCGATTCGGGGGACTACGTCTATGGATCGCCGTCAACAGTCGCCCGCAGGGACTTCCAGAAAGAGCATGACCAGGCAGACAAACAGCGGAAGGCCGACTCAAAACGGAAGTCGTCTACTACGACTGCTGAGAAGCCGAAGATCGAGCGCAGACGTTCTGAACCACCTGCACCGCAAAAGCGAGCCTCGACGAACATTACTTCACGACCCGCAATCCGCAAAAGTGTCACGTCTGTGAAGACGATCAAGGTAGAACATACCGCAGCATCTGCTCTGTCTAGTGTGCCACTCGCCAAACCTGTCACAGCAGGCAACGCCCGTCCCTCCGTGCCTACGCGAAAACCTTCGCTATTCAGCTTCCTGTCTACCTCAAAACCAAAGACGCCGACCCTCGTTTCCCAACCTCGCCTCGTTTCTTGCTTGACTTGCGGCTCCGATGACATTCCGCCGTCCAAAGCCGCCAGACTCCCCTGCAACCATCGAATGTGCCATTCCTGCCTCCGTCGCCTCTTCAAACTTAGCCTCAAAGACCCAGCGCACATGCCTCCGCGCTGCTGTACAAAACAAGACATCAGTCTTAAACACGTGGATAAATTGTTTACTGAGGAGTTCAAAAAGACGTGGAATAACAAGTACAACGAGTACAACGCTAAGAACCGACTCTATTGTCCCAGGAGAGGATGCGGAGAATGGATCCAAGAGAAGTATATCGGTATCAAGGCAGGCAGACGCGTAGGGACGTGTTCGAAATGCAAGTCGGAGGTCTGTGGTCTTTGCGGCATGAAGAATCACAGAAGTCGAGAATGTCCACAGGATCCAGCCATCAAAGAGCTAGAGGCGCAAGCCGAAAAGGAAGGGTGGAGGAGATGTTACAGTTGCAATGCACTCGTGGAACTAAAAGAGGGTTGCAACCATATGACTTGTCGATGCACGGCGGAATTCTGCATGGTTTGCGGCGTGAAGTGGAAGGGATGTGACTGTCCCTGGTTCAATTACAATGTTGTCAACGATGCCAGGCTTGGTGGTGACCCCATACGGTATCAGCAGGAAATGGACCGGAGACGTGAACAGGAGAGAGCAGACGAGGAACTAGCAAGACGTCTCACAGGACTCGGTATGGGTGCTCGTGGCGCAGACCTGAATCAAGACTTCCTGCAGCAAGCACGAGAAGCACTTACGGCCAATTACCAGAACGCTGAGCTGGCAGCGAGGGGATTATTGGGTGGTTGGTTGAATCAAAGAGAGAATGCGCTTGGTCGAGTTGCGCAGCCAGAACTGCAGCTTCCAGGTGCATTTCCGGTTGATATGCCACGGCGGAGGACGTATAGAGTCAGGAGAGCACGAGTCGAGGATGGTGGTTGAAAGTGGTATCATCTAAACTACTGATTGTGAGATTTGATACGAGTTTGTATTGGGAGGGATATATACGGATAGGCAGGTGGATGTGACATGACTTATGATATACCCTGGGATAGGAACATGTATTTTGAGATAAGGGATTGCTATATAGCGCGAGTGATGTGTCATATAATGGATATGGAATAAACTTGGTACTTATTGGCGCAGATCACTAGGTCGTTGAGAACTGCCTTTTTGCTAGTCACCTTTATTCTACTATTACCTCCCCAGAGCCGAACGAAAGCAACTACAACATGAAAACACGGCCACGTCTGCTGACGTGCATCAGACCACCCCAGGTCATTGGCAGCTAGGTACTAACTCGACAGAGCTGTTATCACAAACTTTAAGAGCAGCGAATGACAAGCTGATCAGTACTTGTCAAGTCTGACATAGAAAATCGGAATAAAGATTAACTGCCTAACCAGATCATCATCATCAATATCCTCGCTCATGCACAAAACCTCACAATTCACATTTCACCACCCCTACTCATCCTGAAACTTCCTCTGAAACTTCATCCCGCCACCATCCCTCCTCCGTCCTTGCTGCGGCTGGCTTCCGAAACTCCGTCTCGGCTGCTTTTTATCACGCGCCATACTGCTGCCAAGCTGTATGTCTACTCTGGGTGGCGTGGGGAAACCGAATGACTTTGCGACTTTGATGAGGTCGAGCTTGTTGACGTCGAAGACGGATCGGAGACTGTGACTTGCATAGGCTTGGAGGTAGGATCTGTATGCGTCTTTTGCGGACTGGGGTATATTAGTTAGTGGATGGAACGAAAGGCGGTGGGAATGGGGGTGGATTGTGAACGTACCTTGTTCAGATAGTAGTTTTGACCGATGAGTTTTTCGAGCTGGGATTGCACGTTGACGATCTTCTTCATTGGGAATTCATATTCCACGATTGGGACTTTGGCTTCTTTGAGGTATGATAGAAATCCAACTTCGTTTGGTTGTAGAAACATGAGACTTCGACCTTTGCCGTTTGAGCCACGAGCTGTTCGGCCTACACGATGGATATAGTCTCGTGGATCATCTGGTGGATCGAATTGCACAATCCAGTCCACAGCTGGAATATCCAAACCTCTTGCCGCGACGTCAGTGCAGATTAGTGTTCCTTGTTTGGCGTTGCAGAACTCGAAGAATGTGTTCGTTCGTTTTTGTTGCTTCTGTTTGCCGTGTAGGTCGAGAACCGGGAGGTCAATGTAGTTCAAGAGTTCGGCGTGGTATTTGACGCAAGAACAACTGCTGAAGAAGACGATAATTTTCTTCTTGAGGTTGCGTTTCAGAAAGGAGAAAAGTAGGAGGAATCGCTTGTCGGAGTCGCAGATTACGTATCCTTGGTCAAGACCTGAAACCGTGCTGTGCTCCTTTTTGTGGTCGACGTTGATGTATAGTGGTCCCGGCTTGAGAGATATGCGCGCGAGATCTTCCACTTTTGTGGTTTGGGTAGCAGAGAAGAGCATGGTTTGGCGATGCTCGGACGGCAGAATGCGAATAATCTGGCGCATTTCGTCTTCGAAACCGACTTCGAGGATACGGTCCGCTTCGTCAATCACCAATGCTTTGCAATTCTTGAAAACAAAGCCAGGAGTGTTTTGTAAGTGATCCAACAGTCTTCCTGGTGTAGCAATAAGCAGGTTAACACCTTTTGTGAGTTTCTCCACTTCTGCTCGACGGTTCGCACCTCCAATGACAATACCGAAGGTTTGTGAATGATGAACCATGAGATCGCGAGCAACACCAAAAATCTGAAGAGCAAGTTCACGAGTAGGCGAGACAACTACCACACCAGTGCCATTGCGAGGCTTGAAACGTAGAGAGGAGAGCATTTCGATGGCTGGAATGAGGAAGGCCAGAGTTTTGCCGCTACCGGTTTTGGCTGCACCTAGAACATCACGACCAGCCAGGAGAGGTGGAATGCCGCGTTGTTGTATCTCAGTCATGTTGGTGAAGCCCATCTCTTCTATCGCTTTCATGGTCTTCTCGGATAGATTGAGCTCAGCAAACGACTGTGGCGTGAATTCAGCGCCTGGAAGAGAGGGAATGGTATCGGTAGGGAGATCGCTGGTTGACGTAACCTGAAGGTCACCCTTCTTGAGGTCGACCGTGGTTTCGAGCTCGGAACCATCTCCATCATCACCGTCCTCCTCAACTTGTTCCACATCATCTCCGTTTGCTTGCGCTCTCTCTTCTTCATGCTCTTCACCGCTCACCACCTCGTTTCGGTCATCACTGCTCTCAACGTCTTCTGCAATACTCACTTCATCCTCATCTGACTCTTCGCCATCCTCGCTGTCATCACTATTGTGACTTGTCTTCCTCCGTTTCTTTGCAGGTTCTGGTGCTTGTGCAGATTGAACAGCTGGTTTTACAGACTTGGTTTTCTTGATTTTTGCTTCAGATCCTTGCACCGATGGCTTATCCTGCTTTCTCTTCCGCTTAACGGCTTGTGCAAGCTGAGTATCGGTATGCTTGGACATGTTGCGGATCTTGCTGTGCAGTCGTGAAAGTGGTTCAAAGTCAAGATCAGCAGACAGCCGCCGCAACTTTTTTCGAACTTTTCGGCGAACTTTCCTGGTGCACTACTTTATCGATAACTATGCCACTAGCCAAAATTGGCCTAATAGTGGACCACTCGATGAAGTGCTCACAAGGCATCCTCAGAACTCCTCCTCAAGCATGAATGCGCTCTTCAGCACTATGGAAGCGTATCTAAAATAACCTAGCTCACGACGGGACCTACTCTCTACACTGTATAGTGATTTCAGAATCCCTCGATAGCTTGAGTGGCCAGAACTAATCCTACCATTCGGCTTCCCGTTAAACCGAATTCGTTATTGGTCGAGAATGTCTCCGCTCTACCACGTCCTTGTTCATGATTGCAAATCAGTGCTATAGACCAATATTGTCCCAGCAGAATCGGGGCTTCTAACAACATTATCTTACAACCTCTATCCGTATAGAATTCTACTCTCCTCCGTGACTCTCCTTTGCCGCCTGCTACCCTAACGCTTTTCAGTTCTTCACCTGCCAATTGCCACCAGCGACCTAATCTACTCCTTGGCAGTTATCATATAGTGCCAAATCAATCCAGCAATCCATCTCAACATCTCCCAACGATGTCCCGACTTGCCAATCTCGCTGCAAAACTCTTCAACCCCCGTGAAGAATTCCGCCCCAAAATCGTCGCCACAGATAAACGAATCCGTGGCCTCCTCAACAACCAATGGATCTTCGACACCACTTCCGCCCTCCTAGTCTGGGAATTGCCATATTTCCCACACTACTGGGTCCCACGTTCCTCGTTTCTACCTGCTGCAACATTCAAGGCTGATGCCGCAATATCAGGAATTCAGTCCTCGACTTCCAAATTGACTGTTGGCGAACGC
>Ga0181469_100230_pt1 | contig 19875 bp, 10 predicted proteins | sample InSIn2SAF170_2_FD_119081 | JGI IMG/M metagenome (GOLD analysis project Ga0181469, IMG submission 119081) | Clean room microbial communities from NASA Spacecraft Assembly Facility at Jet Propulsion Laboratory, Pasadena, California, USA -... ... | reverse complement strand
TTTGCTTCTCTGTCAACACGTTCTTGAGGAATAAAGCAAGATCCTTTCGCCGGCTGACCTTCCCTTTCCACCTCCCTCCACAATCACCCAGCCTAAGACAACAACCACGCCACATGTATCGTCGCTGTTTGGAACTTCTCAAGCACAAGATAAGACACCAGAGGCACAACAAACACTAGGTACGGGTTGGGGCTTTGGCAATATGCCATCAACCACACCGAAGGACACACCTGCACCAAACAAAACCATCTTTGGTACTAAACCGACATCCGACTCGACGCCTGCGCTCGTTCAACAAAGCGAGCCAATCCAATCATTTGCACCATTTGGCACTACACCGAGCCAGAAGGAGAGCAAGGCCTCTGAGCCAGAGGAAAGCGAGGGAGAGGTTGAGGAATTGAACGCGCCAGAGGCTCCACTTCCACCAGATCCATTCTCTAAACCAGGCTACCAAACCGGTGATACATCAGCTTCATCCGTGAACGATACATCAGGTGAGCTAGATGACGCGCTCATGCCGCCAGACTTCGTACCTGCGAACAAAAATGCAGCACACGGTCTGAGAACCGAAGATTCTGAACTACCACCAGAAACCATTTCGTCAGGGTTTTCTGGCAGTGGTGAGGACATTACGGGCGACGTGAGTCCGGTGGACGATACCGAAGATGAAGAGGTTGACGAAGAGCAAGACCACGAGCAGGAACTACCAATTGAAGAGTCTCCTGAAAGTTCCTTTGGTAATGCCACAGATCGAAGCCATCAGACATCTCCTACTGGTGGTCGCTTCACAAAAGTGAATCTCGAGCAGCCAAAACATCGACCACTCTTCGGCGAGCAACTACCTGCAGGCCCTGTTTTCGCACCACCACAGCCTGAAGAAAGTCCTCACTCGCCCAGCCCACAGCGTAAGCCAGCGCGAACAAGTCTCTTACAATCACCCGCTCGCTCGTCTAGTGCCCCTGTTGGTCCAGACTTTGCTCGGCGGAAACAAGAGTCTGCCGTCCTTGCCACCAAAACCCGCGAGGAAGAACTCGCAAGGGAACGTGCCAGGATTGACGCTGCCAGGATCGCACAACAAGAAGCAGAAGCTCTTGAAACGAAACAATTAGTCGACAATGAGGACGAAGTCCTTCGAGCATCACTCGCTGAGCCCATTGAACCGAAAGAAGACCTCGATCCCTTCATGCCAAAGCGCGCCGTCGACGCCTTCGATACCTTTGACGATGGACGGACTGACATTCCTTCACAAATCGAGAAGCTTTATCGGGATATAAACGACATGGTTATTACGTTTGGCATCAACGCTCGGTCACTCAGCCAGTTTATGATGTTTCAGGCTGAGCAAGACCCTGCTGAACACTGGCCTGGCGTCCTCACCTCAGATACTCCTAACGACGCTCTGAACGAGCAGTGGTTCCTCAGCGACATCGTCCGTCTACAGGCTGGATACGACACGGTGGACCAGATGCTTGACAACCTATCTGTCAAGGACGTCTTCCAGAAGCTAGACGACTGCCAGCACCTTCTGACCAAGGAAGTCGGTGACTTAAAAGGCCGCGTCACGGCTCTTCGAAAGTCAACATCAGCTCGATTGCAACCAGGCAATGCCATGACCGCCCCGCTATCAGCCGAGCAAGCGTCGATTCAAGCTGATCTTCGGAAGTCCTCTGCTGCAATCCTCACGCAGCTCTCATCAGTTGAGGAAAATCTCACTGTGCTGCGGGCTAGGGTTAGCGAGCTTTCACCTCATGCACACGATGGTGACGCAAGTCCGTTCGGGATGATGAGTTCGAAGAAGAAGAAGCCGACTGTTGAGGCTGTGATGAATACAGTCACCAAAATGACAACTATGGCAGAAAGAAAGAGCGCTGATGTCGACGTCCTCGTTTCACAATTGAAACAGCTCAACGTCAAGAACAACAACGGCTTGACAATTGAGCGGCCGAAGACACCAGAGAGGCAGATAAAGGGTCGGACTGTTACCCCGGGCAGTGCTAAGAGTGACGCAGGAAGCGTGTACCTTACACCAAGTAGTGAGGCCAGCAGGAGTAGACCTGGGAGTACTAGAGGAACGCCCGCTAAAGGTGTGGTGGTCAGTGTGGAAGATCGAGAGAGGTGGAAAGGGAAGGTCAGCCGGCGAAAGGATCTTGCTTTATTCCTCAAGAACGTGTTGACAGAGAAGCAAAAGAAATTGGAGAGGGCGCAGTAGTGCTGGCCCACGCCAGAGGACATTGCCTTGTCAAGACGATGAGTTCATCCTCGATTGTGTATGGACTCGGCCTCCATTTCAAAGGATGGCTATTATAGTGGTATCAAGCCGCTGTTTGAGCAAGAGTAGGCTTTTGTATAGAACCGATTGCTGCTTAGTTGAACAGAACTTATTCAGCTTTACAAGACATTGAGGAATTTGCACATGACACGGCCAACACATCTCAAGTGATATAGTGCTGCAACCAAAGGGAACGCTCCATATATGCCTCGTCCGAATCAGCTTTACCTACAGTACTGACCATCCGTACCGTGCTGGTCTAGAGTGGCAAGAGATACCTTGCCAGCAACGCGCGACTGTTGTGCAGCTCGAGCTTCAAAAGACTATTTACTGAGTCCTGTGGTTGACGTGGAATCTATGGTACAACTATGTCATCTTCTCCTTAGGCTTGTATATCAGAAAGTGGTAGGAGAGTAATGGAGGCATATACCATCTTTCCCAGGCCATACAAGAAAATTTATTCACATGAAAATGTCTTCTGAAGCCATGCTCAAGATCGAACGATGTAGTATTCCCATCACATGCTTGCCACCTCGTCAGCCCCTGTCTTCAGTCATTCGAGTCGAGTTCTTCGCCAAACGGTACGTAAATTCATTTGAATGCAACAAGATATAAAGTTGCTGACTGTGTCAAGACGTCAATGCATACCACGCTAAGCTTTAATAAGCACAAATCAAATTACAGGCGAGATGACAGGCTCCTTTCCCTGATGGCCATGGTGATTCGGTATCAAAGTATACTGTAACACATAGCTAGGTGATTCAGGGGTCCTATCCTGCCTCTAAGAGGACCAGCTTTGTGAATAGGAGAATGGTCGAAGCAGTGCTGATAGCAACCATGGAGACTTGACATGCTACGCAAGCTAGACTAACGTCGATATATAGGACGAGATGGGTGGCAGGGAGTGTTTTGCGATGCAGACTGCGCATACTCTTGCTAATCGTGCTTTCATGAGGAGCATATATCACCACAGCGGTAGCAGTAGATAGCTGGCAACAACCACAATTGCGCGGGTTTGACGCCCCAAGGCGGAAAGGGTGGATGTAACCACAAATAGCTCTTCGCGTTACCTGCTCTGATCCACGTGTCACATGATTCAAGTCATAGCAATTCGCGACGGCAGCAAGTTCGACACTATAGAGTTCTTGCCCACTTCATCAATCGCATTCATTTCGTGAACCACGCGATTGTTCATGCTTCACTGATATTTGTGGCATTGCTGTTCCTGCCCATCTCTGTTTCATCTTGAGGCAGGCACTACCGTCAGGATCTGCGCGTTTGCCATTTTTGTCACAGAAACTTAATCCATCAAACCACTTCACATCTCACCACCTCCGCTTTTATCCAACGACGTGGAGGAACATACTGAGACTCGGTCATATCAGCTAAGTTGATATTCGCCTCTTCGCTGTGTCGAAGGCAATATCTGGCGTTGCTTTACTCCCACCTTCTCATTCCAGTCACGACCACCTCCTCAACACACCACATATCAGATCACCTGTACCTATCTCCAGCACAGCGCCCTTCATCGACATTCAAAACTCACTTCTCCTTTCCTTCGAAGAACTTGTATTCCGTCGTCATCACCAAGCAAATCACCTTACCCTTCTCGAGGCACCACCTTTATTCATATTCCCCATTCCAGAAAGACGACTTCGGTGTACATAATTTCAAAGAGCAAAACACAATACAAAGAATTGATCAAAATTGTCTCCTCCTCCTTCCAGCACAATGTCAGCTTCTCCTACCTCCGCAGTGGCATCAGCCAAGCGACCCCTCGAAGACCCTTCCTCCCCTACTGGCCCCAATGACCTTCCCGATGCTAAGAGACAGGCACTGGATAAAACGCTTACCGATAATTCAACCATCGAAGATGTGAACGCACAACCAGCCGCCAATGGATCACACCACGATGACATCCAGGCTGAAGCGGTGAATGGCTCTGCTGCCACCGACAACGATCTTACAATTGATGTGGCTAATGGCACAACCGCAACCATTGAACAAGAAACTGCGCCAATACCTTCCACTGCGGCCCCTGCTGACCACATTGTTCCACCTCCACCACAACACCTGCCGACTCAGGACGAATCGCAGTGGGTTCATCTCCGATCAGTTATTAGCAGTTCAGAAGCTGCTACTGTCATTGGAAAAGGCGGAGAGAATGTCTCACAAATTCGTCGAATGTCTGGCGCAAAGTGCACCGTGAGCGATTACTCTCGAGGCGCGGTTGAGAGAATCTTGACGGTCAGTGGTGCACAGGATGCTGTTGCAAAGGTGAGATCTCCTTATCCTCGAATGGTCTAAATGCTAATCATTGTCCAGGCATTTGGTTTAATCATCCGAACGTTAAACAACGAGCCTCTTGATTCTCCATCAACAGCTCACTCCAAGACCTACCCTCTTCGCTTACTCGTTCCTCATATCCTTATTGGATCCATTATCGGCAAGTCTGGTGTCCGGATCAGGGAAATTCAGGAAGCTTCAGGCGCTCGACTGAACGCATCGGATGCTTGCCTGCCACTCTCAACCGAGCGTTCACTAGTCGTCCTCGGTGTGGCTGACGCAGTACACATAGCTACATACTACATTGCTGTTACCTTGGTAGAGCAATTAACCGAAAGATTTGGTGGTCCAGCTGCTTCAGCGTATGCTACTCGGAGTGGCGGACCAGCAGGTGTCGTCCCTGGTGGTATGCAAGTTGTGCCGTACGTTCCTCAACCTGCTGGCGGTCAGTTCGGTCACCCCGAGTCCTACCGCAAACACAACACTCAACCTCCACAACGTGGTCCGCCAAGCGCCCAGTATGGCCAGCAGCCAGCTCAACCACAGCAGCCGTACGCTCCGCAAGCTGCTTATGCAAATTCTCCACGTCAACCCAGCTTCGCCGGACAACCACAGCCAGCCTATGGTCAGCTGCCTGCGCAACCTGGCCCGCATGGTCAGGCTCATCCTCAACCAATGAGCGCTATGCCTGGTCAACCTATCACGCAACAGATCTTCATTCCTAACGATATGGTTGGTGCTATCATTGGTAAGGGCGGCGCGAAGATCAATGAGATTCGACATCTTAGTGGCAGCGTTATCAAAATCAATGAGCCGCAAGACAATAGTAATGAGCGGTTGGTCACCATCACCGGAACTCAAGAATGTAATCAGATGGCATTGTATATGCTATACTCAAGACTAGGTAAGCACTCAACTTCATCGATGTAACACAACTAACATTCCTATAGAAAGCGAGAAGCATCGGGTCTAAGCATTTGCACTGATATCGATGACATTTGCATCTCAAAGAACGGGAAAATTTGACAATGTTTCAACCTGGCACGATATAGTAGATGGCTACGGACACCACAGAAAGCTGCTAAAACTTGAATTGCTGCTCTCTTAGGTATGCACACCTGATCTGGCATACAATTCGAGCACCAAAAAGTATTAATCCTCTTGTTCCGCCAAATTTACGCGGTCACTGTTCCCGTTCTCTGCCGCTTTATCATCCATCCACCCGTCACCACGCTCTTATCGCCGATCCGTCGTTCGGCACACTGCATCCATGTGTTGCCTTGTGCTAGCCTACCTCTGTCATGCACTCACCCGGCTGTCATCCTCGTTCTTGTGTTTTTGTACTCTACCGTATTCTTGTTTAATTTGATATGTTTTCCCAGTACTTGCAATGAACAATATCACCAAAATGCTTTCCTAGTACCAAAAAAGTCTTTGTCATGTCTTACGTAGCTGACTTTTCGTTGCAGCTGCATTCATCCGATCCAATACCCGGGTACAGATCTGGTGTGTTTGACTGTTATGCATGCAACATGGAATGAGCCGAGCTCATCTGCAATCTGGCAAACCAGGGTCATTGAAAACAGCATTTCCTGCCATACGTTCCGCAGTTTCAGACGTTAGGCTATTTGTGTTTCAATGGTCTACGTTAATTGCAAGGGGGATAAATCACCTTGGTCAAAAATTTACCACTCTCAAACTCGTCAGCACAGAACGTGACAGTGGACTCCGAATCTTCTTGCCATGGCCATCAGTTGCGTGGATCAGGTTTGTTTGTCCCTGGCGGCAGGAAACAAACATATCACTGCACACACACGAAGGCTACAGCAACGTCATTGTTGTTGTAGCCAACTTTGCTAGACACCAATAACTTTACGGGCATTCTATCTTATGTTCTAGCAATGTTCCTAGCACCATCAGTCTGCAGCAAAACTTACTTGCATGTTTCGCCGGATCAAACCTGCCAACCAAGATATCACATTCAGCATGGAATTCACATTGGCTGAATTGGAGGATGAGAACAAGCGATTACGAGCACGGCTTGTAACAACAGCGAGTACAGACATGGGATGTACGAACTGGGACTCAGCATCAAATTCCTGCACAACGATCCAGCCATCTAGTAGCAACTACACGAAGCCATTTCGAAATGCAGAGATTGTCACCTTACTTATTGGTGGGCCAAGATCTCCAGCCGGAGAGAGTGCACCGGCAACATTCTATGTCCATAAGCGCCTTCTCGAACAGTGTTCACCTGTTTTACGAGCAATGCTATCACAATCTGCGTCTGGTAGTGTTTTCGACCCCAACGGTGATAGCACTCCAATCTGGCTAGAAGGTCACACACGAACGATTCACATGCCAGAAGATCGAATAGAAGATGTGGAGTTCTTGTTGCAGTGGCTCTACTGTGGCCTACATCATCGCAATGCCTTGTACTTCGACGTCACGGACCACTACGTTTATCAGAAGTTATACATACATTTCATATATCATCAGTCAGGCCTAGAGCACTCCGAAATTGACCTTGCCGTCTCGAAATATGCTGCTTGGAAGTACTCGACAAATCTCGAGCGGAAAGCCAAAGTGTCACGCCGCAAAATGCCACTGAATATTACACCACACAACCTCATTCCCAAACCACAGCAGCAGGCTAGAAATACGTCTCAACCATTGTCCGCATCCGCATCTACATCTCTACCACCCGCACCTCTGGTCCCTAAGCCCCGAGTATCCCAATCTCGACCACAACCACCTCCCTTCGGCCCCCTGATCCGTCTCTACATCCTCGCAGACAAATACAACATCGACACTCCCTCCTCCACTGACTCCTTCCTCCATCCTAAACACGGACACGGAAACACCTCTCTCAGAAACCAGATCATACAGCGCATCAAAGCAATCCACATACTCGCGAATTGTGTGCCTGATATCGAGGACGTGGAACGACTGTGGACGTGTGTACCAGTGGATACAGAGGGGTTGAAGAGCGTTATTGTGGAGATGTATGCTGGTCTGAGTAGAGGTGCTTTTGGGAAGGTCTTTGGAGTTGGCTCCGGGAGACATGTGGAGGGAGAAAAGGAATGCGAGTGGCATCCGGAGTTTTTGTGGGATTTGCTGGTGCGGAAGGTTCTGGGTTATGGAGAGAAGGGGAGGAGGGCGGTGGAATGGAGAGAGAGGTTGAAGTGTTGAGTTCTAGAGCTGGGGAGGGGCTGTGGAGGATGGTGATTGATGGATTAGGGATGTGTATTCACGCTGTGTGGGCTACGGTTTGTTCATTAGGATGGTGGGTTGTATTCTTATGAGTAGGTGTGATCAAGTGGTCGTGGAACGGATCTACTGTAAGATAGCCTTTGCAGGTAGGGGTGAAGCTTCAAGTTCGTTGATAGTAATGGAGCAATACTTACGATACTACGATGCAATAAGCTGGGATGACCATGCACGATTCCCCCCTTTCTACATAAGTACTTCTTGCAGAGTTGAACATTTTTATTCACAATTCTTCATTGAACATCACTTTTGTTGAATGCTATTTACAAACACAACACCCTCTTCCCGAAACTTTCTTATCAATCCTGCTTCAACTGTTTTAATTCCCCTTCATCAACGGATCCCAAACACTCCTCCCCGTCCTCCGATCCCTAAGAATCCACTTCTCATTCTCCGTCCACCCTTCGAGACCAGTATGCTCATCCCACCCCTCCCTAATACACGTACTCGTCTCCCTCGCCTTCTTCACACAATCATTCAATCCCACCCCACCCTGCCACCACGTCCCCGCAACTTTCATCCGGCCGTCAAATGCACTCACCATAGCCCTGTGGATGCGCGCCATGTCGTCGCGATATCCGACTTGATATTGGGGGATTGCGTTGCGTTGGAGTTTTGCTTTTGCGAGCAAGGGTTCGTCTGTGATTTTGAGATGGCGCGCAAGGAGGGATTTTGCTAGGATGATGGCGTCATCTGGGGACGGGATGTCGGACGGACTCCAGTCGGACCACCAGTGCCCGCCGAGCATTACGGTGAGTTTTGTGCCGGGAGCTGTGTCTTGGCCTATTTGGATGGTTTGTGGGGTCGAGGGAATTGCTTCGTCCACGCGGGACTGGGCTTCGGTGGATGTCATGTTTTTGTGGCGGATTGCGAGGTCGATCCAGGCTTTTCGCGCGGTTTCGAGGGTTACGGTTGGGTTGGGCAGGTGCCAGGGTTGGATGGCGAGTTGGGTTGCGGAGGGGCCGCGCGGGCCGGCGGTTTCGGAACTGAAGATTACGCCTAGGCCGCGTTCGGGGTTTTGGTCGATTGGGATGGATTGTGGGATTAGGTAGCCGAAACCTCGCGGGATGGGGAGTGTGGGGTTTTGATAGTAGAGGTTTACGACCATTACGTTTACTGAGGTTGGGCGGTGAGTCAGGGCGTTGAGGAGGTCGGGCGGGGTTGAGGTGGGAGATGCGGAGGCTGAAGTTGAAGTTGAAGATTGTGTTGTCTTTGTGGTGGGCTCTTGTAGGATGCTGTGAAGGGCACCGGGGCCCAATGAGGAGACGACATAGTCGTATTTCATCGTTTCTGATTCAGAGTTTCCTTTTGTCGAGACCGTGAACTTCCGGTTTGACTTTTCGAATTCAAGGTGTTGAACAGGCGCTGAGGTTTGAATTGTGACGTTTGAATTCTTGCGAAGCTCCTTCTCGAGTAACGTTGAAAGTTGTTGGAGGCCATTGACGAAGGTATAGATGCTCATTCCTGCAAATCTCCTTTGCAATGTCTGGTAGAACCTTTCATCGCCGTTATCGTTGATATAGCGATTGTGATAGCGTACCCAATTGTAAGATAAGAGATTTTGCTGGCGGACGAACAGCTCTAATACTTCCGTGTTGATTCCATTACCGTCCTGATCACGACCTTCAAAGTACCAAAGCATTGGAAGCAGCGTACGAGCACTCAATTTGTAGATATCTCCGGCATAAATACCATGAAACAGAGCCGAGAGGAGATTATCTGCTACGGCCTTCCCATACCTTCTTGATATGAAATCGCCTACTGATTCATCTCTTGTATTGGGAGCTCGACATTCGATTGAAGGTTCGGAAAGCACTGCCGGCAGCACACCATTGAAGATGGGCTCAGTCAGGACCGTGTACAGACCACCGAAGATTGCTGCTAGAGTACCACTTCCAGACGGGCCAGGCATTCGGACGAGGTGGTCGGGATAGTAAATATATCGATTGAGAGCGGCAGGTGACGTGCGAGAGAAGCCGAGTTCACCGATGTGATCGTGTCGTATAGAGAGCTTGCTGAGCTACAGATCATGGTTAGTGCTTAGTGTTTCTATTGTAGGTCTTGGTCCATACCAGCTGCAATGTCGCTTCGCCAGATCCTCTCAGATCTGGGCGAAGCGTCCGGGGGCCCCATTCGAAGAGGACCTTTCCACCATCTACCTCGACATGCTCTGATTCTATCCAACCTCCAAGTCTGTCTTGTGCCTCATAGATGGTGATCTTCGCATTAGGGATTTCATTGGCAAGGTTGTAGGCTGTTGCTAGGCCAGTAATACCCCCTCCTAGTATAGCTATATTCTGGGCGTGTGGATTCGGTGAGGCGCGAGGGGTGTATGCCCCAAGCAACACGCTATCATCTGGCTCAGGAATACTGTTCAGTCGGAAAGTGGACTTCGAAAACGGACGAAAATGTGAATGCCACGCAGTTCGTGGCAGCACAAGCTTCACCGCATTGTGAGGGCTCCCATATCGACATGCAAAGCGCATCTCCAAAGCAGCACCAGTGTAGACATGAGATATGAAGTGCTTGAGGCTTGACAAGAATGTGTGGTTACTACACTTCGATGACGCCAATTGTTATTAGACTGCTGATCAGGTCATATATATAACCCTAACCCTGGTATGGATTTCAAGCAGGCTTCAATGGATCAAGCAAGATCGAGATGAATTTCTGCATTTGTAGGAAGCAAAGAGTATCCGTTACAAGTCACCTACGAGTCGGCTAGAGAAGTTTCATCAAGCAATGTCAAAAAAAGATAATCATTCTGTCAATTCTACCCACTCAAGCTCTCCCAAACATCCTCTGCCACATGGGTGATTTTGGACTATCCGCATCAAAATGTGACATTTGCGCTGTGATGATCGGCTTCGGCTTGAGGAGTTGCTTGTTCGCACTGTCCTTCTTGACATGCAGTGTTCGCTTCGAGCTGACCACCTTTGAGTCTTGAGATTCCTCACTCGACCGTTGTAGTGTTTGAGTTATTGAAGGGAAACCTTTTTCAAGATCCGTGTTCACAGTCTGTTTAGTCTGGGCGGTTTTTCTCATAAAGGGTTGCCCACCACCGCCAGCCTTTGGTGAGCTTGGAGAGCGAGCTCCAAACGACATTCTCGCTGGTGTTCGTGGTGTCATAGCTTTGACTGCAGTGGACACTCGTGATGCTGTACGTCGAATCGACTGGCCGACCTTCCATTGGCGTTGCTTTGCGAGGAAGAAGAGAGCCGATAGTGTTACTGTTTTCAAATTAATTCCCGAAAGACCGTAGTGGAAAACGATAGAACATACCTGCTCCGATTACCACCACAACTACCACAACTGCGATCGCAATGATAGCACCTTTGCTGAGGTTTGCTGAGCTACTTGCTGATCCGTCGGCGCCAGTTCCTGCTGCGCCAAGGTTGCTGTTCGAGTAGCCATCAGCCGCCCCGCCATCGCCACTCTGGGCAAATACGATTGAAAAATGTAGGAGTATTGCTAGCAATACCGGCGCTGGGTGCCAATCGTTCGTCCAATACATGACTGTCGTAGCGGATTACAGTCTCCTGCTATTGTGAAATAGTGGACAATGAAGAGGCTGAGCTCTACGAGCTATGTTGAGTATAGTCGTTGAGGTATTGCAAGACTTGGTGGATATGCAGTAGAGAAACGTTCAAGATGCACGAAAGTTGAGACTGCCTGTACACGAGCCGGTCACACTTACCTATACATACGAGCCGTTGTCTAAGTAAGACTCAGCGAACGCGCCCCAGTTGCCCGTAGCTGACTCTTCGGCGCGTTCTGGTACACGGCAATGCATGCAGGCCAGCGTGTGCCAGCCGATCCCTATGCAAGTGGATCAACTCGGCAACCAAGATGACTGATTGAGGAGCGCATGCCATGGCTCATGAAACGCAAGACAATATTGATTGGAGGTAATGGAAGAGGTTGTGAAATGTGAAACGAGTTGCCGCCGACACAAGGCTGGTGTGTTCGTAAATGGTGCAGTGCATTAGCCGCCGGCCTCAGCCAATCAGAATGCAGAACGAGGTGCTGTCGAGTGATGGTCACGACCATTATTGTGCTAGGTACTTGTGTCACTGTACGGTTACGACTGACTTGTGCGAGTCTCTGCAAGGACCCTACAAGGGCGTGAAGTAAGAGACGGCTGGGCCAAGTCCGTGTTTTCACAGAACATGAAGGAGATATGCGGAACATTCGTGTTGTGAGCAGCGTGCAAAGGTTGTATATGTACAACCACCCCGATGCTCTAGACGTAACACTATTCTAGCTCGTCAGCTCAACCATTGATTGAATAAACAAACAGTATCTCTCAGACTCATGGGCGGTATGTACTATCTACGTACTTGTGTCGTTGACTACAACGTCTCCCACCCTCCAGCATTTACGTCTCCTTCCAATTTCCTAGCAATAGCACTCCAAACACTGCCATTCAACATAAGCCATACATCTCGAACGAGCTTGTCATATCGCTTTTGATTCAAGATCAACTGATGCTTAGTCCGCAGTCCTTGATCTGTCTCGCCATGCTTGGTCAAGTACGGAGCATGGAAGAACGACCCATGAACGGTAGTGGTGTCTGCAAGTGAAATGCCCTCCTGTCCTTCCTGCATTCTTTCTATTTTCTTGACGTCTTTGCGCACATCCAGCAGCACAATGTTACATTTGCGGATGAAGAGATATATGCCGATCGGTGCTGAGCATCCTTCGATATGGTGATTGCAACCTCCCCGCACCTTATCCTTCATGCAGCACGACGCTTGCGAACAGAAGATGTCTCCACAAAAGAGGCATAGCGCAGGATCTGTAAGCTCCTTACCTGTCGTTGGGCATTTTCGCTTTTGACATTCCTCGATGAGGACATCGTAGTATTGTGGTAAGCCTATAAGCTCGAGCGGCGTAGGATGAAGCAGTCGGATTGAGTTCGATCGCTGTGCCACATTCTGTCTAGCCCAGGCACTGATCCAGCCTTGTGCAAGGTTTGGTAATGCTGACTCGACCGTGAATTCGGAGAAGCTGCTCAATATGGTAGCCAGGTCTGGCAATTTACATAAGCCTAGGAGCCGGTCTAACTCGGATTTACCCACGAGTGCAGGGGCGGTTGGAAAGTCAACTCCATGCGCCACGTGAAGGAGCAACACTGCTTTCCGCATGAATGCTAGAGCATAGGTCCGCATCGCTCGAAATAGCGGTTCGACTTCATTAACAGGCAGTAGTGGTTGATTTGCTGTGTCGTGCATCGAGGAGGTCAGCCAAAACACGAAGCCGGCGAGCGCCCTATATTCTTCTCGAGACAAGCTTGCACTGCGTGGTGTGGAAGGATCTCTTGGTGTGAGGCTTCCAGTGTCTCTCGTCGAACTCCTAATTCGTAACCACCAGATGGCAACGCGTATGACTTCTTGTGTCAAGCAAAGGCGCAACAGATGAATGATCGGCGCCCCTTGCATGGGTGCGTAAATCATCGACTGTTGAACGAAAGTTGCAAATCCGTCAGATTCGAGTAATGATCCTACGGTACGATCGGGAAGTTGTATCCCAAAGAGCTTGGCTGACATCTCCTGGACAACATACTGGTAGGGAAGGTCAGGTCCCTCGCTCTGATCGATCATGACCATGGCAGCCGCGTAAGCATGAATCGAGTGTGACATGACCTGCAAATGGGTCAGGGTTTGGGCCGAGATCCCGTCGACCAAACAGATGGCAGAATTGGGTCGTCCTCGGTGGGCTGTCTCTACAGCAGTAACTGCGTTCGTAAAAACCGTAAATAGTGTTGTGACTACCTGCCGAGTGGAAGAGGCTGCTTTAGGTGTAGAGCCGCGCGCAATCTCCAAGGTACTCCGAAGGCGTGTGTAAATCTTCGAAAGCTCGACCAAAGCTTCCACAGCTGGGGATGACACTAAATCTGGAAGTCCACCAATCTCTGCCATCGAATGCACTAATGGTGTCATTCCATTCGTGGTGAATATATGCACTGTGTCAGCATAAAATTGCTTCTCTACATGGGACAAGTGGGTCGATAATGTCCCCTCTCTTTCCAGTACCTCGAAACTCTTTCTTGTCGCCGGTAGTGTTTCCTCCAAAAACATCTCGTAAGATGATTCAGATTGCAGAGAGCCCGGGTACGACTGTTCAGAATGCTTGTACAGAATTGGCAAGAATGCATTGGCCAATGCTTTACATAGTGGACATACGAATTCGTTCTGTGAAATTCGCTCCGGCTGTCGTCTGGATATTTGGAGGGCATGTCTTTTGCGTACCGAATCATAATAGTTCTCGAAGCAGCTGTAGTGCATAAGATGTCCACAGCTTGTGGACAGTGGCTCTTTATTAGTGGATCCCTTAGGCCAACCTTTGCTCAAGCCTCGACGGGTATATATGCTTTCTGTACCATCGGACGCATATCGCTTGATGTGTTGCTCATTCGCGCCAGAAACACCGAAAGGTCTGAAGTCCTCGATAGATTCATCTAGATTTTCTGGACAGACAAGTATCTCCTGCGCAAAATCGGCATTGTCTCTTGGAGTTTCCCTGAGTAGATGAGCATCACTAAACATGGCGAATGCCCCGAAAAATCTGGTGTTGTCCATTTCCTCACGACATTGTATACATACGCCAGCTGGAAATTTCCATAGCCTTGTCTCAGTGGATTCTAATAGTTCTGATTCAGTGTCACCCATATCATCATCACCCCAATCCGTCATTCCTTGGTGATCCATAAAGCTCTTCTGTTGTTCATGCATCTGAGCCATGATACGAGCCTTTCGTTCCATGGCTTGTTTTTTCTTAGCTTCAACATCAACATCTAGGTTTGCCGGCGATGATGAGTCAAATCGAGCTGCGAGGAAGTCGAGGTCCTTGGTCGCTTCTGAAAACACTGCAGGCCACTGTCTGTTAAAGATCCTCAGTATATGCTTCACTTTGCTTCTGCAGGACACATATTCTTCTGCTAGCCATATCCTGTGAAGCGCGGTCACGACCGTGAGACCTCGTTCTCCAATACGCTGTGTGAGTGCGTTTTTAATGAAGAGTGACTGGCTCCGAGTCACATCTTCTTCCACCGAATGGTCTTCCATCGTTGCGACCAATGTCAGATGCAGTACGACTTGTAAGAATGATTCAGCCCTGGACGGCGATACCGGGGACGGAATAGGTTTGTTAACCATGTGTTCAAGCATATAACATAAAGTAGTGGTGAAAAGGGGTGTATGGATGACCCCACACAGACACTCGTAGGCTTCGCATCTGATACTATTCAACTTTGGTTCAAGAACAATATCATCCGGCTGTTTATTCAGCTTGCGAGACATCCACGTCTTGTAAATGTTCTCTGCTTCGTCACGCTGATTTTTAGTGAAATGCGAATTGTATGGATCAAGTTCTTGCAGATACTCTGATTTGAGCTCGAAAGTGCCAGAGTCATGTAAGCCTTCCGGTGCCTTGAAGTTAGTCATCGACTCGAGAACTGACTGCAATTGTTCGTGGTCCTGCGATCTTTCTGTCAAACGATTGATCCAATCCGAATACGATAGTGGTTTGAAGCACAGTGTGTGAGCGATATCCTTCCTCAATATACTCAGCTGTGACTCTTCATCATCCAGCATTGAGCCGAGAGAGTCACGGTCTGAAAGCATGTTGATAAGTAGATACACAAAGTCTTCCGCTATGTCAACAAGTTGTCCTTGATCAGCATCGGAATAAGAAGTAAAAGAGCCAGACACCCATGAAAAGAGGCCGAAGCGATCAATCATAGAGGCAAGGACTCTTTCCGGAGAGCAAGCGACGAGCGCGGTCTGGAGAAGGAAAAGATCACGATGATGACCAACGTCTCGATATGTGACACTCCTGTATTGGTTCATTTGATGTCTGAGGCTCATGCCGTTACGCACCCACATATTGGCTCTCATCTGCGCAAGCCAGGCGCACACTCGCAATGGATAGTCGAAGAGTCCTAATAAGGCGTCCTCTCCAGTCTCGTAAAGATGATGCAACGGAAATCGACGATGCGACGGAGGGCTTGCGTTAAAGCGAGAGACGAGTTCGTCGGCGGCCTCTTGCAGTACTTGTATTGTTCGGAGGAAGTCTTTGCCGTTTTCCACGAGCCACGATAGTGTATAATGGAGTGGATGATGAAAGCTGAGAGTGCCCTGCTCTACGACAAACTCCACTGTTTTGAATAGCCGAGAGCTTCCTGGAAAAGGTCCAATGATGTGGAATTTGATGAGCTCTTTGACCTCACTCTGCTCGAAACGCCGGCTATCAAGACCACTACAGACGAGAAGTGTAGTGATGCAAGTCTGTCTGATGGCATCGCTCAAGTACTCGTCAAGTGCTTGAGCACTATCCACGCCCTTATATGCCTCTGTCACTTGTCGACAGAGCTTGTTAATCTCTCGCGTGAGAAGGGACGCACTTATCCATGCATCAGTCTCGTATTCAACATGCTCGCCGATAGCCCTGACGTTTGGGCAGATCCCTTGAGACAGTTTGGCGAGGTCGAGATATTGGAGCAAATACCGTTTTTCCAGTCGGACACGCTCTTTGATTGAGGGCGTCGCCAGAAAGTAACCTAGATCATGAAAGAACTGGTATAGTCTCCGATTGGCGACAGACCCAGCATCGAAGCCTAATGTAGCATCGGGATCAACTTCTTCAGGGTATCCTACCTGCCTCGTGGTCAGGAAAGTGTACAGAATGGCCATAAGATTTGTGAGGAAGTTGCCCTTCTGTATAACTTCTTCGGCAATAGAAGGGGTGGTCAGAATCTGTACGGACAGATGCAGGACGGAGTGGTCTGGTTCTCTGTCGGCAACTAGATACAGTTGAGCCAACGTCGTGTACAACCCAGCAAACCGTAATCCCAGGATACGTTTGAACTGAGGAACCTTGATGACGGTCGAAATCAGGAGGTCTCGAAGACTGACACGCAACTTCTTCCACAGTCGCAGATCAAATAAGATCATCGAATCAAGTCGGATGTTTTTGCGAAAGTCTTCCCAGACAGGTAATTGCCCTTCAATGGACTTGCCTTTGATGTGTGATAATGCTCTCCAATGCGTAGATTCTGCTTGATTCTGTCGAGCAGACGGCGCACCATGGATACCTGGCGTCCGCGGGACATTCCGAAAATTCGCATTCTCCCCTTGACTTAACGAGGCTGAGGTATGGCGTGACAGATCATCAGCTGTAAGGGCAATAGCAGGCTCCGTGTCCAAGGCTTGTTGCACGGCTGGGAGCGGTGGTGGAGGAGGAGGCGGCATGGTGTCTTCGGCATCCATTCTTTCATTTGCGTCCAAGAAGTCATTGTCACCATCAGTGTCCATCTCATCCGCATCACTAATGATCTCCCCATGGCTTCGGGTAGTAGCATTCTCATTGGGCTCTATTATACTTCCAGTCATACGCGAATCCAGTTGCTCATAATCTTCGTCATCTTCGTCATCTTCTTCTTCTGCATCCGACAGGTCTGCACCGTCGACATCGACATCGTCCATATCGTTCTGATCCTCTGCATTCTCAGGCTGCTGATTGCGCTGAAGCAAAATCTGAATTGTGTCTGGAAAGCGGGTTATGAAGACATCCAGAAGACCGTGATCTTCGAGGTCCTCTCTACCAATCCTTGCATTCCAGGCTTGACTGCCAACCCTCCAGATCTGCAGCATTTCTTCGCAAATAGCTTGTCGAAGAAAAGATGCATTTCCTCTCAATACACAGCCAGCAATATCGCTGAGCCATTCTAGTATGGTACCACACATCTGTTCTCGAAAGGTGTCTCGCGCCGAACGAATCGTGACTGTGACTTTGATCTCTTCAATTATTTTAGCACGACGAAGCATTTCTTTGAGATCCCGGGAATGGCTCACGATGCTCCTACCGACATCGTTCGCTTCTTCAGCTTTGACGAGGCCAAATCTCACTCTCTCACGGCAAGCGCGAGCACACTGATCTTGTACCTCCTCTAAGGTATGTTTTTCATCGTTCCACATGACCAGGTTGTATTCTGGATTGGACTCGATATCATCGCCAGTCACGTATGTGTCCTTGTCCAACCTGCTATGAGCCTCATCTTGTTGCACAGACTCGATGGTCTTGCCTGTTCTCAAGTTTTCTGGGGAACATGAGATGACGTCGCAAAAGTAATCCAGAGCACGACCGATCGTAATGTGTACAGCCTGGATAAGATCTTCTGGTATAGCAGGCTCGACCGGAACGAAGCCTGTGGTCTGCTCGATGCTAGAGTGGACTGCACACTTGACGGGTATCTTCCACGCCTCTTCATCTCCGCAATCGCAGCACCCGCTGTTACCATTACTTATCGAAATCTCAAACTGGTGTCCCTCGTGGTTGCTCGCTGTAAAACACCTTGCGCACAAGACAACAGTGGGGTCGTTTGTGCATGTCGAACAGCGATACTTTGCCTCCCCAGCCTTCAATATGTGGCCGCAAGGATGTCCACGGGCAGCTTCTGTATACTCAATCTCCTCGAAGGCCCCCTGCGCTTCTTGCAGACTATACGAGTTCGGGAAGCCATTGGGGAAGAGTTCACGGAGATAGTCTGGTCGATCGTTCGTAAGGGACCGGAAGAGTGTTTCTAGTAATTTATTGCGGGCATCGTTGGTGTATTTGTTATCAAACTGGCGAGGGTGTTCACATAGTGCGTGACAGAGGCGGGGATCTAAATCACGAGCTGTCATGGTGATTCGGTCTCATTGCCACGAAACGATCGAAATCCCATGTCTAGAATCGCCGGAATACATTCTAACGAGTAGAAAGTCACTTGTATTATTGCAGTGTCCAATGATAACAATGAACAATGGGCAAGGATGAGGTCAATCAGGTTGTGTTTGCTCTGTTTGGACAGAGAAGAGCGAAGGACGAACTACGAAATAGGCGAGGCCGCTTACAGTTGTAAAATTGGCGTCGTACTGTTGTACTGCACGTACCCATGCAACGCAATTCAGCCACCGTCAGCAAACTTGGGTATGGGCAGGGGAGAATGAATTGTTGAAGTCGATGGTTTTTTTCTGAGTCTTGACGGCCCTATTCTCAAAGCTACACCCCCACCCCCTTGGTTGCTCATGGAAGACGTCAAGGTCGAGGAGTATGCCAATATCGAGTTCGTTTCACTTGTAGACGACTTTTTTCCCTCAGCTCGTGATCTCCTATAGATGGTCAAACCGGAACACAGTGAGTACGGCCCCCATGAATGCTCGGTGGATGAGAACAGTGGCAGTTGCTTGACGTTCTCGAAATGAATAAAATCTGTACAGTTCTGTTCTTGCGCCAACATTCCTAATAAGCAGGGCGAAACAAAGCTTCGCTCTTACACGAAATCTTTTCAGTGCTCCATTTACTCGTCTTCATCCTCCGGCGCTTGCATATATCTTTGCTTGATATCTGCCCATCGTCGCTGTAGTAGCATCGGCAAAGCTTCCCGATACAACTGTTTCTCAGCCCAGACGCATTGGTTGAGCTCCGCAGCTTCCAGCTACAACGAACTTCCTGTGTGTACGATATCGACGTTCAGAAGGATCTCAACACCTCTACTGTCAAGGCCGCTCTTCAGTCATAAACCACTCCCTGCTTAGATCCTCAAGATGCCTATCGTAAGACCGAGAGCCCCCAAAACGCATTCGACCAATTGACTGACATTTTCCCTAAGATCGCGAACACTATTTTCAAGTGAGCAGAGCTCCGAATCCTCATCTTTCATATTCTGACCCTGCCAGTGGTGTTTTCCGAAGAAACTATGTTTTCCTAACAACTGTGTTCCTAAGCGCATTCGCATTTGAGATGTAAGAGCATGGGTGCAACTGTGAGACTGGAAGCTAAAAGAAGACTTAGGGCTTTCGACACAACCTCAGATGCCATCTGGAACAGTATAAACAGAGGAGTAGGTTATTCGAACATGTGAGCCATGCAGAAAGACTGACGATGCTACTACAGCGACGATGGGCAGATATCAAGCAAAGATATATGCAAGCGCCGGAGGATGAAGACGAGTAAATGGAGCACTGAAAAGATTTCGTGTAAGAGCGAAGCTTTGTTTCGCCCTGCTT
>Ga0181469_100211_pt2 | contig 19875 bp, 17 predicted proteins | sample InSIn2SAF170_2_FD_119081 | JGI IMG/M metagenome (GOLD analysis project Ga0181469, IMG submission 119081) | Clean room microbial communities from NASA Spacecraft Assembly Facility at Jet Propulsion Laboratory, Pasadena, California, USA -... ... | reverse complement strand
AGGTGTTTATATATTATATGTACGCACGCCAATAGGCTTGGAAGCCGAGAAGGATCAGGCTTTCCTCTCGCGACTGGATATGTTGAAAGACCCCTTCACGTTCACTCGGGATCAAGCATACGCGTTCATGGCTAATCTTCAGGAGAAGATGAGTTCGGGAGAGGATACGGAAGAATAAGTGACGAATTGCGCTGGCTTCAAACCAGGTCACCATCGCCACAGTCTCCTGCGTTTCGAGTAGACTTTTCGATTTCGTGACATGCATTTGGCTAGCTAGTAATGGCTTCGACGTGAATGTGTTGTATTTGGCGTACGTACATATAATATATAAACACCTATTTTAGGTTGCGTAGTAGGAACGGACGAACAGTCCGGTTCGCCATATAATAACCAGCTTGATCGCGAATTGGATGATGGAGCTAACAAGTGCGGTAACGATTCGGTAGGACAAATTGAAAATGACAATAACAGATGCCGATGAGGGGATATATAGATAATTAAGTACAGTCCTGGTATTACATTTCCCTGGGTATTTCAGATTATCTCCTCTCTTTCACAAAGAACTGTAAGCAAAGGAATGATGCTACGATAAACACGCCGAACACGATGCATAACAGAGAGATATCCGGCCACCAGAATGCCTATGAAACAGAGGGACAGTGTTAGACAAACCTGCATGTTTTACCTACCGAGTCTGGGAAAACACTTACTTGAGCGTGGAAGCCGAATGATGAAAGAATGGTTGCTGATGGGACCTGGATATCCAACCCGAACTAGTGCAAAAGACTGAAGTTAAGCATAGCATATTCTTTCCAAAGCAAAAATGCCATACCTTGTGTTCAATGAGCTGCAGGTAGCGAAGTTCGTTTACCAACAGAGCTTCATATCCAGCGTGGAAGAAGGATGTAGTCTGCATCCACTTCAGACCGTGAGGAACTCGGTCGTAATTCATCAGCAGTCCAGCGAATAGCAGGCTGAAGGAGAGACGAAGTGTCAGTGACAGACTGTTACCACGGCGGTTCTTTGCTGATAAACTCACTTGTATAGCATAACCATACTGCCTAGTAAATTGGCAACTCCGGTATCAGCCACGGCAACACTCAGGAACAGCACAATGCTGGAAGCCGCGAGGTTGAAAAGGACGAGAGTGAGGATGAATTTCCAAAACGCTGCGACGCTGGGATTCAAACCCGCCAAGCCGTAGACAATAGAGCCCAGAATAAAGGGCGGGATTACTCGAAGAGGCAGTATGTCGAAAAGGATCTTGGACGCAAAGTACGTAATGGGTGAATAGTACCCGTTGGCTCTATATCAGTCAATGCAACGCAAAGGTCGCGATGAGCACAAAGCTGCCGCAAGACTGAGTAGCGGCGACCTACCTCTCTCGCATGAAAAGCATTCTCTCATTAGCAAACACCCCAAGCGAAGTCAAAGTAGAGAAGCCGAAGAGCGACAGGATGAACAGGAATAATCCCAATCTGTTCTGAAAGCCGGGAATATCGTTCGTAACCTTGTAGAAGAAGAAACCACAAACGACTAGCAACATGATATCAATTAGACTGCGACAATTGCGACTTTCAATGGAACACAGCACGACTTACATGCCACAACGATTGCAACGACATAATGAGATGCCATCAACAAGGGATTTCTGGAAAATAGAGGTTATTAGCACATCTCGTGAGATTGTTCTCCTACTAGACATACCTATAAAGATTCTTGAAAGCTCGGCCGGAAAGTAGCTTGAATTGTGTCCACCAGCTAGCCTTCTTGTAGCCTCCCAGCCTGGTTGCGTCTGTCGATATAGCACGAACGCCATGCAAACCTTCCCCATTGTGGATTCGATGTATCTCAGCCTCGGTGATTTTCGCCTGATCGCTTTCTCTGAAGCCATTGACGAGGTCTTCCAGCTTTTCCGGAACCGCAGGAACAATCACAATCGACGTTTGGGACTTTGGCGTAACAGCAGCTGACACAGTTTCTTTCAACCTGGTCCAGACACTACCTCGTTCATCGAGTTCCTCTGCGGCTTCCTCCGCCTCTGCAGAGTCTCTCTCGACGTCAGAGGATGCTGACGTGGATCCATTCAATCCCGTAATTCGATGCGTCTTATCGCTCCTGTGATCGCCAGATGCCTTGGTTGTCACGTCAATCAAGTAATCCGCAATATTATATCCGGGTGGACAAGCATAACCGAGGGAGCTGAAATGATCCGAGCACTGCTTGAAATCGCCAGAATACACCATTCGGCCTTTTGCAAGTAATAGTAGTCTGTCAAACATGGACACGATGTTGCTTTGGGGCTGATGTATGGTGAAGACTACCGTTCGGTTATAGTCCCGAGCAAGGGTGACCAATGATTCAACAACGTTAAAGGCGTTGTAAGAATCCAGACCTACAACGAAACGCCAGGAAAATCAACGTCATTGTACACATCATGTAGCTAACTCACTCACCGGAAGTAGGCTCGTCCAAGAACAGGATAGAAGGGCTCGTGACCAGTTCACAAGCTATCGACACTCGCCGCTTCTCGCCGCCAGAGATGGAGCGTTTACCCGATTCGCCGATCCTTGAATCCTTGATGCCTAAGATGCCCAACTCATTCATCGTCTCCAACGTCCTAAACTTCTTCGCTTCCAAGCTCATCTCACGAGGCAGCCTCAAGACAGCAGAATATAGAACTGTCTCGTAGACGGTTAACGTCGGCATCAACGTGTCCTCTTGGTCGACAAAGCCAATGACCCGTCGATAAAGGTGTTCATCGTCGATTTCGCTACCGTTGATGTGAAGACGGCCTGTCACCCTGCCTCGTTTATCCTTTCGCGCAAGAATATCCAAAAACGTAGATTTACCGGCACCTGATGCGCCTAGGATTGCCATTACTTGACCAGGAGCGACTGAGCCAGTAATATCCGTAAGGATTGCCGTGTTATTAATCGAGTATGACAGATTTTCGAAATGCAAGGTAGCTGGCACATGGTCAGTCATCAACTTTGCCGCTTCGTCCGAGGGCAATTGAACGCCTCCGAATCCCGCAGGATGTCGTTTCGTTCGCCCAAGGTACCACAGCACTGCAGTTCATACTGTTTCAGATGCGGTGATTCGAAAGTTGACTAATCATACTCACAGAAAGAAGCGAGCAGGAAGACGATTGCTGCCAACCCAGCACTCAAGCCTACCCAGAGGCTATTGTTTGGCGGTTCAGGTCGCTGTCGAGACTTGCATTAGTCCTAAGCAGGCAACGACTCTTCACAGAAATAACATACCTGATAACCAGGCACTTGTGTGTAATGCAGGCATTCCCCAGAGTCACAATCCAATGTAATGCTCTTATCACCGAAGATATCGTTGATGAGCCCGTTCATGGCGGGTTCCTCGAAGGAGCACGCCCCGCCACTGTTACACTGGAACGTAGCCGGTCCCTTGACCTCCTCTGAGAGGAAGTCGTCGATATCTAACGCGGTGAGGATTCGTCATTAGTTTCCCGAAGACTCGAACATACGATTATGCCAAATTCAGTACTCACTAACACTGCCGTTCTCACCACAGAGGAAACGACCAGGAACACAGGCGCATTCAATCGCCTTGCACTCGTACCTAGTCCTGTTGTTCTCGAAGCTATTCGTTCCTTCCCAGCCACAACCTTCGAGCTTGCAATAAAAGCTTTCAATCTCGTCTACCCAGAACTGGAAAGAACAAGTCCCCATATCCTCCTTCAGGCCCATGGCGGATGCCTCACCTGATCGTGAAGAGGAAAGCGAGGAAAACAGCGGATGCTGCCAGTCATATGAATTGGCCGAGTCGTTTGAAGATGGTCCATTGGCGGTGCAAGAAAAGGTGACCTGCGGCTTCTTGTTATCGGGAATAGTATCGATAATCTTCCTATTGGTGACGTCACACATCTGATAGTTCTGCTGAACTGCCAAACCCCCTTTGTAGCATACCATGTTACCCGTGTCGTCGTCGTTTTCATCTTCGGCGTCTTCCTTGCCATTGATCGCCTCCTGGATACTCGGGTACCTGGGCTTAAAAGCCTTGCAAACCTTGTCTTCTTGGCAGACATTGCAATTGATTCCTGTCCATCCAGGTTCACATTCACACCGATCCCCATCTTGTCTTGGGTACCGATCACTTCCCGCTGCAAGCGATCCACACAAGGGTGTCAAGCAGTCTTGACCACCCCATCCGTCTGGACACTTGCACTGTCCGTCTGAAGGACTGCATTCGCCAAATTGGGCGCATTTGAACGCCGGGAGCATACAGTTGAAGCATGGCGGGCATTTGTCGTCATCTCCTGGTCTTGTCAGGGAATACTGGGGGAGATTGTATGATCGAGATGAGCCTATTGTCGAGCTCGTTGATCCATTATTCGATGGTAATGCCGGAGCAAAAGTCCTAGAGTCCTTTGCTATCGTGCCGAACAGAAGGGAGGCTGCAGAGCTCACGAAGAACGCATTGAGCCTCATCGCGAAAGCTCACGAAATTGCAAGGTTGAATCCGATAGTTTGAATACAACTGACAGTACGACGGAATGGATAGGACTACTTAGCCTTGAGAGTGAGTAGGGTGGCGCTGTGATACGATCCGCCTGTTCGAACGTAGTGGCCATACACGGTGACTACGAAGCACCTCCCGGCGATGAGCGATCGTGCGGGGCGAGGCGACGGGTTCTAGGACTCCCGACTCTGGCACGTTATTCTTTGCATTGATAGCTATTCCCATACTTGCTCGACAAATGTGTATATGCGTCTTGGCTCAACAGTCTCTTGTTAAAAGCAGGTTGAGGCAATATCTATGTATCATGAAGACGTATGCACTGCCTCCCCAAAGATGTAGACAGCAGGCCGTATTCAAACTGGATCAGTAAAAGCTTGAATTATTGTAGCTATCATGGCACCATTCGCAAATGTCAATGAGACAAAGCTGAACAAGAAGCGATCGACGAGCGTCTCACCTTCCTCTCCAGCGCCGGTGCTGGTTATGCAGTATTGGTATTCGTCAATGGCTCAGAGGCAGCACCGGAACCCATCTCGATTCGAGGAAAATCTGATATTGTCGCCTCGCATCTAACTGTCTGCCTGGCCTGACTATGATCCGATCTCAAACCGGCAGAGGTGTCACCGGGGTTTTCCAAGCCTCTTTGAAGGCATTCAGCACCCAAGCGTCATCTCGCCATGCACATCGTCTGACATCTGCGAGCCCCTACATCCGGTCAGTTGGCGAGCCAAGTACTGCGGCACTCGTCGGCAAGGAGGAGGATTTCCTGTATTTTCCGGATTTCTTCGAGGAGGCGGAACAGGAGATGCTTCTGAAACTTGCGCTTTGGAAGCTAGATCGAGTAGACTCGAGCAGGAGAAGACGGAGAAGAAGAAAGAACACAACGACGGAAGGAGTTGCCGACGTTCCTAGTTCGAAAACAGGATTGCAAACGCTGTTTGAAGATGCGTCGGCTTATGGTTTTGAGGATGTGAGTCGTAGACTATTTTCAAGACGTAAAAGACGAAAGCCAAGAGCTCACTCAGATGCCCTCGCACTGATGTCATAGGGACATTTCGACTCTGTGATAACGAAGTATAGGGAATCACTCCTGACTGCCTTTCCCAATCCCTCGACCATCAACGCACCAACCTACCCCTCAATCCTAAAACGTATCTATGACATGCTTCCACATTCGGCAGGAAGCGAGCTCGCAAGAGATCTTTACTACGACCAAGTATTACCATCGCGTACAACGACTGCCGATGCCACTTCCGATCAGCCTTTTGAACAACCTCTACAAACGTCGACACATGCACTGCACCTTGCGCCCGAGGGATACATTTTGCCACATGTTGATAATGTTGATGCGAGCGGTACAGTCATTATCGGCGTATCGCTCGGCGCGGAAAGGATATTACGGCTCGAAGAGGCTACTCAGGACGGCAGGAAGACGAACATCACTCATAGAGGTTGGGATATACTCTTGAAGAGCGGGTCCTTGTATTTACAAAAGTGAGTAGATCAGGTGCCATATCTTTTCGGGAATCCAGTAACGTAAGACTATCGCTTATCCGCGTTGAGCAAATCTCACAGGGACACCATTCGGTACAACTATGCTCATTCGATACTTCCGTATGGTTCCGAATCCAGTTGGAATGGAACCGCTCTTGAACCAGGACATAGAGTGAGCCTGATGATCAGAGTGAGTTCGCCTACGGCAAAAGCAAGTCCATTTGATTCTGGCTGACATGTCCGGACATGTCTAGGATGCAAAAAAAGAATAGAAGGGAAGCCTTTAAAAGTACGGATGTAGTGAATCAGCTTATAGGCCCTCCATCGGAATACGATGCAAATATTCCCTAGATAATTCCCTAGATAATCCCCAAAATCGGATACAATGCTTGTTGAAATGCTCGATACAATGTGTTTGCTACAAGAAGGAATGATCGATGCTGGTGATGTGACTGTGCGTCCCACCCTTCCCGGTCAATCTGCTGGAACAGAAGCAGTCGATGACAGGATGTTTCCATGAAGAGTATCCGTATCACGCTCCGGTGGCTGAATGACCCGAAGTAGTTCCTGTAAATTATACGGTTTGGTTATGACTGCGTTCATTCCTGACTCTAGTACCGCATTGATTTGCTTGCAACACCAGAGTGATATATAAGCATCGGTATTCACAGCTGCATGGTCTCTTTGCACTGAGACTTACCTCTGTCCGAGCGTTACCAGTACATCCGACGACCCAGTATCCCCTATCGTCTCCTCGATCCTTCTCTATCACCCTCAATCGTCGTGTAGCAGCCAGGCCATCTAAAACTGGCATGTTCACATCCAGACACACGCAGTCAAAAGGCGTTCCAGCCTTCTCGCAAGCGAAGATGACGTTCTGGAAGGAATATCTGCGTTAGATGTGAAGTCTAGTTTCAGACAACATTATTCTTACCAGCGCTTCCTGGCCATCCTCCGCCATGACCACTTTGTGATTGTGTTGTTTCAGCTGTCGAGCCAATGTCTTTCGGTTGACGATATTGTCATCACAAACCAGGATATGTAATGGAAATACCGATACTGGAAGCGCCATAGATGGCAGTTTTGAAGGAACACTGGATGTTCGGTTGAGTACGATATTGCTGTCGATCTGCTTTACAGTGGCAGCCTTGATGAAGAACCGGAATGTGGCACCTTCATTTAAAGTGCTTATTGCCTCAATTCTGCCGCCCTGTAATTCACATAATTGCTTTGCGATGAACAGACCCAACCCACTACCGCCCATTTGACAGTGAACATCCGAATTTGCTTGACTGAAACGCCGGAAGAGTTTCCCTAATTCCGTCTGTGTCATTCCGGGGCCGGTATCGTGCTGGATATCATTGTGAGTCCAAATTGTCAGTTACACTCTCGGTGTGAGTCGGTTTCTGCAGACACTCACGACGGCTATGTAGAGATATATGGGCGTATTACTCTCCAGAATTTTCGGACAAGGTCGATTAGGTGGAACGATTGGACCACCCTCCTCTGGTTTTTCTAAGGATATGTCAACACAAACACGGACTTCGCGCCTCTGGCTCTTTACAATAAATTTCATTGCGTTGGATATTAGATTAACGGTGGTTTGGCTCAGGCGGCTAGGGTCCGCTGTTATAGGAGAGTTTCTGTAAGCTTCATTCTACCGTCTGAGTATTTCCCGAGTTCTTGCCTTTGAGATATCGCTTATTTCCAAGAGCCTGTAAACTTTCTCCCATCTCGACGGTCATGCGGACCCCTTTGGCCCTACAGTCCGCCTGGAACATGCGATGTATAGATCTGCTCCAGGAACGCCAATATTTAGCGAGAAGTTGTATGTGAAAAGGAGCACGAACTGTACCTCATGGTCGCAGTTAGATCAAAAGGGATCGGTGTGACAGGGAGTTGATTTGCTTGTATTTGAGCAAGGCCTATATGAGTGGGTTGCGAGGGAGTCAGAGGCTGAAGTAAACATCTCTCGATGGAGAAATAACGCTGACCTAAGACGTCATTTGCCACACGCTCCATCTGATTTGCCGAATCTATTATGGCATCGCACGCCTCCAAATCTTCTTGAATGTCGATCCCATGTGGCGAGTGCATTTTGTCAGCAGTGTTTGAGCCCCGAGCTTCCAAGAGCGAGCTTTTAACCAAGAGTGCAGATTGTAGTATGGGATTGATTGAGTTCCGTAGCTCGTGTCTGTTCGTATATGCATAAGGTAAGTTATGGTGAACGAGAATGTTACCGAGATAACGCGTGACTTTTGGTCTGAATCGCGGTCTCGATCTCTGCGAGACTCGAAGCTACTCACGAAGTAACATCGATCAGCAACGCCTGTTGCTCCTTCTGGAACACTGCAGCCTTTCTTCTTTCCTCTGCTTCTTCCGCCAAACGAGTCTGCTCCTTGATTCTTTCTTCGTTCAAGCGTTCGACAGTTTCATGATGCCGAACTTCGAGGGTGACGTCCATAATGGCACTGACAAAGGTGAGGTTGTCCTTATTGTCTCCGGCCACTGAGGCAACCGTCTGCGCTTGCAGGACCCGGCCATTCTTCAAGCTACAAAGCCATGCGTAGTCTGGTCAGTGAATGGTCTGTGGCGAAGAAAGAAGCAAATCGTCTCACCGATGTCGCGAAGACAAAGGTTTTTTGGTCGTCAATGTACTAAAACAAACAACATTGTAGCTCTGTCAGTCAACTTCAATTGCGGATGCGGTGAACTATATACCCACTGCGTCCATCTTGAATTTAGCTGTGCTAAATCTTCTGGTAGAACGGTGGAAGGCCAGTCGTTAACTTCATGCGGTTGGAGATCGTGCAGACGACACTGTCGTTCAAGGTCGTTTGGAAATTAGGATGGTACCTCCCTGTCACCAGAGCGTCAAGAACAGCCATAGCAACTTACAAATGCTTCATTCGCTGTTGACAGAACGACCCATATCAGCATGTTTCCGTTAACCTTTTAATCTTCCAGGCTTACCCCAAATGAGTTCCCCATCTGGTTTGGCGCAAGTCAAAGCTATTGACGAGATTTCCGCCATTTGCGCAAATTCTTTGGTACGCTGTTCCAGTATTTTAGTTTGCAATTGCCATTCTGCAAGTTCCTTGGCTCGTAGGCTTGCCTGCTCGGCTATTCTCCTAGCTGTTGCCTCTTGTTCCTTCAACGCCTCTATCTGCGCAAGCTCCAGCGTTTTCCTCTGAGTACAGTCATCGATGGTCGCTGCCACTGCTGTGACATTGCCTTCCGCGTTCACCAGTACTTGAGCTGTAAAAGTGGACCAGGAATCGTGTTTCCACCTGATATCTCCAGTTCGTTTCACCTTGTCCTGCATAAGTCCCTGCAGTACTTCCATTAACGTCGGCATACTGTCCGGATGTATTCCGTCTATCCACGTATTCAGGTCTTGGCCGTGTTTGACCTTTGTGATGTCATACCACCGTTCATTAACCCAATAAAGGCGTAGCTCGGGAGTGGCAAGTACCATGCCGATCGGCGAATTTATTGCTAGATTGACCAAGTCTTCCGGGTTGACAGGCGCGACTGACCCATCGTCCCACACCGTGGCCTCATCGGAGACTTCGTCCTCTAAGGAATGTGGCGCCGGGACCGTCTTTTCGGTAACTGGCACATGACCCTGATCTGATATCGTTTCCTCCACTGCGCGATAGCTGTCCATACGCCCACTGGAGGGCGTTGGAACTGTCCTGCTGTTGTCTGGCGGCAAGCTAAACTTGATACTTTCCGACGCAGCGCGTATCGGCAACGGCACGCCGCCCTTTATTTCGATTCTCCTGCTGCCCCCGGATCCTGATGATTTCAAAGACGAGTGTGTCATTTTCGATGAGGTTGACGATGTGCTGATATTCGTCGCTAAGGATGGTCTGCGAATCTCGTCATCTGGCGGGAAAATGACATCTTCGTGATCGCGGGGAATCATACTATGGGGCACAGCGGGATACGAGGAAACGGAATTCAAATGCTGAAGCACCAGCACCCAATCCCGGTAAGTGGGTTGATGCGCTGCAAGGCGTACTAAGGACTCCCGTTGTGTTGCCATGATGCTGATACGCCAGGCTTCACGTTGCTCTTCAACTGCCATGACCTCCTGCTCGAGGAAATTCGTCGTTGTCGGGCTATGACGCTGAGAATGGTGGATTAAAATTGTTTCCGTGGCGGTCCTCAAGTTCGTGTAGGTGGATCCGTTGGACTGTCCAAAATTCTCGGTGGCCAAGTCTGAAAGCGACTTCCAGTTCTTGGTAACCGCACGGATAAGCTCGTCTCGATCTTCAGAATTCCATGTATCCCAGATTTTCGGTCCAACATTGATGTCACCTGCCCGCTCATTATCGAAGTAGAAACCGCAGTCCTCGTGACTCTTGATGATATTGGTGAAAGGCGTATCTGAAGCTTCAGAGCTCAAGCTCCAAGTTGGCGATACAGCGACGATGATTGACGATGCCGCGACTAATCGAGTATATGCGATTAGCATATCAAGGTGACCGTAACTCATGTCGTTGGCACCTTCGCGGGTGTTGGCGAGGTCGGTGACCATCCTCCAAGAAACTAGTCCGGCTGACTACTCGGCTTCGCCGAGCGACAAGGCTCTAGGAAGAAAACTAGCACACTCGATCGCGAACCATGGCAGCGACCAGGAGGTAGACAGTAGTAAGTTAGCGGAACTTGGCGGATAGATGTTAGAAATATCAGGGAACACAACAGAGAATGTCATAAGATATTGGGTTGTTAAGGGCGAAAGGTAAGTACTTTGAGCGAACCTGACCAACCAGAGCTTTCTCGGTGCCTCGGTACTTGCAAAGAAGACGCTGCTCTTCTATGAGACACTGTGCTTGATCGCTGCTTTTTGCACCCGAAAATGTTCACGATGACGATTTGAGCAGCGGAAAGCGAAAGCCGGCGATCGTTTTGGAGGAGGATACGATCGCAGATTATCTTCACAAGTTCAGCTATAAGTTCATGAGGCTACTATGTATGCAGACTCGACGACCTCAACACACCACCGACAGCAACACGCCAGAACCCAGGAGGGTGGTGTCAGAGAACCGTGCTAGCTACCGTGCTTCGCAGCGTAGATCAGCTACGCAGCATGTACGAAAGACATTGAATACAGTCACTCTTCAGCTTCCGCAAGTATATTTACAGAGCTCTTCCAGAATTTCCAGCGTTTGCGCAGCTGTTTGCTCTAGCCCTTTTTACTGCTTGTGTACTCCATTTGCATTTGAAGTATAATAGTGAGCGACAAGTCAATCACCGGTCGGAGGTATGGACGAGAGTGCGGCAACTAAACTGGTAACTACCTGTTGTACTAGCTCTGGCGCTGATGACTGGCCGACCTTGATTGAGTAATGGATCAAGGAGAGGATGCGCAAGTGATAGACCAAGGAAAGGATTGCGCCAGCTAATGTGCGGCGACGAGCTCCTGGCCAAGCTGCAGTAGAGACAAGGAAGGGAACAGGACAAGGGCAAAGAGCACAAGACCCTTTTCCATGCTGTTCATGTTGGGAGCAATCTTTCGTGCTTGTCACACATGCTCAGTAACAAACTGCCAGAGTGAACATTCATCTCATTCAAGATCTTGGCAAGTCCGCGTCTCCTTATCAAATACAGCGAAAAATATATGGCTTTTTCCACAGATCTCTGTCCAAGAGCCCAAAAGAAACAAACATCCTATTCAACCCGCAAGCAGGCTGAGACACTTTACCAGGTGGTTGGCTGGGGGTTCTCAGCGGACCAGTCACCAGTGGCAGCGTCAGCGGACCAGTCGAGAGCTAATGTAGGAAATTGAAATACGATTAAACAGTGAACGAGAGCATCGGAAAGTTTGCAACTTACTCTGAGCGGTGGGCTCAGCGGCGAAGCCAGCAGGGGCATCGGTGTTCGTGGCATCCCACTCCGGTGCGGCGGCGGCGGCTTCAGCGGGAACCTCGTTGGCAGCAGCGGCAGCGGCGGCCTTGTCAGCGGCTTCACGTTCGATCTCCTCCGGGTCTCGGTAGAAGAACAAATCGGGAAGAACATCCCATGCATCGGCTCCTCGGCCAATGGATCCCCTCAGTCGGAGGACTTCTCGGCAGAGCAAGTACCAGATGAGACCAATGGAGTGTCGGGACTTGTTGTTGCAGGGAATGGCAACATCAACGAACTTCAGGGAAGCATCAGTGTCACACAAAGCGATAACGCTGCAGAAGAGCACTCCATTCAGTATTATATTGCCTGTTTCATCCACCATAACAATACTTACGGAATGTTAACGTAAGCGGCCTCTCGGATGGCCTGGTGGTCAACTCGGGGGTCGGTGACGATGATGAGTCGGGGTTCCTTGAACGATCGGGTGATGTAGTTGGTGAAGTTACCGGGGGTGCTGTTGGACAGACAACACATCTGTATCAGCTCCAGAATTCCCAACCATGACAATCCAGCCAAACCACACGTACAATCGACCAGCAATGGCGTTGGCACCGGTGAAACCAGCGTACTTCAAGACAGCTCGGTGACCGTAAGGTCGGGCCGAGATGACACAGACATCGGCGGGGTTCTCGATGGAGGCGAGGATTCGGGCAGCCAAGACGATCTTCTCGTAGGTCTTGCCGACGTTGATGACGTTGACACCTATGAAAGCAGTTCAAGAATCAATTCCGTTGCCTGTAAATCGTGCTGTCGAGCAGTCAGAGACCGCAGATTTTGGAATTGCGTTTATCCGGTCCGCATGGATGCTCCTGAAAGATCCTCCATGTGCCAACGACATTTTCGGGTAACATCCTCCTTCCTCCTATTTTTCTCCACCAGCGCTCAGATTTCGCTCATGACTGCCCCGCCTATTCTCTGCCTCTCCTTGCGTCAAACCTCACATCCGCCCGATCCGTATATCCATCCCGTTACTGCCCATGTTCCGCTATTTTCCTTTCCTCTGACCTGGGTCTCCGTCATTGTGCTCTTCGGTACTCACCATCAGCCCTTCGCTTCCAAACGTAGTTCTCCATAGACTTGTCGCAGTTCTTGGTACCGATGTGACATTGGGCAGCCAACATGAGCTGGATGTCTTCAGGCTGAGCAGCCAAAACCGAGGGGAGCTTAGCAGAGTCCGCCATATTGAGATGTGCTTTGCTGAGGAAAGTGTCTGGGTTTCCTAAAACTTTGCTGGGTGGGAGAATCCCTTTTGATGGCTGCCTGCTTGATGAGGGTTAAAGTTTCCTACCGCGACCAAGGCAGGGGTCGTTGCAACTACCGTTGCCGCCGTCACAGCCAGACTTGATGACGGCTCTCCCGGCTGTTCGGACTTCGTGGCCGTTCCCGCCGTTCCACGCTCACCGCACAGTAGCCAGTGAGTCTGCCCAAGCCAAGCGTCAAGTCAGAAGAAAGCGCGTCAGCAAGCGCGAGCTCTTTGCCCAGCCCAAACGTCGCGTCAAAACTCTACATCTGCAAATCATTTTGTGATTTTTCAAGAGATCTTAGGGCTTATGGAGCTAAGTAGAAAAGCAAGGACACCAAGTTGATACTGTTACTGTAATGTTAGTAGCAAGAATCGATGTGCCAGCAAACACTGCTGTAGTACAGTTCCGAAAGCTGGCCAAATGGTTTGCGAGCGGAGGCTAGAGAAAGCTCTGTTTGTCAGCCGGTCTTAAGCTTGCCATCTATGCCTACTCATCCTTGCTGGTTAGAGAGTCTCTCGCGACACGGTAGTCATACAAGCTGTCATACATGAATGCAATCGATACCATCTATATCTGTGTACGACGAGGATGTTGTCCAGATTGGTCACTAATCTACCGACAATCCCGCCTTCATGAGTCTGGCCAGTGAGCAACAAAGATATGACGTTCTTGGCTGGCTTTGCTAAAGCTTGAACCACCACTGTAGCTTAACCCATTTGTGTATAATAAGACCTCTTTGAAGCTTCATTATCTGCGTCATAACATCCACGTAGTCTTCAGAGCATTGGCACCGTCGTCATTGGTATACCTCTCAAAGTAAAGTTGAGATTAACGTATTACTCCAGGAGGTGCTAGATATCAGATTCCAGAGTGGTTTTTTATTATCTCCCTCGCCGTTGTTACGGACAGCACCCAGAGGGAGCGAGTTCGGTTCACGACTCCTTTCAGGTCAGATACGATCACTGATGTCTAGCCGAAACGCAGAATCAGCTCTTGCGTCCTACAGAGGCGCTGGAAAATGGTTGGTGGGTTAGAAGCGACAGTTTTAAATAATCACCGGTGCAAATGGTATATAGAGTTCGTGTCATGAATTGTTAAGGCAAGCTGTCAGGCAACTAACTGGTGAGAGAGCTGGTGAAAGGCTGTGGAAGCTGCTGTGGAAATGCTGTAAATTGGAAGCTAGTGTCTTAGATGTGATCGAAATACCATGTGGGCGATCTACATGAGTAAACTTCTGCTATCAGCGATACTCCAGAGTGCAAGATCACTCCAAGAGCTGGAAGACAGTGCATTTGACTCTCGCCACCATAGGTCATAATACTGCCCGACGTCCCTCTCAAGAGTTCTTTTCCTCGATTAAAGAGCCGGTAGCGTTAAGTACTTAGGATATATCGTCAACGCAGCTGGTCGAAACAACAATCGTTCAACGCACTCGACGACGTTTAGCTGAGAATGCCGTCCGTTGCCACTCCCAGATCGCAAAAACGTTTTGTCAAGTAGGTCAAGCGACATATCGTCTTTCTTACGAGATCGCTGACACATTACGCGTTGCAGAGTATGTACATTAGATCGCCTAGCTAGCCACACCCGATTCTCCTTATCTTTGCGCACAATCTCTTCGCCGAAACGATATCACAAACTACTACTGTTCCGTCTATCGCCTGTTCCAAAACTCGAAACGTCGGGCAAGTTTTCAGCAACTTTAGAGAGTCAGTCCAACCCATATGAAGGAGGAGTCAATCACACGCATGATGAGGAGACATTGTTAAGCGGAATTGAGCTGTATTGTATGGAAGCTACCTGTCCGCACTTGTCTGCACCGCTGTCCCACGCCGAGTTCGCAGATCCAGAGGACCAAGATCAGGCGATCGAGGAACGACCTGCAGAATGTGACGCTACCTTGAAAGCAACTGATGAGGGACAACAGCAATGGGATCTGGAGCCGGAGATGCGAGATATGGAGGACGTGGTGGGCCAACCAGGCCGAACGATCGTCTGTCCGTGGCATCTCTACGATTTCGACCTGAGGGATGGCTCTAGCTCGACTGGTATGTCAGTCTGCGTCTACAGCGTGGAAGTCAGAAAGCGAAAAGTGGATGGCAAGACCGGAACATCGCAATGGGATGTTTACGTTGAAGAACCAGAGGTGGAGGGTGAAAGTGACGGGGAAATTGAGGTAAATAAGCAGCCCGGGAACAGATGGGAAGTCGTCGAGGTACGAGGAGTTAGCGAGGATTTTGCCGATCCACCGGTAGCCCCGAAGACGGATCCGACAACGAATAGCCATGCCGAGGGCCTCTTGTCATCGATTACTACAACGCTACGTCAAACCTTAACAGTCAATGATGCTTCAGAATCAATACCTTTAGGAGAATTACCAACGAAATCGTTATTGGCTTCAGCGCTACTGATCCTTGAAACCTCATCGGCAACCGAAAAGATAAAGAGAACGCAACAGGCGCTGGAAGCTCTGCGTAGCGGCAAATTCAGGAGTTTGAAACCTAGCCGGAAGGACATTGAAGCTGCCAAGGAATTATTCAGACCATTGGAAGCAGAGGAGGAGAGAGAGCGCATATCCCGCGGAGAGGATGTGAAGCAAGGCAGAACAGTGGAAGGCTTTGTGCCACCTAGAGCTGACAACGTGAAGACGGTCGATGTGTGGAGTGTCAAAAATCGCGGGAAGGGAGGCAACGAAAAGAGTCGGATTCTCATGCTGCGTAAGTGACGCCGTAGGAGGATGCAGAGTCAAATGAGCTAAGTGGATTTACCTGCATAGATGCGCTTGCGAACATAGAACAATGGGCAATTGATCTAGCGTAAGTTCATGTAATTCGAAGCGAGGACAAGATCTTATTTCTTTTGCGGGTAGATGGGATATCATGGCTCGTTTCGCTGATTTCGAAATAAATGGAGAACGTTTACCGGCCGAGTTTTTCTTGGATTGGGCGAAGGTAAGACCGAGTATCATATCCCGGCCTGTTTGGTTATCGTCGTAACACCTATTTCTGAAACTCCATTAGGTAGCCGAGGACGAAGCAAAGCATTTCAGCTTATTGAACAAGCGCCTAGGGGTATGTTTGACTTCCCAGTGACATCCATCAATCGAATAGCTTGTACTGAAAAGTCGGCCCGTCTCCAGGAATTGGGATCGTACTTTGGTGCCCATTCAGGTGAGGACTACGTCTTTCAACACAATCTTCTTCTCTAACATCATTCGCTACTTATCCAAAAGTACACGCTGGGCTGTGGGACTCTGCACTGGAAACGTCTCACTCTTTGCTCTCTCGACTGGCCATTATTCACCTGGTTGCGGAAGCGAGGGGGCTAGACGTCAACCCATTGACAATCGAAAAGTTTAGGAGGAACAAAGATTATGAAAGTGTGAAAGTGCTAGAAATCATCCACTCGGACGAAATCACTCGTAAGTGTCGCTGTTGCTAGTAGTTCTGCGCCCCTGATTCACCTTGAACGTTAACAGATGTCACTACGGGCCATCGATGGTTTACCTGGGTGTAAGTGAACTTTGCCTGTCCGCTCAAGCAAATCGTCTGACCATATTTACGCGCTTAGTTGCGAGAGGATGGGTTTAGACCCCATAGAGCAGTTCCGTGAAGAGGTCCGCTCGAATTTCCGAGGAGTGAGTAGCTGCCCTGTTCTTCTTATCTTGCCTACTCCCATTTCTCGCGCCTGACTGACCTGTGCTTTCGGTGGCATCGCAGAAAATTAAGGGCCCGTTCAACACTGCAGACCGTTTGACTGCGGGTATGACTTCGGAATACTACACCGACCTGGAGGGATTGGCTGCATCACGATGGCATGCCTCAGGGGACAAGTCCGTAAATGTTGATGCAGGCGACATTGAGCAATCCAAGAAGAAGGCTGTACAAGAAGCGGCCGAAGGAGATCTGAGGATCCATCCTCGATTGACATGATTCAATGACGATACATGTTGCATGACGATATCGACTCTCCGACTGACTTCCAATTTCTCCGCTGACGGTCTGTCAGCTTCCAGCTTAGCTTGATTCCCTGCCTTACCTATAAATATCGTCTATTCAACATACGACATGCCGCACTGCTGCTTAAGCTACTGCTTATCGGCAGAGATTGATGTACATCGCCGTTATCAAAAGCGAAAAGCTCGACCTTGTGTGGTATGCAAGTGTCATCATTGCATGACAGAGTCGTTACACTGGATAGATATCAGAAGCTGTATCATGTTCGACAGTATTGATCCACGTCAGATGATCTCGGTTGGTACCAACAGGCCAAGCATGGACCAAGCCTCTCTTTCCACTGTGGGCTACCATTTGGACGTGGGTGACCTGGTCACTTTCCTGCTGGTCAGTCATCAATTAGCTGTCAGCAGCTGCTGCATCGGCCTTTTAGCTGGCCTTTCCGCGCTCAACTAACAGCCTACTACAACGTGTAACCTCTCTCGGAACATATGAGTTGATTTCTGTTCTGTACCTGGGTTGCCTGCCTGTCAAGGTTCTGTATTATGTCCATGATATCTCTTGATTGCTGAACTGTGACAACCTTTAACTGCGGCGCCTTTCTTTTCATGACGAAATAACTGACGTATTAGAAGGTTACTGTACTACGAGCCGCGATCTGGGCTTACCTTGTGTCGCCTTAGGATCGACCGCGTGCCTTTCCTTTTCAAGCTTTCCAAGCGCGTTTGCCTAAAATAATTCCGCAGGCTGTTTGTAAATGTTGAATTCCGACCGGATTTCCTAACCAAACGGGCAGGCTGTGTTAGCTTGCTTGCAACTTGCCATATAATCCTCTTCTGCTCTCGTTGTAGTTCACTTGGAGGGAATTGCACAAGTCAGTAAGGAGTCCGCTCCTGCTGTCCTCCCATACCACCGGGCTTATAATATACTGTTCGTTCATCCTGGATCCGGTCACACGACGTTTCGCATTTGCTCAGGAGGACCGGCACATCGTAAAACATTCAGCCGAACAGGACAGGATAGCAAGGGGCGGTGTTTAGGTAAGGAGGGCCGAGGGCAGCTAAGACAGCTGGAGATCGTGACTTGGTCTAGCGAAACAGTTTATCGCCTGAGCCACCATGCTGTATGTCCGAGTTATCCATAAGAGCGTCTCATTCAAACGATTACTGACCGGAAGCGCCACTTTCACCTAGGTATCTTACAGCAGACAAGTTTCCGGTCTGTGAGTACTGAAGTCCTGCATACTCCGGATCATTTTCTGCTCGCTGCACTGTGTGGGATCATGCGTTCTGTACTGACTCGTTGCAATTTGACAGTCGTGCCGTTTGGTGTAATCGGATTCTACGTACGTGTTGGGGTTGCCCGTAACTTCAGTATCGTGCGGAGTCGAGACTGACGAGTACTCTCTTTCTCAGCGATATTTCTGGTACATGATCAGGCTTCTCGCTAGAGCAACATATAGACCGATCCCTCTTCCCGAATATCCGACGTATCATGCACACGAGGATGTTACCATTATTGTGCCTACAATTGATGCTGGAGAAGAATTCAGAGGTACGCGTTCTAGCTCAGGGAGCCGGCTTATGTACTGATTGATGACGTATTGCAGAGGCTGCCTTTTCTTGGTTGCGGGGCAACCCAAAGGAGATTATCATCGTAACAGAAGAGAGAATGAAAGGACCATTGGAAGAGCTGGCTCAGTCGGTGGATCCATCGAAAATACGCGTCTTGACGGTACCATTCGCTAACAAGCGGCTTCAAATGGCACACGGAATCCGGAATACATCAACCGACATCATTGTTTTCGCAGATGATGATGCCATATGGCCAGCAACACTGTTGCCTTACGTCTTGGCATGTTTCGAGGATCAAAAGATCGGTGGAGTAGGCACCTCGCAACGAGTCCAACCGTGTGGCGACAAAATGACCATGTGGGAAGTTCTCGCCGCCATGCGACTCACGATCAGAAACATTGAAATTGCATCTTCAGCCCATATCGACGGAGGGATTCCTTGCCTGTCTGGCCGTACAGCGGCCTATCGGACAATCATTTTGAAAGATCCGGAATTCTTACATGGCTTCACCAACGACTTATGGCTTGGTAATCCCAAATATCACTTGAACAGTGGAGACGACAAGTTTTTAACGCGATGGATGGTTTCGCACGGCTGGAACACATATGTCCAAGTATGCAAAGAAGCGGAACTTCTATCGACAATGAAGCCCAATTGGAGATTCCTGAAGCAAGTTCTACGATGGACGCGTAATACATGGAGGTCCGACTTCCGTAGCATCTTCATGGAGCGACACATTTGGCATAGACATCCCTACGTGGCTTACACCATGATTGATAAATTCATCAACCCGCTGACATTGCTCGTTGGCCCGTGTCTGGTGATGTATCTTTTGGTCAAAAGCACAAAGAATGAAGCAGATGGGGGTTATCATCTGCCAGCCTGGTAAGTGGAGCTTGTAATCTGTACGCAGCCGAAGATTGTATTGACAGTTTGATGAAATTTGACGTAATGTAGGAATATTATAGTATCAGTAAGTCTGCCTTGTATAGCCTTCCCTTCGATGATCATTACTGAAATGCTCAAATTGTTGTCCATAGTATGCTGTATGGCTCACAGCGACACGTACTGCCAAACTTCTACCCTATCTGTGGTATCACCCGCAGCATATCATATACGTGCCTTGTTGGATCATATTCGGGTACTATTTGTAGGTCGAGCACCTGGACGCTACTCCCTCCTGAAGTTAATGAC
>Ga0181469_100229_pt1 | contig 19897 bp, 9 predicted proteins | sample InSIn2SAF170_2_FD_119081 | JGI IMG/M metagenome (GOLD analysis project Ga0181469, IMG submission 119081) | Clean room microbial communities from NASA Spacecraft Assembly Facility at Jet Propulsion Laboratory, Pasadena, California, USA -... ... | reverse complement strand
CTCCGTTGGACGTTGGAAGAAAGAAGCTAATAGAGTCATAGAAGATCCCGAAAGAGGCAAATTGCGAGAAAGTTTATCAAATCCGATCCTTGCATCATCTGATCTCGATCGGGTTAACTCCTAAATTCAGGCAGTGAGCATCGAATAAGCCAATTGACACTATCGTCTGTTTACAGCAAATCAAGATTAGATGGACAAAGAGAGCTTCAGTCAACACAGTCCTAGAAGCTCCATTCATGCCCACTTCTATTCCTAAGAGCCCATCATTCTACTCAAAAGAGGACGGAGGCTACTTTCGGGACATTGGTTGCAGCGATTTGTAGACCAATAGCAAAAGCAGCAACGATTCGATGCTCTCAAGCGGATCTTCCTCCAAGAGTCAGAGCGCATTCGAGGTCTAATGAAATTCCCGGATCGAGTTCTGGAGCTGGAAATAGGAATAGAATCGGACAAAGAGCTGTTAGCAGGGCTTGTTCACGAATGCCCTGTTATGTTAGAAGGAATCATTGAACAAAAGCGAGGAGCGAAGCTATCGAGTTTACGACGAGGTTCAGTAGGTCCCACTCTGAATGAACAGGAGCGGATCGGGATAGGCTTTGAGGCCAGCAGGTCATACCAGGTCATACTCTTCCTTTGAAGCCCGGTGAAATGGGAAAGCAGAATCAGGAGGGGAGATGGAATGCCGCTCTACTATCATATCAGTAGAGTAGCTTCAAAAGTTTGTTAGGCATGCAGGTCATACTCTATACTAAGATCAACCAGCTCTATCGACACTGGGCTTTGCAGGCATACTCTATCATCTCCCCAGTTTCAGCCAAGAAAGCGGATAACATTCGATTCGGGCAATGGCAAGGGCAATGTCTTTAGCTTCAGAAAGCTAGAGAAGAGGATAAAGTCCCAGGAAATAGGAAAGTCAGGCTATCAGCAAGCATGAAACTCCTTCAATCGCCGATATCACAAGCTAAGGTTCTGAAAGAAGGCAGCTTCATATCCGATTACGAAAAGAAAGAAGCCTACTCTGTACTATCACTGGCCAACGAGCGGGGAAAGCATTGATTTGGTTCCATCAGCTAACGCCACTCCGAGCGGAAGAGAATAGCTGAGGGCATCGTGAGATGAGCTGAAGGCCACTCTCTCCTCGAGAAAGAAGGGAAAAAGAGAGGGAAAGTGTGGATTAGCCCCATGTCTTAGATATCCAGAAAGACTGTTCCAGTTTCGGTTGAAAATTCTATTCTGTCTGACCTCGTGAAAGCAGCTATCCGCCACTCTCCCATATGGATCCGAGTTCCGAACCTAATAGGCCAAGAGCGGATCGCAACTCAATTGGCAAGAAGCACTCAAATCAGGTCTTGCTGTGCGCGAAGAAGGGCTTCGGCAACGAGTTCAGCTGCTCAATTGAAGCGGAGAAGCTAAGCTTTCCCCACGCGGTTAAGAAGCTGAAAAATACCCATACATATTATGCCACTCTTTAGGGAAAAAATTAAATAACTTTATATATTAGCACTCTGGTAGTATATATAAAAAAGACATCAACTACATTCTTTATGGAATTATTCACAACTGCTCACTTCCCCTAACATATTTAGCTACTCTTTAGGGATTGTTAATGAGTATTACTCCTAACATTGTCTCCCCGGAAATGTGGTCCCAAAAGCCGGTCTCTCTCAAGAATGAAGGATACTCATCCTATATTATAGTAAGCTTCTATATCATTTCTTTGAGAGAGGGATTGAAAAATCCAGGGTAAGGCAACGGGAGGCAAACCTATTGAGAACTAACTGATAATTAAAATTACATATCATGAGATTTTAACATTCCATTTTAAAAAGCCCCGCTTTTTACTTAAAGGGGCCCCTCTCTGGTAATGCGCTTTTTCTTAGATCTAAAAATGTTACTACAAATGAATGTTCTATCTATTAGGGCTGATTTAGTTTCGTTGACTGGAGTATCATGTTCGTATTATCGTTTCTTTAGAAGAGCACATAGTACTAATACACAACTGACTAAATTCTGGAATCAATTCTATAACTCTTTAACAGAGTCTGATTTTAATTTAATTAATTCTAATATAAGTATTTATCAGAATGATGTAATTCTAAAATTGGAAGAAAATAAATTGAAATTTGATGAGTTAAGGAAAACAGATTATAAAAAATATAAGGAAGAATTATATAATTTTCAAAAATATATTGAAAATTATACAATGCATTTTGATGAGAATAATTTATTTAAAAGTAGTAGTACCTTTTTCAGGTTATTAGTAGGAACTGAAAATATAACTGCTAAAGATTATATAAAAATGTGTGACCTAACCGAAGATGAATTGTCATATATAAATAGTTTAGGACAATATACGCTGGAGGCAATAATAATTCATGTACTAGGCTCTGTATTCAATCCTTTAAAAGAAACATCTTTCGTTAGGGTATTTTTCTTGAAATAGAAAGGCCTATAATTGAACAAAAGCGAAGAGATCGAACTCATCCTTGGCTGCTACGAAACATATCGGCCTTGCCTTGCAGAAGTTCTGTTTTGAGTTGGAGGCAAGAGCTCTTTCTTCAATAAAGCTCTGATCTACGACCACTTAAACGGAACAGGAGGATAGACTCTATTGCGCGGAATGATTCCATTTATTATATTATAGCCACGGTTCCATTTACTAGTCACTAACCAAATGAAAGTCAGGCATGAGTCAAAAGCAGAGTGAGTCTTCTCTATTCCTCCTGCTAAAACTTGATCATATGTATCGAACCTACAGTCAGAGCCCCATGAGCTGTCGAAGCGAGACGAAGACACTAAAGAAAGAAGATAAAGAGGGCTCGTTATTACTTATTTCATTCTCTCTACATAGAATAGAAGAGGGGACGTATCCAACAGATGTTTTTCTATGATGAATTGGGTACTATCCAAGCTCTCCAACAATAATTGAAGTGAAGACGGACTTTCTTCTTTCTTTGTAGCTCGCCGTCTTCCCTATGATAGCTCAACAAAAGATTATGTCGAGTCAGTCACATGATTGGTTCAGCTTTCCTAAGAAAGCGAGCATAAAGTGATGATGAAAGGAAAAAGGGTTCCTTTTCGTTACGCTATGGCACAACAAAGAAGCACTCCTGCTAAGCTAAAGGGCGCATAGATAAGCCCAGTTCTTCCATGAATAAAAAACATTTCTCTATAAACTATGGTACGATCACTCGAAAGTCTAATGGCAATTCCTTCTGGAAATGGGTAGCTAGAGAAAAGGCTTTCCCGAGCGATCTAGTCCCGTATGCCTGGGTGCCAGATAGGGGAAAGTCTAGCTAACGAAACAGAATAGATTAAGGCACTAACGAAGAGTGAAAAACCCAGCCTGCAACCGAGGACGAGAGAACATATTACTTTCAATACACAAGCGGGAACCCCCCTTTCATTTCATCCAGATGATCCTACGAGTCAGACGAAATCCCATTTCGGAAGTGAGACTACTGGCGTCGATTAAGCATAGAAAGCACTGCGCTATTACCCACTGTTTTACATCTCAGTACAAACTCACCTGGAGCCTACCTAAGATTCTCTTTTGATGAACAATCGCTAACTAAAAGAGGAACCGCATAATGAAAGCACCGCTCGCTCAAAGCTTGAATCTATGTCTCCTAATCCAGTTTTGGAATCCTCCATTTATTCCTCTGGGATCTACAAAGATGAGAAAGAAAGAATTTCTGTTGGCGCAAGTCGACCATCTGACTAAACTACTGGGGATCTCCTGAAAAGAAGAGTTGCTAACTCCACCTTATACACCTCTTGGTATACCACGAGGGGACATATCCAGGTCAAAGAGAATGGAACGTATCTAGAGATCGACTTAAGCTATTAAGGGAAGAGAGGGAATCGATGACTCGTTGTCGGTGTGGGGACCCTACTCTCTTCGGTTGAAATAGGTCTTCCTCCTCCTTCTCCCCGTGATGACTAACACCACATTGAAGTAGTAGCTTACTGGAAGATGAAAGGTGACGGCTCGTGAGTGGAATTTCTACACGAGCCTTGTAGACAGTGATGACTAAGATTCTTCTTTTTGGATGTGCCAGATGTATGCTTACGCTGTGGGGCATGCCATTGATGAACAGTGAGCCTTAGGAGCAAAGAATGCGACCGTGGAGCGACAGAGTGAGGGGCGAATGCCCCAAGAATTGGTATTGACGAAGAAGTGATAGTTAAACTACGCAAGCTGCTCCAACTGTTGCTGGATGCGGGAGATTAGGGGAGTTGGATTGAAAATACAAAAGAATAGCAATTCAGGGTGTAGTACGATCTTTTGTTCCTTCGATGTGATGGCCCTCCCTCCTATTTGAATTAGATATTCTCGCCGTACCGCACCTGGACGTTAACATAAGGCATTTTCTTTCCGAACAAGGGCATAGAGAATAGATAAGAAAATGCTTCTTTTATGTATGCTCTAATGCTGACTGAACCAGCTGGTCTTTGACCAGACAACAACTCTACCTGAACAGAATGGAACGCAATGATGTACTAAATTTATTTTTAATTGGCGGAACTCTCTTCTGGATAACCTAGTTATTGACGCAAAGCCTGCCCCAGTCGTTATATCATGAGCTTCCTTTAATTATGGAGTCACTAACTTTCTGCTAAGCTGCCTATAACTCATGTATTCTCTAGCAGTGGAGGTCATTTGGCCCATCTTGATGAAAGGAGGCAACCGCCGACTAAGATCGACTCACGGACCAAGATCCATATAAAAGAGTACCCCGAGGCATAGGTATGTGGAAAATGACATAACATAATAAATAGCAGTTCGTTGCCCGTAAGATCACTACTTTTGCTTGTGAACCAGCTTGCCTAATCTTTCTGATGGTTATACGCAGTAATCCACTCAATCTCTTAGCATGAGAAACCAACTTGTCTTCATCCAACCGGCTGCTAAACCGTTGTAATTGTTCGTTCATAGGAATGCTTTCGCCTGGATAATCAATCAGAATTGGGGAGCGGCTGCCATATAGTCCGGGTATTTGATATACTAATGTAATAATGGAAAAGCGCTACTTGCTCATAGAGGGTAATCCGTCTTTGGGGAAGAAAGCAGGAAGGTCTAAGATGAGAGATTGAACTCTTCTTCTAGAAACGCCTATGCTGGACTACCCGCGGGGGAACTTGGACACTCCGATAGGTGGGGTGCTGCTCTATTCATGACCGCTTTTTTCTCGCCCTTTTCTCTCTCATTCCACAATCGATCAGTCACGTAAGGATAAGGAGTACCTAAACTAAAGGCTTGGTTGCATTAACCTCCGCTTAACGAAGGAGAACGTCGATCTTTAGTCAAACTATGCTTCCTGCAGGAGGGATTTGTTTTCAAAACGGTAACAGCTCTAGTATACCTGTATACCTTCCTTCCGCGGGTAATCGCAAACGACCGACGACTCAGATGACGAATTCGCCTCTGCGCTGCTACAATGACCTTCGTCTTCATCTGGGCTGGGTGTAAAGATTTTAAGAGGTTTAGTTCTCATAAGATATGAAATTTTCCTTGGTTCGCTAATCAACCCGGGGTCGTGCCGCTTTCTAGACGAATTCGACATCAAAGCAAATAGCTTTCCCCCACCTTTGTAGGTAGCATAGCTCGTTCATAATACACTTATAATAATTCGTGGTTCGGATGAAAATGAGACTGAAAAGTGCTTTCGAGAGTTCAGCGAATTAGGGCGTAGCGACCTTTCGGATGCGAAAGCTTCAGAGGAGTGTTAAACGAGGTGAAAGAGCTGGTTCCTTGTTGTAACTCGAAATGGCATATCATATAAAGTAAATAATTATGAAATCAACCCCGGTAAAGAAGGAAGATGTATATTCATTATACGGATATACGGATTTCAATAATAGACTTGCCCATGAGCGTGCTCCCTCCTCTCTCGATACGCCTTCCTTGTGGTGGGATCTGTATTTGAAAAAAGTGATGGATCGGCGCTATTTTCGATACGAGCCATTTGACTTTCATACCTAGACTTTCGAGTGGTGGAGGGCCCTTTTCTAGTGCGATAGCCGTCTAGCTTCCTTCTGAATCAGAAGAGATGATCGGAATATGGGCGTAGTGCCTACATTATGAAATAGATTCCTCTATGTGACGATGGGAGTCCGAACCTGAAGAGCGAGTATAGATTAGATTTGAGTACTTAGTAAGTGGTGCTATTTAACTTGGTGAGTCATCCGTCTACCTATTCGCGAATAGATTTTCTACGTAAATCAACGCCCACCTATTTCACAGGTGAATCGATCATTTACATATTCTATTTTAAAATCCGTACATCAGAAATACTTAGATCTCGAACTACCCTCACTAAAAAGGGCTGTGGAGAAAGTACCTAGGAGGGATCTATCCCAAACCAAACAATGCAGCTCGTCGTATAAGGACTAGCTAATAAGGGGGTTGCTATTATCAATCAGGGGAAGAAAAAACCAAAAAGAGAGAGATATAGCTAGATCGAATCTGCATGCGGGGCTCATAGAAACAAGCAACACCAGGAATGGACGGTAACTGCTTTACTAGGATATATATGTGATCCTGATTAATCTATGCGTGCAGTTAACCTCCTGATTATGACTAGGATACATGTGCGCCCTTGACTACGTGAAAGGCTGTTGATGAACAAAACAAGAGAGGGAGACGACGCCAGATGTGAAGAAATTCCCTTGCCGTAGGTAGTCGTCCATTCTAGATCCTTTGAGCGGTGGCAGCATTTACAGGTACACCAAGGACTGAATAGGGCATAGGTTCTGTTCTAGGCAAGGGTCCGGGCTGGAAAAGGAGTTTGAGGCATGCCTCCCACAAAGGACGAAGACGACGACTTTTTCTTGTGTATAGCCCACTACATCCCAGTATATGGACCTTAAGTAGCCAGCATTGCCATAATTAGGACTCCATAGCCCGCCTTGCCATAATCGGGAGTATACGCGACTTTAGGTGCTGCAGTTGGAAGGACTCATGATGACGATTCGGACACAATCTATTGGGCGTACATTTAAAGATCGAACCGATCATCCAAACTATGAGAAGGGAATTTTAGGTCAAACTCTTTCGTCGAGCACGCCTCCTTAAGATATTCATTATATTCAGATGAAAACACTCGCTCCTAAGTGTTCTCAGCTCACAGAGGAGTTTTTTATGCATCTTCGAACTCGTGATTCGTCTTTCATTTCTTTGAATTTGATTATTCACTTACAGGGAGTCCGTGCTATCACCCCAGACATGCGCCTGCCACTTTCTCCGAAAGAAGGACCTGGCACTATTATGGCATTTCTACTTTATTCTTATTCCTATTTAGCTATGGCTTCAGTGCGGCCATATTACTCAAGAAAGCTTTGCTCTTCCCAACGACAGGGTTTGAGCTTTGAGTAGATGATTGTGTGGTCAATAGAAAATGGTTGGGCGATCACTTCATCAATAGAAAAACCCACGGGGCGTACATTTAGAGATCTATAGTAGGCATCAGAAAAGATTGAATCCGGGATGAAACCGCTCTCCTGCCCTTTCTGTTCGAGGCTTTCATTCTACCTGTCTGAAAGGATTAAGCCATACGAAGCCGACATTACTGGATTAGCCATCTTTTCATTTGCCTTGGCTTTCTTGTTCGTGTATAGGATTGTATACCTTCTTTCAGGAGCATGAGTTCTTGGAGTGGCTATTGAAGTTGAAGTCCATTTGGTAAAGTGAAAATAGTGATAGGCGGACTCATTCAAAAGTGAAGTGAAATTCCAGACTAAAAAGGGCAAAGCCCGATCCTCTCATCGCATAATGGGGCAAGGCCGACGGGGGAGTAAATGCAGTGAGGGCCCCTTCTTTGTTTGAAGTTCCGTTCCTTGTTTCATTTGAAGCTATCTCCTTCTCTGTGAGGAAGTGAATCATAATCCCCAGCTATTGAAGACGGTCTTCTTGGCTGGCTTCGCTTTCTGGCATATTCCGCAGCTATTGAAGAAGGTCTTCTGGGCTTTCGCTTTCCCGGGATGGGATCTCTCCCTTGCTTACTTCCGGGGGAGCTCTCCTGACTTTTTTTCTGATGCTACATAAGTGCTGTGGGGTAAGGGTTGAAATTCGCCGACATTTTCCGGCTTCAGATAGAGGAAAAATTTACTATTAGACGAAATCCTGACTTTGGAGGATAAAGACTAATCTGAATTTGAGGATTCTGCTTGCTGGATTAGCACAAATTGAGCTATCTGACTCAATGAAATAGATCCCTTGCCGGTCGGATTCAACAACTAGCAAGCCTAGCTGGGATAGAAACCGAACCTACTAACAAAAAAGGAGCTATTAGAGGACTGCTCACTAACTCCTTTCCTTTTCTCTAGCGGGTTCTGGGCTTTGCTCAGAGGAGTTCTCAACCTAAGAATCATTCCTATTTGGGAAAACCACACGGAAAGAAAGAAATCGAAGAAATCTAGGAGAAAATGCCTGCGCTGGAAGAGATTGAGGGGCAAGTGCCCATGTCTCTCAGGAAGGTGCAAGTCAGGCAATTCCCCTAGCGATCATGAGCTGGCAATGAGAAGCTGACGATCAGAAGTTGCTGGTGCAGCCAATGAGTCAGTCAACGGAGCTAATGTTCAAAGGTTGCAAGGAAAGCCCTGTCCCCAATGGTTAGGAAAGCTGGTAGAGCTCACGATCAAGGATTTGCCGGCGAAGCCATGTCAGGAGCTTTCAATGGAGCCATCATGCCCCAACTACGAAATAGAGGAGCATGCCTGCCTATGGAATCATATCAATTTCTAAAGAGATTCTGGAAAGCCAAGACATGCGGAGGAACCGAACTGATTGATATCGAACCCGGCTTGGGTGCCCGATCTCGAATACCATTTTGTTTCAGAATCTATGCTGATAGGGGCTGGACCGTGAATACCATGATCGATTGATTTATTGAGCTTGAGCTTATCCAAGACAGTCTGACTTCGGTGAAATAGATCTTCCTATGCATTTTCTATTGGGCGACTAAGCAGACACAGAAAGTAGTGACTAAACATACATGGCAAGTGCAAGCCCCAAGAAAGAAGATGTTTTCGGTTCGAAGGTCATTCCAAGCAATGCGGTCGATGGCCCTTATGTTATTGGAAGAACTCAACTACCAAAGCTAGGCCTGACACAATCTCATGTCAAAGAGTTATCGACACCGCGGTGTAATGACTGGGGGAATCCATTCCTTTAGGTGAGTAGTACTGCAAAAATAGGAAAGTGCTTTATCATCAGTGAGAATTAGGCGTTGGAAAAAAAATCTTCTAATGTTTAGCTCAGAGATGGGGCTGGCTTTTATTTTATCTAAAAGATGCTCCTAGTGTACTAATGACTCACTCTTATATGTTCATAGAAACAAAGATGGAAAGTCTGAAGTAGAGCCAGGTCGTTTCACGGATGAAATTACATAGGAAAATAGAGAATGGAAGGTTTAGAGATATTTGAAGGTAACCTCCCTGCGCGGGCTAGAGAAAGAAAATTCCTTGTTCACAACGTGTGTGCGTGATCGATTCAAAAGGGGTTGGGAGGCTTCAGTAAGACAAAAGGACTGTAAGACTTTCCTATAAGAAAACGGGCGGGGCGTGTGGAAGCACCTTGATTGGCTGCCCGCTCCTATACTTGGGATTTAAGGTCACGTCTTACTTTTAAAGTCTCGATTCTTACTTCCCTTTTAGTGCGGTCACCCAGTGAAATCCGGTTCATCTGCGCTTTGACAACATAAAAAAGGGCCCACTCGTTCAGTACCGAACCCTAATCATCCAATCCTGTTAACTGAGTAGCCGCCCTTTTCCTTTCGAATGATCCAGAATAGGCATATATAGAATAGACTTCTGTACAACATAAACCGATAGATAAGCCTTAGTGTACGACTGGCTTTTCTTCCTATCCCATCTGGAAGTGGGAAACAAACACAAGTAGGATCCCCGCTCAGAAACCACATCTGCATGATTCACCCCAAAATTCTTCCTTGCTTTCAAGAGAAAATTACAATTACCAAGTGACAGGTAGGTAAGCAAATAATTAGGCATCCTTAGATTAAAGAGCGGTTCTCAGGTATGATTATCCATCAGCAGCAAGTAGAAAAATCAAGAGTTTGCTATTTGGAAGTGAGAAGGTCCTTTTTTTTTTAGTCTACTCATTTCATTCAGATATAGTTGTGCCTGCCTGGTGAAAGGACCGGTTGTTGACGCAGTCGGTGCCAGTAGCAGGCATAGAAAGGTATCCTCATCCTCCCGTACTTATATTCAAGTGACTTCGTTTGCGGAATACTAATTCTAATATCCAGGTGCGGCATCTTTGGTCGATCAATCTCGAGTGTGCAGGAACACTTTGATTGCTAGCTTCACGTCTTCAGTCCGGCCTCCTGAAGAAGGACGAGCAGCGTTATTTTCTAGGGGCAACCCACCCATTTTTGAGTGTTCAAGTGGCCTAGGTACCTGGATCTTCGATCCAATTCCTTTCTGCTGTTTAAGACCCTCCCTTTCTGATTGTGAGCTTATGCCATTAGTGTAGTGGCTATAGGCTTTACCAACTCTCCCGTTTTTTACTTCTCATTTCACCTGGGCGCTCTATTATGTTATTCATTCTCGATGCTTTGATTCGGCTCCTGGCCAAAACCTGAACTACGAGCGTTGTTTCAACTTCTTTCTTTGGTAGGTAACACGCCACGCCTATCTGTTCAAGTGTCGTTACGATTCAATCGAGTTAGAGGCTACATTACTCGTGATCCCTCTATTGCTGGAACCGGCCCGGTCGCAAAGAGAGCAGTCGATCGGTTCTTAGTAGTTTCGAGGAGCTAGCTAGTAGCCCCATATACTATTGGATTCTCAAGATTGGAGGAAAGAACGACGATGGAATAGGAATGGGAATGGGCTGAGTTGAGTACAAACGAAGGATAGGTATTAGCTAAAGGGCGCAGGCAGAACTAGGTGTTATTTACCTTTTGAGTTATCCGGCCGAGATAGAAGTGAATACTAAACGAAGAGAGCAAGGCTCCCCCAAGGGAAGCAAAAAAAGAGCCTCGCTTCTAATATCAAGTGATCCACACAGGCAAGAAGTCGATTACGTATCGAAGAGGGCTATAAGTAGGCCGTTTGCTATTGCGATCAGGGCTGCTCGCCTTTATAGGGCTTGGCTTCGCTATCGCTCCGTCGGCCTAAAAAGTCGTATTCCTACCATACAAGAATGCCTATTATCTAGTGCTAGAAGCTTCGCCAGAAGCAAGCAAGACGAGGTCGCTCTGCTTCGTAGACAAGGCTCGTTCCGACTTACGAGCTCGTGTAGTACTCGCCCCTATCTCTAAAGGGGCTTATGCACTCTACTCGCTGTCTACTAAACGAGCGTTAGAGCGAGCGAGTGAAGCCTTCAATTTAGTGGCTTCCCCCTCACCCCACTAAAAAATTCAAATCCAAATACCAGCTCCCCTGGTTTGGGGGATTAATTGATTGGATACCCGAGAACCATAATCTTTCCTAGGAACAGCTTCTACGACGATAGATAGGGGTCAGGTTAGTTTGGCATCTATGCCCCCTGCCCTCCAAACAGTATGGGAGCCTTTCAGCTCGTACTGCTCACACTCCTAGATCTTCACTCCTCTGTGAGCTGGGAGCTGCTCCGAAAAGCAAGGCCTACTTCAAAATAAAAATTCGCTTTCAACAACACCATAAAAAAAGTAAACTATGGTTGCCCACTGATCTGATCATAGGTGAAATCCAATCCCTTCGCTTCGCGCCAGGCTTGGAAACCGTAAGTCAGGCTCCTTTCGCCTCTCGGAAGCGAGAAAGCGAGCAGCAAGCATCAAAAGCCCTTTCCCCTTATCCTTATCTTTCCCCTTATCCTTATAATAATAATAATTAAATAATAAGGTCAGCTTCATAGCTCCAATCTATACAAGGGGCAAGCCAAAACCAGCTGAAGGAAGGGCTTCATAGCCTTACCTTATTATTAGAGAAAGGGTATTATTAAAAAAAAACTAGGTTTGGAACCCTACTCCCCAACAACTACAAGGATGCTTGCTTGCTGGCATCAAAGCCCTTCATTTTTAAGATGGGGCGGAGGGCGCACAACCCATTCTCTGCTCTTTTCCTGAGCGTTTCACACTAAGCTCTTCGATCCAGCCCTGCGCCTCTCTAGGCATGAGCTAACGCTCATGACTGGTATATGGATCTCTTTATATAGTGGTCGGCCTTCTAGAAGCTTCGCCAGAAGCGACTAGTCGCTTCCCGAATGCCTCTTTACTTTAGTATGTATGGTCTAGTCTTTCCAATGCCTCCTTCCTTGCCGCCAACGTACGCTACTAGGAGAGTAAGCAAGCTACCTTGCTTGCTATTCTATAAGCGGAGCGATTTGTCGAGTCTACGAAGCTTCGTAGTTGCCCCCCCTTTGCCTCGCCATGCCACTAGATCCATAATGACCGGCGAGTCGGAATATGTACGAATATAACCACGCGGAGCGCCGGACCGGTCTATCGAAGAAAGAGATCATTGAGCCTATTTAGCCGAGCTAAGGTTTGGAACCCTAGTTTATTAGTATTTTTAAAATAGAATGCTGGGAATCGCAAGAATTGAGAAGTCCTCGGGTGGGGTTCGGAAATGGCCGGATTAGCAGGAGGAAGGGCGGCCCCACCCTGAAACAAAGGTGTACGTACATAAATAAAGAGGCGGGTTATGGCCTTAACTTGATAGGGCTCCTTCCTATCTATCTTGACCGGGAAGAGGGGGGAGGCCCTTTCGGAAGCCCTGCCCGCCCTTCTCTATTTTGAGGGATCCCTCATATTTAGGATTCCAGGCTTCCCGGACTCGTAACAGACGGCTAAGAACAAGAACAAGAAGAGGATCAGTAGTCTCTGCCGTTGCAGGTCCTTCTCCTTCCGCCGAGACGGCCCTCTTTTTTTTTTTTTGTTTGTTCACCGTGGCACGAAATCATGAAGAAGCTGGATCAGAAAGAGAGTGGCGCCTAGTCGTTGAGAGCGTCTGTTGTCTTTGTAGAGGAACAGTACGATCTTGGACTGGCCCCCTTCGCATGGCCTAGAAAGAAAAAGAAGTCCGTGCTACTATAAGGCCTCTAAACTCCTCCCTCAGGACACTGTTGCGTTGCCCATGGGGACGGGGTAGCCCCGACTTCCATAGGTCCTTGGTTCGACCTCCTAATGAGAATTGAGGTCCTTGCGCGGGCGTCTCATCCCTAAGACCTAAGACTTGCTTGCTCTGTATGGAGTGCCCCGTGGTTCCTCGAGTGCCAGCCGCAGAGAGGAATGCCATCAACTAGGGCGCTATTGGCCACTAACCACTCGCTCGCCGGCCGCTCGGGCTCCGCGTTTCAAGTTCGTTATCCTAACCGTCTCCTCTGCTCCACCGGGAGCCTGGCTCCTTCTTCTATCTTATCTACTGCCTTGCTCCTCGGCTCCCTACAGCTCCAGCCGCTCGCTGTAATAGCTTGCTTCTCGGGTGGCTCGCACCCCGGGTGGTGCGGCTGAGCCAGAGTGGGCTCAGCAGTCGGCCTATGTTTCCGGGCGCACGCATAAAGGCATGATTAGTTCCACAAATCTCACTGCACTGACCATAGTAAACTCCTTCTCGTTGTACCAAAATAGAGATCTGATTTAAACGACCAGGTACAGCATCACATTTGACACCTGAGGAAGGTACAGCCCAACTATGAGGTACATCAGCTGATGTTACAATAATACGTAGATGAGTTTTGGCTGGTACAACCACTCTATTGTCCACTTCTAATAAACGTGATTGACCCAATTCTAGATCATCTTCTGGAATCGTATAACTGTCAAAAGTGAGTGACTGTTCATCGGAACTGTTATAGTCTGAATACTCATAAGTCCGATACCATTGATGTCCAATAGCTTTGATAGTAATTGCTGGATCTACTACTACCTCGTCCATTGAGTATAACAGAGCAAATGATGGTATAGCGATGAACATCGGGATGATACTAGGAAAGATGGTCCGAAGAATCTCGATAGTAGTTCCATGAACAATCCTTTGCGGGATTGGATTCTTTTGATAATGGAAATGCCATAAAGCGCGAACCAAGATCCATAATACGAAAACCAAAATCAGAATGAGGAAGAAAAAGATATCGTGATGTAAGTCTATTATTCCTTGCATCATAGGTGTTGCTGCGTCTTGAGATCCTAATTGCCACGGTTCCGCTGCATCACAAGGAGCAATTGTGAGGAATAACCATTCTAGAACAATCATTTGCTTTGGCGCATTCTTTGACTGCTCTGCTCCCCCCAGAGGAGAGACTGACTCTTACTATCCCAATTCAGGAAGACAGAAATGTTGTGTTGGTTGTTGACCAACGGAAAGCATGGGATAAAGAATCGATTCTTTATTCTTTATTCTTTATCAATGGCCACCCTTTCTTTGAACCTTGTCAATGATCGAACTTAAAGATATGAACTGAGTGCCATTTGATGAGTAACTGAGAACAAGGGAGAGGGATATAGAAAGAATGAAGTAATGAAAGAGGAAGTCATTGCTAGTAGTAACGACTTGTTACGATCCATTGGTTCATATAGAATCCATGTCCTAGGTGTATCAAAAAACATTCTTTTCGCTAAGCGTATATAATAAAATAGAGTGAAAGGGTCCACCCCGAAACCAAGGGGGTACTAACTAACAGCTGAGTCCTCTCCGAACCGCAGGAGATAGTTGCCCATCATACGGCTCACCAACATCACTTGCCTCTATGGGAGGCTCGCTCCGGGCAGGTTCGGATCACTTACAATACACAGCTCTACGAAGGGGTTAGGAACGTTTTCAATATGATTCTTTTCTGTTCGATGAGAAATGCGAGACGAAAAAGGAACCCATCTTTTCGACTGGGAAATGCGAGTATGTTTTGTATACTTTCTCCATCCCCCTCTATCAAAAAGGAAGGCAAGCTTGCTTCTTATTCCCGTGTTCGATCTCTTTCATCTCTGACCCGCTCGTTGTCACCTATGTTGAAGAAAGGTTTGGAACCCTGTAGAGAATGAAGAGGGGCCAAGGATCTTCCTCTCAACAGTGCTTCTTGAGGCTCTCCCCCCTGAAAAAGTAAGGCCCCGTTACGGGGGGATAAGGAATAAGGATTGAAGCCCCCCTTAGCTCTGCCAGGCACTGGACAGGGGTTAGCTCGGTAAATGTGTAGAGCCAAGTGTAGTGTGGTGTAGTAGTAGGCACTTCTAGGCCCCTTCCCGGCTACTGGATCACTCCAGTGCTTTGGGTACTACGGACCCTCTGCCATCCATTGCAGCAGAGCCGTTTCATGAGCGGGGGGGCTAAGCGCAGTTCTTTTTCTTTGAATCAAACGTTGAATGAAATCGATTCTTTTTTAGATATCAAAATAGAAATCGGATAGGATAGATGGATGGATCTATCTTTCTATTTATATATATTACTAAAAAAAAATGGATTCTAAGTAGCGTAGCAAGAAGCCCCAAATCCTTGATTTGGCCAGGAAAGACTGCACTGCTTTGGGCCCAGGCCCAGGAAGCGAAGGGAATGAGCTCGGCTGCTGCTGCTTCTCCTCCACACAGATTTTTCTCCGTGCCCGTTCCGCATGCGCTTCGCGCGCCATTGGCGCTTTGCTCTCCTCTTATTCTTCATTGGACGGTTCGGATGGACTTCGCCGTTCTTTCCCAACTAAAATAGAAAAGGCTGTCTCACATCGAGATGTCGATTCGTTTTCCGCCCCCAATGAGATGGGGGATTTGTAACCCCCTATTTAGACTTTTGGGCCCTTCATCTTTCTGAATCGAGGCCCGGCCCGGCTCGCGTCGTTTCAACAACCGGCGGGGAGCACCTCAGTATACGATCGCGCGCAGTAACTGGGAGTCCTATTACACCTAAGGCCTACTTCAATTCACCAAACCAAGGTTCATCTCGTGTAGTGATTGTGGACTCGTACAAGGATATTGAGTAGACGGTTGATGTATCAGACTCGACCCTATCTTTCGTAGCATGCATTCCCATCCGTGTCGCAACTGATTCGGTAAACTACGTGTCCGGTGCACGGAGAACTGCCTTCGGTCCCCCAAACTGACTTACTCGTGGCAACCTTCCGGCCGCCCAACGACCTATAACGCTAGTCACTACTCCCACTGGGGCTAGGAAGTAAGCCCCACAACCCAAAGCGGCGAAGAACAAATAGAATTTGCTACAAAAGCCGGCTAACGGGGGTATTCCCGCGTATGAGAACATAGTAATGGAGAAGGTAATAGCCGAAATAGGATTCGTTTTGGCTAGAGCGCCCAAATCCGCTATATATTTGACACGGGTTTGCCGTAATGCTGAAACTATGGCGAATGCATCTATCGTCATTAATGCATAAATAAAGAGACCAATTAGTAGTGATTGAATTCCTTCTATGGTTCCACATGAGAAACCAGTACGAATATAACCTACATGTCCAATTGAACTATGAGCTAGAGGTCTTTTTACTTTCGTTTGGGCCATGGCGGCCAGTGCTCCTAAGATCATAGAAGCAATGCTGCAGAAAAAGAAGATTTGTTGCAATGTAGCTCCATAGGAACCATAAATAGAAACACGTGAAATATTAGCAGAAATAGATATTTTAGGCGCAATAGAAAGGAATGCTGTAACCGGGGTGGGTGAACCCTCATAGATATCAGGTGCCCACATATATAGAGTCAAAAGAGATATGGAGCCCGAAGGGGAGGGAGGTTTTCTTCGGGGCTCGAGAGATGGAATAAATAGATAGGGCCCCACAAGTTTTGAATTCGCCGCTGGGGAATTCACACGAAAGGGAACGAGGAATTCTCAACGAAAAAAGTGCTCTCTGAACCGAACGTGAAAGTCGTTTTCCATCAGACGGCTGTTCCCGTAACTCCACTCTCGACTTGGATTATATATCCAAAAAGGTCCGCTCTCGGCCATTCCACACGCTGCCTAGCAGAGGCGTGGTTTTCTGAAATGGATTCTCTCTTTTTCTAGTAGATGCCGAACCAGCTGCCCCATTGACTAAGAAGGGGGCGGGCGCAGCTGCTACATGGACCCCTTCCTTTCTGTTGTTGCCAGCGCTTTCCCGGGCCGAGCCGGAATTCTTTTCGGGCAGGCAAAGCCCGAAGGCTGCTATCCCAATAGGCCAGCGGGCGGAACGAGGAGAGGCCCCGGCAATCATACCACCGCGGTCGAAAAAGCGTGTTCCCTTCAGATAACACGCACCATAGGCCATCCTCGGCCTTCTTCGTTTTCGATGAAAAAAAAATCTTTCGATCTCCGAAAGCGTTTTCCTTTCCCCGCCGCCTCCCTTCGTCGAGCCTTTCCTTTAATGGTTGTTGGGGGGAGCATTCCCTTATCTGAACTTGGCGGGCATTCTTTCCAGCCTTATTCAAATATCAAATAGGGTTTGAACATAGGCTCAAACATGATTTGAAGGTCCTAGCTACGCCATGCGTTCAATACAAAATCTGGAAAGCTGCAGGGATGACAAAAAGAGGGCGCTTTCCTGTGTTGCACTGAAAAAAGAAGGACCTAAGAGAAGAGCGTCTTCTCTTAGGTTTCTTCCTCCCGCGCCCGCCGCCGCCCGGCCCGCGTTAGAGGGGAAGATTAGCAAAGCGAGAAAAGACAGAGGGAGGGGGAGCTGCATCTTATTCTCTTCGCGAGAACTTCCGGATCGGAGAAGCATTCGGAACGGGCTCCGCGTTCATTTCGTTAGCGGAAACGATCCAATCCATTCGGGGCTTCGGGGAACCCAAAAACGAAGTCTTTCGACTTGATTCATAGATAGAATCAATGATAGATAGACAAAAGATAGATGAACGAGATATCTTTTTTTCTCTAAAAAAAAGAGGAATAGAAGAGACATCCCTTTAGATGTCTATGTATCCTTTATCATCTCCCGATTTTTTTTTATATCGTTCTATTTCTATTTGCTCTCTCTAAAAAGAAAAAATGGAGAGAGAAAGAGCAGATGGATCCTATCCCCTATATCGAAGACTAATTCCTATCTATTGATAGGAAGATCTTCGTCAAATACCAGACTTTTTTTTTAGGAATTCCTCACATCCAAGGCAGCTTACCACAAGCACCCCACCCCATACGACTAGTTGGGGGGGCTGTTCGCCTTTTCCTTTTGCTTTTGAATCAAACAAAGTAAGTAATAGGGGCTTCATAGCAACTTTCATTCTAAAGGAAACCGAAGAACCAACCTTTAGTCAATAGGAGCCCTCCTTCCCTCTTTGCGACCTCATCACTTCAATTTAAGCGCAAACCAATTTCTTTCTTAGTCACCGGGCGGAGCGCACCTTTGGTACTTCAGTAGGGCGAGCTGTTTGATAGTGACTTCTTTCGTTTGGTAGGGCGACGAAAGGCTACTTCAATCTAGGAAACAGCCGGAAACTCGAGAGGGTCGCCTTTGGAAGCGTTCGCCGGTAACCAAAGTGTCACTCCTTCCTTTTGATTATGTCGTGACGCTGACTGAATCCAATCCATAAACCCGGAAACGAAACTAAGTTCGTTCCCTTTCGTCAAGTAGGTAAAGTAGGCATACGAACCACTTTTGCTTTGCCTTTTTCTCTATTGGAACAAAGCAAAGAAAGAGGCGGAATGGAGAAAGGAAAGGGACAAGGGCGGTCTTGCTTGGCGCGAAGGCTGCAGGTTCGGGGGTAGGGTACGGTACTAAAGGTCCTCGGACTTCCAGGCGGTTTTTCTTTTGGGCAGCTGTTCACCGTTGGATCTCGCCAATACAGCCCCCTATAGTTTTCGTTACCGAGATATCTTTTTTTTTTTTCATTGTTCCCAGGGATTTTTTGGGTAATCAGCTCCCATGCTGCAAACAGTCAAATCTGAACTGTCGCTCTTCTTTCTTTCCTCGCGGACAGGAAGCACACCAGCAGCGTGCGTTGCGTGATTCTACTGTGTTTTTTGCACTTGACTGGGTGGACAGTTGACCGGAAGAGAACTTCGATTCGCCCGGCCAGCAGGCGGGCGGCGTGCTTATCTTGTGTGACAACACTACAGAGCGAGTGGCTCTTCTAGGCGGGCAGCAGTGTGACAACACTCCAGAGAAAGCGGCGCTTTCGTGTAACATGCTATGGTCTCAATGCCCTTACGAGGTAGTGATGAGTTTCACGCGCTCTAAGCCCGGCCCGCGCGCGGTTAGGAAGATTGGCCGCAATCTGAGCGGTACCACCCACCCTACCCTACCACCTATAGGCGGCCGTCCGTCCTACAGCCGCCCGAAAAGGAACTGCAGTGATCTTGAATAGGAATCCTACAGCGATAGATAGAATCCCCATAAAAATACCACTAGATCGAGCACCAGTGATTTCGTATCCGGTCAAAATCTTGGCTAATTGATCGAAGTGGGTAGCTCCAGTAGACCCATAGATCATGGAACAAATAGGGTGGGTGGGCCCAACCACCACACTACACGTATAGACGCGAACCCCCCTCGTTACCGTACGTGCGACTCTCACCGCATACGGCTCGCACAAAGACTCCAAAATCCATCCCGAGCCTTTTCTTCCACCTCTCCTCTCCAATCCTCGATCAAACTTGCGTTCCCCAGGCGCTATGCTATTAAGTGGGGGTCTTTCCTTCGCCTATCGTATGTATCGGCTTGGCTTCGTCCAGAATCAAGGAGGCGCGTGCGTGTAGGAAGGCCGACCACTACATAAGCTAAAAGACTACGACTACAAGCCAAGCCGGAAGCGACTCGCTTCTATTCTCGTTGGGATTGGATATAGATAGGGAATCTATAGATCGTAGTAGTTCGCCAACCTCTCTAACTAACATACGATAGAATTTCACTTCACGGCACGGCCAAAAAAAAGAAAGAGCTTCGCTCGGTGGGCCTTCCTACGCTGACGAATGCCTCCTTTCTCTTCTCTGAAGTCTACAACAAACAAGTGGGAGAGGCAGGATTCGAACCTACGTAGAAAAACTTCAA
>Ga0181469_100227_pt1 | contig 19968 bp, 14 predicted proteins | sample InSIn2SAF170_2_FD_119081 | JGI IMG/M metagenome (GOLD analysis project Ga0181469, IMG submission 119081) | Clean room microbial communities from NASA Spacecraft Assembly Facility at Jet Propulsion Laboratory, Pasadena, California, USA -... ... | reverse complement strand
TTGTCAAAGTCAACCCAAAGTACCTTGCCGTCAACTGGGAAGCGAGCGGCGGCGGCGCATTCGCAGTGATACCGCTAGAGGAGAAGGGCAAGGAGCCAGAGCTGCTGCCATTGTTCAGGGGTCATACAGCGGCTGTGTTGGATACGGACTGGAACCCGTTCAACGACGATATCATTGCTTCCGCATCTGACGATGGCAAAGTGTTCTTGTGGCAGGTACCCGAGAGTTTCACGCTACATACGGACGCGGATGAGCCGGCAGATGTGAAGCCTGTGGGCAAGCTGAGCGGACACTCCCGAAAGGTCGGGCACGTGCTATTCAACCCAGCAGCGGAGAACGTGCTCGCATCCAGCTCAGGAGATTATACAGTCAAGCTCTGGGACCTAGAGAACGGTCAGGCCAAACTCACTCTAAAGCACAACGACATCGTACAATCCCTCTCCTGGAGCGCCAATGGTAGCATGCTAGTCACAACTTCTCGTGACAAGAAGCTCCGATTCTGGGACGTCCGACAAGAGAAGCCAGCGTATGAAGTACCCAGCCATACCGGCGCGAAAAACAGCCGCGTAGTCTGGATGGGCGACCACGACCGTGTCCTGACCACCGGCTTCTCCCGCATGAGCGAACGCCAAACCGGTCTCTGGGACGTCCGCAACCCCGCTAAACCGATCGGCGGCGACTTCAATATGCTCGACTCCAGCTCAGGTGTTGGTATGCCTTTCTGGGACGACGGCACGCAGATGCTGTATATCGCTGGCAAAGGCGACGGCAACATTCGATACTTCGAGTACGAGAATGACAAGTTTGAGCCGTTGTCTGAGTACAAATCTGGAGACCCACAGAGGGGTTTGGCGTTTATGCCGAAGCGTGGTGTCAATACACATGACAACGAGGTGATGCGCGCGTATAAGACGGTGAACGATGCGTGGATTGAGCCTATCTCCTTCATCGTGCCCAGACGGTCCGAGACGTTCCAAGACGACATCTATCCGCATACCGTAGGCACTACGCCAGCCATGTCCAGCGCCGAGTGGTTGGAAGGTAAGACAGCGCTGCCGCCCAAGATCTCAATGGAGGATGTATTCGAGGGCAATGAGCCTACTGAGATTGCAGCGGAAGATGCGCCTAAACCTGCCTCTGCCAAGACTGCACCCGCTGCTGCGCCAGCTGCTACGACAGCAGCTAGACAGGAGATCAAGACGGGTGTTAGCGATGAGAAGCCGGCGCAGCCATCACCAGCTATGCAGCGGGAGATGCCGAGGATGGAGGATAACAAGCAGTCTATGTCCGCCATGGCTTCCAAGTTCGCCGAAAAGGACGCAGCAGAGTCCTCGGATGATGACGAAACCAGTTCGTTCGAGGAAGTGCAAAAGCCTGTCGAGCGACTTCAAGCTGCGCAAGCCACGAGGCAAGAAGTCAAGACCGGCGTCAGCGACGACAAGACGACGGAAGCTGCCCGCACCCCAGCCCAAAGCGAGTCCATCAACGGCACATCGGGCCCGAGCGCGTTCTCCGGAGAAACTGCACGGAGTACACCACCCGCTACATCTCGGCCAGCCGAAGATCTCAGGAGACAGGATGAGAAGCCAGCAGAGGAGTCTGCTCCACCGCAGCGACAGGCTTCCGCGAGCTCCGCGGCAGGTGGACTGAAGGATGTGTTACATGAGATACGGGGCATGCTGCAGAGTCAGAGTAAGCAGATTGAGCAGTTGACGAATGAGGTGGCGCAGCTAAAGACTAGGGTTGGACAGTAGAACGCAGGTTCGTAGAATCTTGTATGATGATGTTGGTTCAAGCGACATGTGGGTTGTTCGGTTTTCCATGAGGACGACCAGCGTGACATGAACCTCACTTTGAGAGTGTCTTACTGCATGACCAGCTAATCAGCTGACTATCGTGAGCCGAAGGACATGCTCGACGAAATGGCGATGTCGCGAGGATTCCTGGGTTTGAGTCTTCCGTTTCGCCGGCCCTTGACAAGTCACAGATCTACTTGCTTGACTGCCCTTACGAGGCGGCTAGCAGAAGACCATTGGCACGCGATGTTATAGAAACAACGAGCGGAACGTAGAGATTGCAAGATGTCGTAGAATGAAGAGAAATGCATCGGAAACCATTGGCCATTTGCAGTTGTATGTATATTGCATATCGCTAGCCCGCGCCCTGCGCTGAGCTTCTGCTGTGTATGGAAGCATTCACAGAAGCATAATTGACAGTCGCTCTGCGCTGCCCTTCCATCCTCTCGCATCAGAAACATTAAAGCATTTCGTGCGTAGCCCCGGTAACCGCAACACCTTCGCTGATACGCAATAGAAGCACCCAAGCCGGCCGTTACCCAGTATTACGCCCGTCCGTTCGCCTACCGTCTCTGCTCAAGCGTCGACTTGGTGTGCTGTCAGTGAGTGCTGGGGAGGCAGAAGTGCAAAATGAACCTACTTTCGTATCAAGTAGCTCAGCCGGCCACATGCCACCAGCAGTCTCTTGTCGTTGCAAACCCTACTCAAGAAACCACACCGTTCATCCCGCCTGTGCCCGCCGCCGCACGGCCCGCCTGCACCGCCGCGCGTGCTTCTTCCACATCCATAGTCACATCGACCAACTTCGGTGCCACCACCGCTTTCGCACGTCGCACGATCTCGCTTACCTTTGGTTGCATAGACTCCCACCACTTGGTGAAGTCCATCATCGCAAGCTTGATCTCCGGCTTGAGCTCTTGCGCCAGCTCGATGCAAAGAACCTTCACATGGTGGCGGTAACCATTGAAGGCATTGGCTCGGGTCTTCAAGTCCTTGAGCTCATTGTCGAACTTGCCGAGGTAGTAGTCCCACCGCATAGCGTCAAAGCCTGGTGGTACCGGAACGTTAGCTTGATCGGTGTCCAGCGGCAGCAGCTGGCTGTCGATCCGGCAAAGGTCCGGCAAGCTCGCGCCGCTGCTGGTGTAGCTGTAAGGCGTGCCGCAACCAGCGCTATCGACGGGAGAGAAAGCCGGAGAGAAGGGTGGTGTTTCCATACCCATGGCCGTGTTAATTGAGAGCTTCGGTGGAGCGGACTCCGCAAGAACCAGCGGCTTAAGCCCGGATGACATCGGGGATGGAGCCATTGAGGCGGTGGTCCTGGGTGTGTCGGCGCCGGCAATCGCCTGGTCGGACGCGCGGCGGGAGAACTGGCTGTCCGACTTCTCTGGGTAGGCGTGGGTGACCGCGGACTTGTGCGTCCTGTAAATGCGGTCGAGGGCAGTACAAAGAGCAGCGCCGCCCTTCTGCCAGTCACGGACGTTCGCGAGGAGTGTGTCAGGGAGGCGCTCCGCAAGGCCGTCGGGCATCTGCCACTGCTTCACGTGCGACTCGTCGTATGAGAAGTTGTCGAGGTTGTCGACAGTGTTGCCGTCGCTAAGGTGGTTCGAGCGGCGCGTAGCGTTGATGTTGGCTTGCCACTTCTGATCATCGCCACCCCAGAAGGGTTGACGGTGTTTGACGACGGAGCTGCTGCGACGCTTGGTGGTTGGGCGATCCATCTTGTGGTATACTGTGATTTTCGTTGGGTCAAGTGTTGATTAGCGGTCGAGGTTTCTTCTTAGGTGTAAACGATTGTGTTGTCTTAGGGTGTCGTGGTCTAGTGTTGGAAGGTGAAGAATTTTCAAGTTTGATGTTGCAAGAAGGTCGGAAGGTCAAGGCGCCGTCCGCAGCTGCTCCTTCCGAGTCCAGTAATTTTTCGGCTCGTGCTCCGAAAAGGGTCACGCGGACAACCAAACGTTTCGGAGGTCGTGAAGTGACGTTCGGATGAGTGAATCTCTAGCTTGGCGGAAATTGAGGATAATGCACTGAGGGCCGCAAGCTCGTGAAAGTGGCAAATGGCAAGCTCATATGTGCAGGCCAGGAAGCAGGAAGGACCGTCGCACGGGATAGGAGCGAGTTTGTGTACACAGAAGGTGCTTGTCGCAATCACGAGCGGAAGGCAACCTGTAAAACGATGATGGTGAGTGGCCAGTGCCGGAGCTGCAAAGAACCGCGAGAAGGGATGCAGTTGACAATTGCTGTTCTGAGACGTGAGAGAAGTAGCAGATGCATGCCTTTGTACATAAAGGACTCACTGTTTGCCAAGCCCGCAGCCGGCATCTACCGGCCTATGGTCCCTTCTCTAATCGTCAATGTTGTGGTCAGCTCCAAGGCTATCTTGCTTTTGAGAATATCCAGTAGATCTCCACCCTAACGCTGTTATCCGACCTGCGCCGCATATTGCAAGCCGGTATGGTGGTGAGCCCTTATCGCTCTGTGACAATTGATCGTAGTTTGTAAGACTTTGCCGTGATATGCACGTTGCTCCAGGGTTACTCGAGCCTGTGAGACAAAGAAGCCGTCAGCCGGAACAATGAGTTGATGCGTCGTTGCGTGAGCGGTTGTGCAAACACGTTGCACGCAACGATGACCGCTTGCGGCATTGGGGCACTCGGCCCGGGAGACGCAAGTCGGAGCGGGATCCCTACATTCCAGCGGCTTGGGAACACATATGAAACTGACGTACCTCTCGATCAAGTGTAAGCCGGAAGCCGTCTCAATGACCCGTGAGACCTCACCTGGCTTTAGTGCGAATGAAGCTTCCTCGAACTCCTTCTGCATGTCGCCTTGACCAAAGAAGCCCCTGGGAGCCGAAGGGTCAGCTTTGATGTATCAGGGAATGATTACCTCCACGTGCTGGTGTGACACGTCTCCTGATTGCTCTCATGATTAGGGCAACTCAAACGGTGTTTAACTCACAGGTCTCCCCGCTTCCTCGCGGAACTGCAGTCACTTTCCGTGACAGCAAGATCACCAAGGCTGGTAGCACCGCTTCGGATCCTGCCATCATGGCCTTGAATGATGTCCATTGCCTCGTCCTTCGAACGTGTAATCTGGGCCTCACGCCACGACGAAGGACGTCGTGAGTCTCGGTGCTTGACTAGGAGGTGGGCGCACCGAATCTTGCCATCCAGGCTCTGGTTTGCTAGACCGTCTTGTCGTAAGTTGGCCGTGTGATACTGGCCCATGTAGTGCTTGAGAGTCTCACTGTCGGTGTCTGCTGGAGGTTCCCATCGGGACTCCTTGGTCTGCGGATTGAAGTAATACGGCAGGTTCTTGCTGTTCGAGTGACGGACCTCCCATCCAGCCGGCAGTCCTGTAGCCTGCGACATCGTCAATAACCTCGTCTTGTCGCTGCATTGCGAAGATGACCGCTTGCGGCAACATACCATGCCTGCGATACCCCGGATTGCGGATTGCTTGCGTTGGCAGGTGGGTTCGGGCGGCTACCCCAGATTTGTTGATTGACGTTCACTTCAGCGTGCTGGTGACTGTAATTCTGCACGCTTTTTGGGATCTCTCCACAACGCCTGAAAAGGAAAGCGGAATACTCGTGTGTTGTCTGAACGACGAGGTCAGCGCGCCAACGGTCACGAGGGCCGTTGGTCATAAAGTGCCCGTGCGGGGCTTCCCGGCGATTGCCGAGTCGTATTGCTCCAACCCGAGTTTCGCGCCGGATCACGCCCGCAAGCGCCATCTTTGCACCTTCAACCGAACCGTGTGCCTCGTCAATAACCGACAAAGAACACGAGCTTGCTGAACACACGTACACGCGAATTCGAAAACAAGTCTCCAGCGCGTCCTATACTCAACAACCACGCGCGAGCTGCTCCAACAATCTTAACTCCAGCCATGGCATCCTACGACATGGAGGCCTCACCGGCACCAGACACCAAGGAGGAGTCAAAGAAGATCAGCTTCCGCTTCTGCCGCGAATGCTCGAACATGCTCTACCCGAAAGAAGACAATCTCAACAATGTCCTCATGTTCGCCTGCCGCATGTGTCCCTATGGCGAGCCCGCCACCGCAACATGCATCTACCGCAACGCGCTGAAGGAGGAGATCGCCGAGACGGCTGGGAATGTGGAGGATGTGGCTCAGGATCCTACGGTGGGTGATGACGACGACGATTCCTTTTACTATGGGCACGCGAGTGGGAGTGGTCATGCGGGTGGTTATACGTATGGTGGCGCTAGTGACTCTGCGTCGGCTATGGATGTGGATATGGATGGTGAGGAGACGGTGCCGGAGATGTGTACGCTCTGTGGGAAGGCGATATTGTGTCCTTTCTGCAATAGGCCGAGTGCAAATGGGGTGATGCTGGAGACGGAGGATCCAGGTGCAGCGCAGGATCCGCAGCAAGAGCAGGAGCAGATACAGAAGGAGAAGAGGGAGCGCAGCCAGTCCGGCGCAGGGTTGCTGAAGCCATCATCGTAACTACGGGAGGCAAGAGGAGGAATTACTTGGCATACACTGCGTTATGTTTTGCGATGAGTGCTCTTTGCGGTCTGTGCAGCATCATGTGCTGACGGATGGGTTTGTATAGCTCCCTCACACCGACGCGGAAGAGTGCAATAAGTGCGGACAGCGTGACGCGGTGTTTTTCCAGAGTCAACAGCGGACGAACGAGACTGGGATGGTAAGTCCTAGCACTGCAATATTGTATCGAGCGCTTCTGACATTGTTGCAGGCTCTGTTCTTTGTCTGCACGGAGTGCTACAACGTCTGGTCGACACTCGACAAGGTGAAGAAGTAGGCGAAGCAGCTGGGCGAGGTGATGCATTGAGATTTAGCGTGGCGTTTCTGGTTCTGGCAGAATATGCCCTGACGAGTAGAGGTTGCTTTCTGGTATCTCGAAAGCATAGCGCAGGCAAGCGCATACCCATACATCTTTCCATTTCCCATGACTCCGTCGCTATGCTTGAATCATTTTTCAACCCGTCCTCGTATCATACAGTATCCTACAAGTGCATCGGCGCCAAACTCAGGATCTTACTCCACTTCTTGTTACCCAGCTCTTTGCCCACCACACCGTTCAATCTACTCCCTATCGGCTCGCCTCCCTTGTTGATAAGGACACACGCGTTGTCGTCGAACTTGACCACGCTGCCATCAGGCCGCTGGTACTTCTTCGCTGTCCGCACCACTACCGCATGTCTGATGTCGCCTCTTCGTACTTTGTTCGCGGCGGAGACTGAGACTGAACCGCCTGGACCGGACTCAGGGCCGAAATTTCGTTGCTTTTGGACGACTACTATTATGCGGTCACCTGGAGGTGGGTGTCAGGAAGGACTGCAGGAAGTGAGGGTGTAAGGTGAACGATGCGTACCGATCTTGGCTGCCCTGTCCATCTTCAGAACCTTGACACATTCTGCAACAGCGGCACCGGAGTTGTCGATGACATTGAGCATAGACTAACATGTTCATCAGTATACGCCTGCGCAAGACTTCCTCGCGCCTTCCGGATGCGGCAATGCACGCTTGGCCAAGAGCTCTGCGCGGGGATCGTGAAGGCGTACCTTGAGTAAGATCATGTTGCCTCGAGTGCGACCTCTCCGGCCCGCAATATGCGCTGGTGTATGGTACTGACCTGTAGTGAACTTCAACTCCTTCGTCTGGCCATCCAGCAGCTCTCCGAGGCTTCGGGTCAAAGTCGCGCTAGAGTCCGCGGGCAAGCCAAGCCAGAAATGCGACCAATGACGATCCACGGCAGGGGTCGTAATGAGAGGCTGGGGCTGGACAATAGAGACTCCGAATGTGTAACTTGCACGCGACATCACGACTGCGCAAACTGCCCCCTGTGTGTATTGCTACCATTAACTGTGGTCCTATTGTTCTCCTTATTCACGCGATCGTCGCGAGCGCATTTTCTTGCAACATGCGGGTATAACAAAGGACCGGAGCAAAGGGAGCGTTTGGAATGCCGCCGTAACCGTTATTCAGCAGTCTCTCCTTCAAGCCGCGTCTTCTTTGCTTATTGCGGAGTTGAGGACTAGCACTTCAAGGAGCCTGGGTTTCTTTGCATGTCTACTACACCAAGGACGAAGCCGACAAGATGCCTCGCCATGCGGCGGACCTGGAAGAGGCGCTCAAGAAGAAGGGAGGCTTGACGCTGTCGCAATTGGCCAACTATGACGACCTGATCACGGATGCGCTGGTCGACCGTGTATGTATATCGAGTGCGCGAAAGCGAGCCACGGCGGGCACTAACAGTGCGATCACAGGTATACTTCTGGTCTACCATTCGTAAACTCAAGGCGACATACCACGCTTGCCGAGGCGTCCAGGAACAGGACGTCTGCAATATTCTTCAGAAGCACACTATCATCGATAAAGATCCAGCCGAAGCGCACAAACGCCTCATACTACTGCCTGGCATACAGAAGTTCTACCGTGCACTGAAGACGGAGGACGAGCAAGAACATTTCGAGCGGCATTTGCGCAAATATGTCAATATCTACCTGCCCGACTGCCCGTTCGAGGTTGGTACCACGAACAGATACACGGTCATGACGGCCGAGGCCGCGATTATTTCGCGAAGACACATCAGGAAAGGAGAGCAGATAAAGTATCTGTCCGGTATTCAGGTGGAGATGACGGAGAAGGAGGAGAAGGAATTGTCGAGTCGCACAGACTTCAGCATCGTCTTGTCAAGCAGAAGAAAGCGGCCATCTCTGTTCCTTGGGCCGGCGCGCTTTGCGAATCACGATTGCGACTCGAATGCGCGCCTGAACACGAGCGGTCCACACGGCATCCATATCGTGGCTTGCAAGGAGATCAAGCCCGGCGACGAGATTACAGTCACGTATGGAGATGACTATTTTGGGGAAGATAATTGCGAGTGTTTGTGCAATACCTGCGAGGAGTTGCAGCGTAATGGCTGGGATCCGAAAGGGCCGCTTTTAAAGGATGATGGTAGTGACGAGGAAGACGACGAGAACGAGGAGGCAACTCCCAAGCAGCCAGCTCAATCGAGTGTGCCAGGGAAACGAAAGCGGGAGCATGAAGGACCATTGATCGTGAACGAAGCTGGTGTCGAAGTACCTGCACCGAAGAGGCGTGGACGACCGCCGAAGCGCCCTCGCACGGAGTATGTCGCAGAGCCTGCAACCCCGCAATTCGAGACGCAACTCAGCGCCGAAGAAGTTAAAGGGTCAAATGAAAAACAACGGAATGGCAGAGGCCGTTTTACGAGCCGTAAAGCTGTGAGCCAGCCAGCAAAGGTGGAGTCATGCGAAGTGAAGAGATCGCGTTCCTGGTTTCCCTTTTCGCGAGAGGGAAGTCGTGAGCCACCTCAAGACGATTTGCTGGAGAAGATCAAGCGGATGCTAGGTTCAGTCAGCGACCGGCTTTGCGTACAGAGGAGTTCGAGTCCGGAGAAGGCGGTAACGCCTGAGATCGTTAAGACGGAAATCGGAGCTGATGAAGAAGAGGAAGAAGCTGATGAAGGGAGAGTGGTGAATTCGATGGATGTGAGCGAGTGGCCGCGCAACAACAGAGGACGATTCACAAGGCGCAGCTTGCCAAACAGAGATTCGGTGCCGCACTCAAACCCAACATATGCGAGAGCGCTGTCACGAAGTCCGGAAAGGACGCCTACTTACCTCGAGCCGCAATTGCGCAGCGCCGTAGCTTCAGGCTTCGGAAGCGCAAGATCGAGAATACCATCGATCAAGAAGGAGCGCAGCTTCTCTTCACTACGGCACGTCACGAACGCCGACGAGGCACGCTCTGATGTTTACAGCGTGCCCGACTCGCCTGCGCCCGCTCAGCCGTTCAAGCACAGGCGATTGGCGGAAGTCGTGAGGCCGGACGCATACGAACCTCCAGCCGACCCGCCTGCGCCGTTCGCACCGCCTGCAGAGCCACCAAAACGCAAGAGAGGCAGGCCAAGGAAGTATCCCAGACCTGAAGAACCAGCAGTCTCGGTAACAGATTCTTCGAACGAGTCCACGTCACCATCCTCGCACGGCACGGACAGCTCGTCTAGCGGATCGCTGGCTTCAAGCGCTACGTCCGTTTCAGTCTTCACTGCTGGAAACATAGCGCAGGATATCTGTACCATGTTGGTTGAAGATGAAGAAAGATCTGTCCGACCTAACGCCAGTCTGAAGAAGCGGAAGGCTGACGCGGAGGTGAAAGAAGAGGAGTCAGAACCGCTTACACCTCGCCGTGGCCGGTCAGCACTACGGAGGAGCGTCCGTCAAGCACCAGCTGATCGGTCAGCCCCGCCGGTGCGCAGCATCGAAGTGGAAGAGATCAAAGACGAAGATGAAGAAGATTCTGACGAGAAACGCGGGCCAGTGCGCACACCAGGGGACTACCATCTCTGCCATGCATTGCTTGCAACACCATATCACCGCTGGGTAGAGTGCCGCAATTGCGACGAGCACTTCGTGCAGAGCGAGGCCTTCCTTACGCGCATCGCTTGCCCAAGATGCGAGAGGCATAGCAAGCTGTACGGCTACTACTGGCCCAAAACGGACAAAGACGGTAAGCACGACACCGAAGAACGCGTGTTAGATCACCGCACGATCCATCGCTTCATCGAGCCTGAAGAAGAGCGCAGCGAGCGCAAAGGCCGCAAAACGCTCGCCGACCTACGAAGAGAGGCAGAGCTGCGGGAAGCCAGCCAGCGCCAGGAGAGCGAGGAGAGTGAGAGAGCTATCGACCGGCGTCTACGTATCAGTCCTAGAAGGTCTGAGAGTAGGCGGAAGCTGAGGAAGACGATGTGATATGCCCTCTCACTCTCCAGCCAGCTAAGTTCGCCGGTGTGGCCTGTATGTATTATACGCATCTAGCATAACTACCCAGCAGCATCATCAACCCCCGCAACCGCTCAGGTTCGCATCCAAGGTAGGTAGGTAGTACCAACCCACCTGACCCTCAGCGTCGCACCATGCGGCTAACCGCGGAGGCCGCCCGATCGACGCTGCATCTGGTCATCCAGCTTACGCCTTCCCTTCCTTTTGTTTTCCTGTGCCAATCTGAGGCAACTCAAGTCACCTTGTCTCCTGCGCAGTCTTGCTTTTGGGCGGAGACGTGAACCAAGCAATGTTTGCTACGTGTTCGCGCATCTGACGCAACCTTCACCGTCTCTTCTGCTTGGTAGTTCAAGTTCCTCGAGTTCGCTCGTGGGTCTGTTCTTCTCTTTCCTCGAACTGCTTCCGTCGCTTCCCCTCGGCACACTACAGCTTCGCACCATTACTTCTTCCCACCATTACCAGATCTTTTTGACTGCTGTACTCACTTATTATGGGCACGGACTTCTCCCGGCCTACAGGCCAGTCGTATACAGAACTCCTCTTTCCAGCAGATACCCTACGTCGCTGCTTGGGTGCCGATCACTGCTGGTGTCATGGCGGGCACCGAACTTCGCGGACATTGTACGTAGAGCGCAACACGGATGGTCGTGAACGATATGTTGACCCGATGGAGTACATGGATCGATTCATGATGGGTGGTGATGGCTGGCCGGGTAGCTGGAAAGATCCGCGAGAATGGACAACGAGGGATTATGATCGATTGGGCGAGATCATGAACGAGTTCGCTAATCGAAGACGCGGACAACAGATGGTTGGGCCGTGGGGCGGAGGTGGCATTGGTATGAACATGAATATGAACCCTTACATGGGCGCTATGGGCGGCATGCTCACCCCTGCAGCAATGATGATGCCAGACGGCGGTGGCGGCGGCATGCCGTTCAAAATGCCAAGGCGCTCTGGGTGGGAAGATGAGATGGATCAGATCATGCAGCGGATCAAGCGGATAGAGGTCATTGCCAAAGAATACGAAGAGCGGCAACAGAAAATGGCTGATCAGGTTTATGGGAGTGAGCAGGAAAGGCAGGAGGAAGTGTATAAGCGGAGGCAGAACAAGTTGTGGCAGGAGTTCCAACAAGCGCAGATGGGAGGCGCGATGGGTGGAGGCATGGGTGGTGCGATGGGTTCTGGTATGGCTGGAGTGGGCGCAATGCCTGGCGGCATGGGTGGCATGGGTGGCATGGGCGGTATGATGAACCCCATGATGCCCGTGGGTATGGGCCTCGGCGGAGGAGGGATGGGACAGATGGGCATGGGTGGTTTCGGAGGCGGCGGTATGGCAGGTCTTGGCGGAATGGGTGGCATGGGCGGTATGGGCGGAATGAACGGCATGGGACCTCCGGGTATGGGAAGTCCGTTGATGGGCGGCGCTGGTCTCGGAGGACTAGAAGGTTTCGGCGCTGGCGGTGGTGGTGGATTAGGAGGCAGAAGAGGCGGTCTCGGCGGCCGTCGAAGAAGAAACCTAAGTTTTGGAGACGATATGGACGAAGACGACTTTCGTGGCGGTTTTGGAGGAGGTGGTCGCAGAAGAAGGCGAAGAGGCGGCTTAGATGATGACTTTTTCGGCGGCGGCGGGCTTGGCGATGGTGAGTAAGTACTCCCAATCCCCGGTGCCCGATACTTGACATAACTAACTCATACTACAGGGCCGCCCTCCTCGCCTAGAGGTCCGCCTCGAAGACCCATGCGCCCTAACGGTCCGATGGGAGGTGGAGGTGGAGCAGGTATGGCATTCGACCGCAACGACATCTTCCCTGAGCCAGCAAGGCCGCCAGCTAGGATGCCCTCACCGGATCTATCCAGTGGTGGGAGTCCCTCAGCAGTGCCTCCACCACACGCCATGCCTACAGCAGCGTCCTCCGCTTCAGGACCTTCGGCCACACCTCTTTCTTCACCGCCGATACCTCCCCGTATGCGACCGGGCCCTCCAGCAGATGGAGCGTTTGGCGAACGACCTCTGTCAGGCAGTATACCAATCAATCCAGCTGACCTGGGCGGTGGTGGGCCTGACATTGGCCCATCGTCAGGCTACCCACGTAACTACCGCAATCCCTGGATGGAAGCCGGAGCAGAAGGCATGCCACCTCCCGGGTTCGGCTCCATGGCCATGGGCGCAGAGAATCTAGGTGGTCCCGCTGGGCCTGCTGGCCTCCGACCAGCGCTCAAGAAGAACGTCAGTTTCCAGGCTGAGGCGCGGCTGAGTAGGACTAGGTCGGATGAGGAGAATAGAGGGGAAGGTGAAGCTGGTGCGGCGAGTGGAGCAAGAGATATCAAATAGATGCAGAAGCACGTAAGCGCACATTATAGGTTCTGGAAAGGACCTGATTGCATAGAAGGCGGCCATTTGCTCACCCCACTGATTGCGACTGAGACTAATATGCATGACATGTATAGGCGCAGCAGATCGAAGGTATACTAATTTTACCAACGTTAAGAGATGACAAGGTAGCAAAAGCAGTCAAGAATGCATATACACAACAGTGTTCAAGTAGCGTATGTATCGTACCCATAAACCTCATCCCACACGCCCATATCCACGTTGCCACCCCTGCCATTATCCCAACGCCCAAAACCTACGATTCCATTGTACAGTGCCGAACCCAAAAGAGCTACGAGACCAATTTCGTCATCAACATGCTTTTCATCCTTCTCACCACCATAACGTCTCCTTCTGCATCAACCTCCGCTTCTCCTAGAATATCATACTCTTCACCGCATCCCGACTCCTATGTCCCCTCCTCGAACCCATCTGCGGCGTCTTCGACCTCACGCTCCCACTATTCGTCATAGGAGGAGGCGGTGGAGCCTGCCTAGGCGGACCGCTCTTCAGCGGACTTGTCGGCGCAGAGCGGCTAGCCTGTCTCGCAGGCATCTGCACAGACTTCCTCATGCTCTCCCTCCTCTGCTCAGAAGCCGAAGAAGGCGGACGCGTAAAGTCCTTCACCTCCGTCGACCCTCTCTGCTGCACCGTCCCTGTCGAAGAAGCCGCCGAGCCATTCCTGGCGACAGCAACCCCCGCAGCAGCGGCCTTCTCGTGAGCAAGCACAAGATCCGTCCACGTAGCCGTCCTCTTTCCCATATCAGCTTTGCCAATAACCTGACTCAAAGCCTCCATCCACCTCTCCTTCTCAGCGCGGGAATCGGCGTAGAAGTCAATCGTCTCGCCGTTAGCGAAGCGGATCCGGAAACCTTCTTCGACGTACTGATACCCCTCGTCTTCCTCGGCGAATGCACTCTTACGGCGGCCTTTACCTGGGTTACCGCTCGAGGGGTCAGCTACCAGGGTGGACTTGTCGTCGACGAGGCGGGAGGCTTTGGTGAGGTTGATGACAGCGCGCTTTTGGTGGGTGTGTTCGTGGTAGGCGGTTAACTTGGGGCCGGAGAGGCGGAAGAAGCGGCGACGCCAGTGCTAAGTAAGATGTTAGCAACCACATGCTGTAGGTACACGTCGTAGGTGAGTAGAAGTAGACTTACCGTGCAATCACCACCCTGCTGACTTAGACAGCCCTCATGCACCACCTCGACCACCTCGCCCGCTTTCGCCATCTCTCTGACCGCGGAACCCATGGACTTCGGCATCTCCTCATCAGTCGCACCCTTGGGCTTCGGGATGTACAACAACTGCAACTCCAGCTTGCCAACCACATACGGTGGCTTCCTGATCGGTCCAGCATGATGTGTTCCCCTCTTCGACCGTACCGAGTTGACAACATGGTTGTCCTTCTCGAGAGCCCATTCATTGTAGCAGGGCACATCGACCGTGAACTGCCGGCCGAAGCAAGACCGCTCATGGGCCTTCAGGTTCACATAGGCGCGGGCAAAGGAGCCATCGGAGTTGTTGACCAGTTCGTGCAAAAGGTCCCAGGCGGTGGGTTGGCGGGCTGCTCGCTTCCTGTTGGCCTCCTCTTGCAGTCTCCGCTCTTCTGCTTCGATGGCTTCACGCTCCAATCTCTCCTTCTCTGCGCGCTTCTTTGGGCTCGTGAGGAAGCGTGAGAAGCCACTCGCCTTCTGGGACTTAACGCTCTTGGTTGGGCTGGCACTCAATGTAGGCGTGGCCACCGCCGGAGGAGGTGGAAGCTTCGTTGTAAGCGTGAGCTGGAACTCCAAATCATTAAGCACGACCAACTCGAACTCCTGCCCGATCGGTGCATTCTTGCCAAGCTCTAGACTCGTCGTCGTCACACAATGCAGCCCGTTGTCAAGGGTAAGCTGGAAGTATATCCGATCATTCCTCGGCATCGGCAGATCCAAGCCCTTCACCCCCACGACCTTTACAAACAAGCGGCCGCGCTCAGCACCCTCAGGTCCAGCAGCTTCGTCGTCCAGGCCAGCGGCGGTAGTGGCCATGTCCTCATCAACGACACCCAGCGCAGCGCTCTCCTGACCCGGAAGCGGTGGTGCCGGGACATTGAGGTGAGCCTTCTGAGCTGAGGCGTTCCTAACGCTCTTCCTCCTCACCTTACCATTCCAGGGCTCAGTCTTGAGATACTGCTCCGCGCTCGGTTTCCTCGGGCTTGACTTGCTGCGACGAGACGCTGTGGGCGAGAGGGGCGTAGCCGTAGCACTGCTGGACGTGTTGGAAGTAGCGGTGCCGCTGCTTGTGCCGGAGAAGTCACGCTTCGCGACGACGACTTTGGTATTCTGGCGCATGAGGTAGCCCTTCTGCGAACGCGTATATAGGTTAGCTTTACCGCTTGTTTGGGGGCTGAAGGGTGTAACGGCTGCGTCTATGTCTGCTGTGCCGCCGCCCGAAGTATATACTTCTCTCGCCCCAGCGGAAGCGTACGAATGAGCGAATAGCGGTGGTGGAGGCAGAGCACGGTCAGTAGGTAAGCAATGAAAGGCAGGACCAACCTTCTGGTTCTCGATGACCTTGTCGAACTCTGCATCCAAGCCTAAGCCAAGGTCATCTGCTTGTGAGGTCTCTAGCTGAGGGATGTCGATGCGCATCTTCCGGCTTTCTCTCCTCTTTGCAGGCTTGTCATCGACGAGACTGTCTGCCTTGCCAGACTCTGTGGTACCCTCAGATGAGTATACCGAACCATCTTCAGTGCCCTCAGCATCCGCGCCATCGTACTGAGTAGGAATAGCAGGAACAGGGTGCTCACTGCTAGTCAGCCTCCTATGCTGCCCAATGGCCTCCAACTCTGCCGGCGTGACCGAAGGGCGAGTCTTCAGCCTGCCGCCTGTCTTGATCGTTGACCTGCGCTCAGGGATGTCTGGCACATCTGGGATCTCTGGGAGCTCTGGCTCAGCTTCGGCTTCAGGGGCGAGCTCACTGCGCTCAACCTCCTCATCATCTCGAGCTTGCATATCTTGCGTATTCAGTGAGCTCACGTCGCTAGAGCGGTTGTGGACGACAGACGCAGGTGTGTCTGGTGGCGATACTTCGGCCGGTGGCTCAGCGTAGGAGGAGGCAGGAATGTAGAGACCTCCTTGCGGCTCATGCAGCGCAGTGGGAGGTGCGAGGTCAGGGATGTTGCTATCATCCAACCTCTGCTGCGGAGCGTTTGAGTGGCTAGAGGTAGGCGGCGAAGGGGTGATGTACTCCTTCATGCCAAAGTCGTAGTCGCCAGTGCTGAGATATGCTGGCAAGCCCATGAAGCTGCCGGAACCGTTTGGCTGCTTAGCCGACTCCGTTGGCGTCGCGAGCGCTTCGGAGTAGTCCTTGACAGTGAGAAGCTGCATCGCATCGTCCAACGTCTCCTTGCCATCATCCACAACCTCTTGCTCATGCACGTGATTGTATACAAGGGTGCCCTCGCCTTCGGGCTCAATGCTGGAGTAGCGGCTCTCATCGTCATCCTCCTCAGCGCTCGCGGACCGCATACGATGGTGCAGAACAGATGTCTGACGGTCGTCATAATCATCCATGCGCGCGGGTGAGCGAGGAGGCTGGAAATGCTGCTCCTCGAGCGCTGGGATGGCGCTGAGGTCGATGCCATCGTCATCAGTCGGCTCTTCCTTGATCTGGACCTGATCCTCATACTCCTCTTGCTGTCCGTCTTCGATCTCGATCGGGTGTTGGTGCAGGTAGGACTGACTCGTCTCCCTCGAGTTCTCTCTGCTCGGAATTGCCTGGTCAGGATCCATTCTTGCCAGTTCCTCGTAGGTCGGCCGTGCCGGGCTATCAGCAAACGCGCTCTCATCAATCCCGTCATCATCCTCGTCCTCGAAATCGTACTTCGTGCCGCGCACCTTTCTAAGGATGCTCTCGCGCGAGATACGTGGTGGCGCGTCGCCGAAGTCCGCGAGGTCCGTGACTACCGAGCCGTCTTCTTCTTGGACCGGTGCCTCTGCAACGCGAACAAGAACATCGGTCTTCTCGCCTGTGTCGAGGTTGGTGATCTGCAACTCTTCGGCTGCGCCGTGCTCGTCGGAATGCGACGCTCTGCGCTCATGGTCTTCGTGATGGCCGCCCAACAACTCCAGCCTCTCATGGAAGCTGAGAGAGGAGTCGCGCGTCATCTTCATGATGTCGTCCTTGCTGCATGATGCGCGCTTGGGCGGAGACGGGAGATTGCGCGCTGCCATAGCAGCACGTTCTGCCGCCGCTGCTAGACTGCCGGAGTCGCGGCGATTTTGCCCAGTCATGAAACCTGGGAGAGGTGGTAGTGGTCTTGCCTCGCCATCCGATGCAACACTTTCCGAACGACCCAGCACCGGGCGTTGTGGGCTGGGCGAAGCGCCGTCAAACACATCATCCTCGTTATTAACAAGGTCTGCGCGAGCGTTGTCAGGTGACATCCGCGTCCAGTCTTCCGGAAGCACTACAGGCGTCTTGTCCGTGTTCTCCAGATCCTCATCGAAGCTGTCATCATGGTGTGATAGGTCTGCCGAGCTGCCGCGATCAAAGCTGTATTCATCGTGGTCGAACTCGTCAGACTCCCAGCTACCCTCGCGCGAGCCTACAGAAATCGAAGGCTCCAGTGTCTGCTGTTCGTACTCATTGATGACCGGCGGCTCCGCGTGGAAAGTCACGCTCTTGTTATGACGATGCAGCGCGCGAGGAGTAGGCACGCGCTCTTCGTCTGACCAAGTACAGCTCTCCGGGTCAAAGCTTGACTGTGGTGACATGCCGAACATGCTTGTGCGCGCCATGCTTGACTTCGTTGGCGAGGGACTGCTAGCGACCTGCTTCTCTGGGCTCACCGGCAATGGCACCTTCGCTGCTTCTTTCGTTGGGCTCAAGATGGGTATGTTGATCTCCGACTCGCTTCTCTTGTGTCCGAGTCTCTGTGGGCTGCGGATCGGGCTGTTCTCCTTCCGCATGCTGTCGAAGCGTGTAAAGCTATTGTTGACGAACTGTTGGCTAAGCGGTCTGTTCGCCGTCGGTCTCTCGACGATTGGTAGTGATGTCGGGTCATAGTCGTCCTTCTTCTCAAGCGAGAAGATATTGCTGTTCTTGACGCGGCTTGCTTGCTTCAGCCTCTCCACGCTGGGTCGCCGCCTAGGCGATGATATCGCCGGAGAGGGCGAGCGCTCTGGAGTGTTCTCGTCGAAGCGAAAGGGCGACATGGTCTGATCTCTGGTCCAGAACGCGCGCGGTGATGTCTTCTCTGGGAAAGGCGAAGAGTTTTCGGCGAATGGGGACGAATCGCGGGAGACGATCATCTTCTGTAAACAAGCCGTTAGCATCATCTCACCCACATATGGCAGGAGGTCGTATGTTGTGTGCGCTTACCCTTGTCGCCTGATTGTAGCTGGGCGAGTTCCTCCTCATGCTCGTACTGCCAATCTCGGCAAGCGGTCGCGGCTGGGCCATCTTGTTTGGACTTGAGGAAGGCGTGTTGTTGCTGGACGAGGAGTTTTTCGAGATGCGAAGCGGCTGAACCTGGCGCACCATTGTAAGTACGCGATGACTGTGATCAATGTCTTTGTGCAAGTGTGTTCATACGGAGTCCATCGCCGTGCACTGTGAGTGGTCGAGGTGTTGCGCAGATGGAATGCTCGGCGGTAGTGACCGCGTGGAATGCGCGTTTGGTCGACTTGCTCAGCAAGCGACAGTGGGAGAAGAGAAAGCGGATGCGCGAGGCTTTCTGCAAGTGACTATCGCATGCTTGGACGAACGAAGGTGATGAATGGAAGATGTTGCGTGAGCGATATGCGAATCAGAGAGAGGAAGCTTGGGCGATGGAAGTCGATCTTGTTTGGACTATGGATGCGGCACGACCGGGGTACACCGGCGGCCGGTTGCCATGGACGACGAGGCTGAGTCAGCCCGCTACAGCTTCGCCGATACCCTTTCGGCGAAGGAGAAGCATGTGAAAGAGCGGCATGTGCATGAAAGATGTTTCGCCTCTCATCATCCGTATGTCCCTTTTGCGAGGCGACATCACTGCTCAAGTCTCTACAGCCATGGCAGTCCACACGAGGAGCTGCGACGCTTCAAAAGCGAAGACCATCGCGCATGGCCCTTTCACCAAATGTCTCGCGAGGGCCTCCCAAGGAAGCTCCGAGCGGCAGACCAGTGCGAAAGAGTCGCAATAGCCCGTTCGGTGGGATGAATGTTACATCAGCGCCTCGCGAAAGAGCAGATGTTCAACGCAAAGCATCAGCGGCGGAACAGAAGCGGAGCATGCGACACTCGAAGGCGAAGCCGGAAAGGGAACAGAAGGATCCGATGAAGGCGCTGAAGATGCAGAGGGCGTTGGCAAGCATATCTTACGACAAGCGTGGGAGGGTGAAAGAGACGTTGATGGAGAGGGATAGCTTTGATGAGTTCGATCTGCTGCCTGTGGTCAAAGAGGCAATTGCTCCACAGGCTTTGGGTGGACTAGTGGATGTGGCGCCTACGCCGATACAGAGACTGGCCATACCCGCGTTGCTCGGGATGGAGGATGGAAGGCGAAGGCAAAGAAAGCAGCCGGTAGAAGATCTGATAGCGAAGAAGGAGATGCAGCAGTTCTTACTCGCTGCCGAGACAGGATCAGGGAAGACACTGGCATACATCCTACCCATAATCGACGCCATCAAGCGCGCCGAGAAGGCTGAGGCCGAGTTGGAGCGGACACAAGCAGCGAAGAAGGAAAAGGAAGAGCAGAACAAGAAGGCCTCACAACTCTTCGAGCTGGAAGCACCGCCAGTAGACGAACCGCACTCCTCCACTGGTCGCCCACGAGCCATCATCCTCCTTCCCACCTCCGAACTCGTCAACCAGGTCGGCGCACTGGTCAAAAGTCTGTCCCACGCAGTCAAGTACCGATCCGCCATGATCAGCGCAGCATACACCAGCACCGTCATCCGCTCCCGAGCAACGCGGGTATGGCCAGTCTCTGTATCGGCGTAGGCGCCACATCCACTAGTCCACC
>Ga0181469_100226_pt1 | contig 19968 bp, 18 predicted proteins | sample InSIn2SAF170_2_FD_119081 | JGI IMG/M metagenome (GOLD analysis project Ga0181469, IMG submission 119081) | Clean room microbial communities from NASA Spacecraft Assembly Facility at Jet Propulsion Laboratory, Pasadena, California, USA -... ... | reverse complement strand
GGTCTTCCTTTGTCCTTTAGAACCTTCATCACTCGCATAATAAGGCTGCCGACCATGCCTGTGCTGTGGCGGCGGCAACTGTCGATAACCTCCTGGTCGTTCACGCCGATCGAACCCAGAGATGGCCGAAATAAATCGACATCGCAGCTTCGAGCGACAGTCTACGAGCAACTCGAGGGACAGATACAGGGCTTCTCCGTCGCCACCGCGCGTAGTGGATGAGTACTATGTCTCATCCCCAAGAAGAGAACAGCGACGGCCGAGCACCAACCGCATTCACATTCCAAAGTCCCATTCAGCAAGACAGGATGCTGTTCGCTATCAATACGAGGATCGTGTACCCGAGGCGCAAACCCCTCAGCGACGATCATCTCGCCGAACACCCCTCTTTCGCGTGACATCTGCACCCACCACTGGAGCCGCTAGAGGAAGTAGTCAGCACCATCACTACGAGGTGCGGACTCGACAACCAGCGCCGACAGAGGAGGATCAAATACGAGCTCGCTTACTAACGCTTGAAGAACGCGAGAGGGAGCATTCAAGGAATGCTCAGAGGAAGTATAAGAGATACAGTGAGAGAGAAGCTCTAGCGCCAGCAGCCGAAAGGGAGCATAATACTGAGCCAGGAATCGAAATCGATTGGGAAGTCGATGACGATGCTCTGTCAGGGTCTGGCTTCCCTATAGGATCTGAACAAGATAATCACGAGATTCCTCGTATCAGAGTCAGAAGAAACTCCAAGAACGACGCTCAAGAGGATGCGAAGACAGAAGCTCGAAGAGATGTACGATCAAGTGTCCAACGTGCCTCTTCAAACCTCAAGCAATTTAACGATGGAGATCCTCGGCGGTACATGGAGGAGAAGTATGGAGTTCTTTTGGAAACGAGCGAAAAGACTCTAGACGACGTTGAAGCAATAATGGCGTTTCGAAGCGCAATCAGGAAGGAGCCCTCAGCTCTAGAAAGGCTCTCGCTTGCCACGAAACCCGAAACGCGTTTCTTCTCTGAACCTCTTACTTTATCAGACTCAGAAAGTAACGGCGCTAGCGACGAGGAAGTCGAGCAGATCCTGAACACAGTGATGGATGGGGACGACTTACATATCCCGGATAAACCTTATAAGCCACGGGCTGAAGTTCTAAAGGACAAAGGAAGACCTGATGCGGAAGACGGCTACAATGAACGAGCGCAATCTCTTCGGGAAAGAGAGCACTCCATGCGTGAACGCGAAGTGTCGATGGAGGCGCGCGAGGCTTCGTTGCGTGCACGAATGGCAGCCTTTGAAGAGAGGGAACAGAGAGCTCAGGAACGAGATATTGCTCGTCGGCAACAGGAGCGGCCACCTCATAGGGTGGCGAGTAGGCATGAACCACCAGGAGGTTATCGACAGTTGCCGCCGCCACAGCACAGGCATGGTCGGCAGCCTTATTATGCGAGTGATGAAGGTTCGGATTTTGATGGAAGTGAAATTGGCGATTTTAATGTTACTTCACGCAGATAACTTTTGGACCTTAGTTGACCAGATACTATAGCCCCAGTATCCGCGTGTTTACCTGTGTTACCCAATGACCAGATCTCTTTCAATTCATGCTATCCATGAGCTACACCGGTTTCTATACAAGACATCCTGCCGAAGACATACCGAGGCGAGCAGCAGGCATAGTCTGTCTTTGATGATCAACCCAGACACAGTACGGAGGTTAGCGAATGGGACTACGATAAATGTAGCCTCATCCCCGATCTTTACTGTAGTCAATCTGTCCAGGAGTGGATCTTTCTCGATGAGCCACGGGGTGAACCTCACCCACGTGACTGTGAGCTGGAGTACGCCCGAGTGGCCTCATTTTAAGCCCAAAGAGGCTAGACGCTGGATGCGGATTTCCCTGGTCTTGGCATTTGTACTGGACTGTCTATTGATTTCAATGTTGGTATCGCTGAACTTCTTGTCACCGTTTTTGTTATTAGTAAAATCACCATCCGTAGTCACAAGGAAACCAACGCAGTCTACAGCACTTTCGTGGCTAAATCGGCGTGTGATGAGTGTCCCTTTCTGGTGTCTATTTGACGCCATGTCCAACTAACTTCGACTGACCATCGGCAGTTCCAGACTGCCAAGCATTTTCAACACGTTCTTCGCTTGTTCAAATGACTTCGAGTTTGGATACTGAGCTATTTCCCTGTTGTCCAGTACTGAATCGCAGAAGCCCATTGCATATCCGATGATGAATGCATATGGTCGACAAAGACGGAACTCCACGTATGGGTTTCTTCCTCCCAATGCTACCCAAGCGAAAGGCCTCTTCCATGACAAAGTGTGCTGCATGCGGTATATGACTATCAAATCGTTGTTCGTTGCTTTCTTGCCAACCAGGTGTGGGTTGACAAATCTAGTCGGTTTCGTCCATGTTCCTTTGTCGTTTCTTTGTTCTTGCGTGATATACTGCTTATGAATTTGGTTGCTTGCCCACAAGTTTAAGCACGCAACAGTTCACAGAACGTAACCTGCTAACCAGAAAACGAACACGCTCTTGGCAGGGTCGATATGGCACCACTTCTCAGTCTTATTCGCGATTGTCTCAGACCGAACATTAATCACCGACTCACAGTTTTTGAAGTGAGAAAAGCCACTAGAACCGGCATACAAATCTGGGATCACGCTTACACCTGGTTGTGAGGACTTATCAGGAGCGCCAGATGACTACAAGCATCCTAAGGGTCTATTGGCGGAACAATGAGATTGTTCAAATGCCTGAAGGACCCCAGAACTTTCCGAACAGCATCGACGAATACGCACAAATGCAGAAAAAATGTCGTTCAGATCCTGATTGGCCAGACTTACGACCCCCCTTCGACAGAGGTGGTGGTCGACCGTCAAGTCTCTCACACCACGAGAGACATCTGCTAGGAGCTCTCAATATCAACTGGAACGAATTTAAGGAGAGATTCAAAGTCGTGAATGGACTAATATACATGAGAGACGGTGCAAATGTCGAAAACGACAGGTCTGATCGAGAGGAATACGACGATGATGATTATGAATAGAACGACGCGGACAGACATGAGAACGACGATGGATTCACAACCGACAACGATGCACGAGCTGAAAGTGGTATCGACAGCTCATCTGAGCATACTCCTGCTCCTAATCAGCCCTCTCCACAACCCCTATCTTCCGAGTACGATTCCGATGTATCTCAACCGCCGATACCGCGCGACAGGCAGCGCCGGAAACGACCCAGGAGCCTCATCGAAGAAGAACCATCATCGCCGTCTCAGCCAGCAAACAAGAGAAGCAAACAAAACCACCATCCAGCAACAAAAGATCCAACCGCCCCAACCTCCACAAAATCAATAACAAACAGCAGCAGCAGCAGCCACCAACATTCCAAAGACTGGCGCATCGCCTGCACAGCCAATACCCCAAACATCTACACGCGAAACCTCACCTCCAGCGCCATTCTCGGAGCCCGCCACTCCCCTTCCCGTCTCCCTCCAAACCCAGACTCAGATCCAGCACAACAATCAACAACATGGACCCAACCCTACGCATCCCTCTACGCCCGCGCTACACAAGGCACAATCCCACCTCTCCCACCCGACATCAACCCAGGCGACGACACACTACGCTGGGATCGGGATCAAGCAAATAATACTCGCGCAGGTCTGTACACCCGACAACAGGACGGGAGAGAATATTGGTGGAATTTGCAGACTCGACGGTGGAGGAAGGCGCAGTATCATAAGGACACGCCTGAGAATAGGAACTCGGGGAGGGTGGGGAAGATGTTTTGATTTGTTTTATGGGTGGGGAGGTAGGTGGTTGGTTGTTGAATGGATCGGTGAGTGGGAAGAGGAGGAGGGAGCAAGGAGTTGATCGTGCATTTTCATCTATAGATTTCAACAATACGGTGAATTTTAACATGCTTTCAATATCTCTATCGCTTCATCAGGTTACCGTATATACAAGCATATCAACGTCAGCCTATATAACTAGTCGTAAACCTATCCCATCTACTCAAGCTGCGTAAGTGTATAAGCAAGCAAGGAAAGAGATGAAGATACCTACCTATAGTAACCACCCTCATGCTCTCCCTGCCATCCAACGTATATATAACCTATAGGTATTCCCGTCACGCTAGACCACGAGTAAATACTTGTAACTTATATCACCGTATCTAGATACCTAATGACAGTATATATATATACACGCTCGGGAGATCTTCGTTTTGTTTTGTAGACTTCTTTTCGCATGTAAACCACTTATATATATAGTACAGTGCGTTCTACACTTTACTATAACCCTACTGGTGGTCTCCTCACCAGTTGAGTATTGTGCCAATCTCACGTATAGTACTCGCGATGAATCTACAATATCTTTACGCCTAGGTAGTGATTGAACAAGTGCGTACATCAAGAATTCCTTGTTTCATTCAATCATTCGTTCAACCATTCTATCTAATCATGCTAAGTCACTACTTCAGAGGTCCACCATCTCCGTTTCATTTCCTGCCAGCACGCTGGACTCCATACCCTTCATTCGTCCATTCATTCACTGATCCGCCAAGAACTCCAAGCAGAACAAGGTCAAATTCAAGGTCAAACTCGGGTTCGTCCAATTTGGAACAAAGCAAAATTGCAGTGGACACCATAAGAGAATTTCATCGATCCTCCGTCTAATTCACTTGCATGCAATTCTTCATAAAGCACGCTCTAGTATAATCTGCATTTACTGCACTTGACTGACGATTTCGCTGGCTCTTGACAAACTTTCCACCATTTGAAGACATTCTTTCCTCCGTCGGACCGTGTATTCACTCTCCTTGAGTAACTCATCCAGCTCTGTTGCTCTGTAAAGTTGCTCGAGAAGATGTCGCTGCATTTCATCTTTGGAGAATTGCACAAGACTTAGCATGATAGCCTTGGGCACCATGTCGATCATTGTTCGTCGGGTGATATTGAAGTATGAGCTGATGAGTAACTTGATGACTTCAACTTCTTGGCCTTCACGCTCAGATAGTGTGCCACTGGCTTTTAGTGTGGCTGGTGGTGGTTCCATAGCTGCCATTTTCTTCTTGTTCTTCGAAGCGAAGAAGGATCCAAAGAAGCCGGAGTTTCCCTCGGTGCCATCTGTAGGCAGTGAGGGTGAACCAGAACGTGGTGGAACAGATGGAGGTAAAGGCTTGCCGGTCTTAGGGTCAACCTGTATAGGTTTGGCTGCGTTGTGACGTTCATGGACAATGGCCATTGCGCGTTGACCATTGAGGAAGTCAGGATGACCTGTGTTAATGTAGCAGGCTTCCATAGCCACCAAATCTCGCACAAGCTTGTTGGTAGGGTCCATAGCTTTGCGCAAGAACGCTATCACCACAGCATGGAATCTCTCCTTAAGTTGAGGATATCTCCTGAACAATGGTTTGCCGAGAAGTTGTGTAAGAATACGGACAAGTTCGTCAAAGATAAGGGAGACACACTTCAGTGAAGGGTCCTCTAATCGCTTGATCTCTCGCTTGACAATAAGCTCGAAGGCGGTTGTGCCGACGAAAAGCGCTGGTGACGGCCCAGAAGAGTTGTAAAGGATGGTTCGAATATCGATGTCCTTGACTTGCTCAAACGGATCAACAGCCTTGATACCGTTAGAGTAGAGTTCGTGGAACACAAATGAAATTCTGGCACCACCAGATAGCTCGTTACTCGACAGTTCCTGACTCTGACCGTCTAGTACTGTTCGATATTCGTTCGAGAACTCAGTGATAATGTTGAGAACGATATTTGCGCTGTTACCGAGAATATCTCCAGCTCCTAATTGCTCCAATTCCTGTTGATACTTAACGAGAGAGTTGCTGATTCTCGTCTTGATGTCCGGAAGCGTCTGCTTGATATGCATCATCAGAATAAGATTGAGCTTCCGTGCCAAATATGGAGTACCGCAGTATGAGGCCTTGTTGCGGTAGGATGGATGGTTCTCGAAAAAGTCTTTCTCAGCTTTGAGTGCAAGATCAATTCTCTTCCTGTTTTCGATATCTCTTTGACCTCTGTTCACCACTGGCACGTATCCAAGTCGTAGTGGAATAATTCGGCCGGCCAGAATGTCCACGACGTCAGTACCAGTGTCCATAAGATCGATCTTGGTGAGTACGCCTATGGTACGTTGACCCTCCGGATCTACCTCTCGAGCAAGTTTGAGACCGTCAGAGTTCGCCAGATCAACGTTGGCGGCAGTAACTGCAAGGATAATTGCGTTAGGCTTTTGTATCTGCTTGAGCACCATTTCTCGAATTTGTTTCTCGATGTCTCTTGGTTGATCACCAACTGGCACTTTCGTTAGACCGGGCAAATCAACCAAGGTGAGAGTCAAGACGTTGGGAGAGTATATCCGTAGATTAATCGGCGCCGGAGAGATACCAACATTTCGTCCCGCCTTGGCCTCCGTCTCTTTTACGATCTCCTCCCTGATCTTATTAAAATCAAAGAATTTCTGGCCGGGGATGTGTAGAAATTCTCCCCATTCGTCAATGTTCGCTTGTACATCATTTCCATTTGCTAGCTCTCTCTCGTCCACGCCGTTCGTCTGTAATTTTCCAGGGGCCGGTCTATTGACGAGCTGGAGAACAAGTGGTCTTCGGGTAACGATGCCAGAACCTCGAGGGAGGAAATCTCGGCCGACAATGTTTTCTAACACGGAACTCTTGCCACTGGATTGTGAACCAACGACAACGATTTGTGGCAAGTCAATAGGATTTTGTACCTAGTATACTATGTTAGCAACGTGCTTAGGTCAATCACCACCACGCGGTAACATACTCCTACGGTCGCAAACACATCCTGTAGTTTGTTGACAAGCGAAATCAATTGAGGGTCATTCACATTGATGCTTTGAAGTGTCAGTATTCGTTATCGTAATCCATCATCATGTGAACTTACGACTGGCCCGCGGGCGGCGCCGCCATGGTTGGGTCGTTTTATTAGGAAGTGCTGCAGGAGATTGAAATATTGGTGGACACAACGAATCGGACGAAGGCGTCCCAGTACTGTGGGAAACTTGCTGAGGAAGGTGAATAATACGTTGGATATAGAGGGTGCCGACTAGGTTGGGATTGTATGTGGCAGGTGATGTGGAAACCGTGACGATGACCCTCCTGCCGTTGTGAAGTATGCAGCGCAGGTGCTCGGAGAAAACACTTGGCAAAATTCAGGTATCTTGCAGCCCAAACAGTGTGACTTGCTGCTCACTTCGATCAAATGGGAAGACGTTCGTTGTACTTTATACGCTCAATTACTGGTTGATGCCAGCGAAGTTACCACACATCCTATTACTTCTGCCATGTTTCATTCCGCGTATTCTCTTCTCATCGTGCGCTAGTGGCTGGTAGTCTGCGAGAAATGCTGTGGCCTATTCTGTATTGCGCGTCACACGCCTCTTCAGCCTCAGAGTACGCTACAGGTCTGCGAACTTATCTCTCAATCCATGCGGTCACATTGAATCACGGCAGCGTTGCCACTGCTACACAACCTTGTGTAAGAACAGACTACAATTTAAGATTGCCTGGTGGGACAAATCGAGTCCGTGGGCCGCCGGCGCCCAGCTTGAACCCTGATTTCAGGATGCCAACAATGGTTGACTGGTGGTCTTCCATTAGAAAATCTACAGTAGTCGTGATAGATATTGTACATGAAAACTCTTTCGTCTAGGTTCTCACGAGACCACCGACATTGGTGTTCACTGGTGTATCAAGTTTAGCCGTAGGAGGGTTGTGGTAAGTCCATGTAGCCGTAATGTCCATCTTCAATTCAATACTGTTTATCCATGGTCAAGAATACGTGGTTAAGCATCAAATCTGTACACACGGTTCGTCCAGAAGAAACATGACTCTCTTTCCAATATCAACCTACTCTAACATCCACAGCAACCCCACTAACAGCAACGCAGTGAACACACTCCAAACTGGGCTTGTAGAATATGACCCAAACATAGCTATCCATAGACAACACGATCCACCGTCTAATAAATCTTCCCACTCCTCTGCACTTTCTGATTCGCAGCATTGTCAACATAGAACTTGGCTCGTTGCCACCCCGCCGTGCCTCCACGAGCATTCGTATTCCACCAGTACATCACGTTGTTTTCCTCGTGGACATAGAGACCAGTGCGTCCCGGTGGGATGGCCTGTGCTGGATCCCAACGAAAGGTATCGTCCCTGGGATCGACGCCAGTTGGGAAGGCAGGGATATGACCTTGGTCCGCTAGAGTACGTGCGTATGCGTACTCAGGAGTCTCAGTGGGCATCGCCGGTGCGGCTGGGTTGATTGCTGACTCTTCGTCGCCATCTTCCGGGCCAAGCTCATCAGGTTGTACCGGTTGTTGGTCTTCTGAATCAGGCACGTTGGGTGGGACAGTAGACGCAGAGGGTGGGGCCTCCTCAGGAGCATTTTCTCCGGTCGTAGGCTTTGGCCTCTTCGATTTGCGTGTATCTTGCTCGCCTGTACTTCGTCGTTTGCTTGCACGATGTATCTGTGTCGGCCTGGTCCCATAATCCTGAGCAACAACGCTAGTAGAAGCAGCTGCGTCGTTACGAATTTGACCAGAGTTCTGGATCCTTCCGGTCTCGCTCTCGCTGTCTTCGCTCTCGACAGCTGCTTCGGAGTCTTGGTGCTGGACTTGTGAATCATCTTCCAGGTAGACTTGTCCACCCACAACTTTGAACTCCTTGCCAAAATCCTCTCTCGCCTGGGTTCTTTTATTGCCATTCGAGTATGTTCTGCGATAGTCCTTACCACGTATTTCTCCGGTCCTTGGATCAACAAGTCGAGATCGTAAACGCGGCCAATCGGGGTGTTCAAGTTGACAGTCCCGCATTCTTGCATATTCGTGAAACTTATCGGGGAAGTTTTCTGCACCGGGTGGCATGTCATTGATATCGTTATTTTGATAGAATAGTCTAGGGTGGTTTGTGCTGCGAATCTCGTCGGCAGCAAGTGGCATGTTCAGGTCACCTGTCTTGTAGAAGTGATCCCACAGCTGTATGCCGCCTTTTGTGAAACCTCTCAATTGCTCAACGTTAAGACGTGATTCAATAGAAGGGCGCATGCAGTGTGCGACTAAGTCTGTGAGAAAACGTGAATAGGGGCTAGCCTCAGTCCTGCTATGCTTAACGAAAGGTTTGGTGTGGAAATTATCAATCTGATGCTGTCCGAAATCCATATACTGATCGTATTCCTCGGTTGAGTCCTCCCAGTATTCTTGAGATTCCCCAAGAGTCATCAGCTCGTAAATCAGCTTGCCAATTGCCCAAACATCAACTTTCTGGGACAGCTTGTATGTCATTCTGTTAAGCATTTTGGTTGGCGGCAATGGATCTGCCGCATAACTTTCATCATCTCTGTTCATTTCACATAAATTGGTGGGCCTGCGTACAGGTAGTCCATTAGGCGGCGTCAGCCATGTCCAACCATAATACAACTGCTCAGGAGCTTGGCGTTGATACGTTCCTTTACTGCTGAAATCATAGGAAAGCGGGTTATCTATGTCACTGTCACTGGTTAAGGTCATGACACCGAAATCGCCCAACTTAACAATAGGATAACCATATTTGCGAGCTCCTCCACGCTCACGGCTAGCATCAACAGGATCGCTATAACCGAGAAAAACATTTTCAAGTTTGATGTCAAAGTGTACGAGACGCGGGTTATCGCCCGGTTCGGGTCTAGTTCTGTCAGTATCCCAGGGCATGTCATCTAGAGAACAATCGCGAATGTTCTCGACAGCGTGTGCCAGGGAATCGAAGACATGCCAGATAAACGCTTCTGGAAGGAACTGATGCCAGTAGCGGTATCTCCACAACAGACCTTTGAGGTTGCCATACGGGGCATACTCTAGATACAATCTGCAGAGGTGGTCGTCTGTGGACTCATCCGCCCAGCATTTATATCCTCTCAGGTGGGTCAAATCTATAAACTTCGTCAGCATATCGCAGCTAGCACGAGGAATACCTAAGATAGAAGAGACAGAACGCCAGCACTCACTTTCGGATTTGGATAAGTTCAGCTGCCTCTGAAACACAGCCTCAGCTAATAGGAATTGGTGTTCCCATGTATTTGACCAGCAATCCATATCCCCTACGGCATCACGTTTGATCTCCTTAATAGCGATTTCATCGACAACCAGTCCTTCAGCATCTGTTTTTCTGAAGCAACCAACCATCCCAAAAGAACCCTTCCCGAGAAGCGTATAAGGCTCCCAAGTGTCGTCCTGGTAGACATCGTGTAATCCGGAATGCTGAGTAAAGAAATCGAACTCAGGCTTTTCCGTTAGTAACTTCCGAAAAGGATTGGCTGATAAGGAGCGGAGATTGGATCGTGGCGCTGATGAATCATAGACTAGAAATTCCTTGTGGCTGAGGCTGGGAACCTCGAACTGTGACGGTCGAGGTACCATGGTGGCCGACATCTTTTGTAACTGAGAGATAGAGATGGCAGCCGGACTATTGTAACATACCATGACCTGAGAAATCTATACACGCAAGAGGCTAGAAACCAAGAAGGACCGTGTGAGCAGAAGACAAAGACGAGGTATGAATGCACCAAACAAAGCACAAAAAGAACAGGAACTCATGGTAAAGGCTGTTCACGTCCCGATTCAAGTGGCACCCAAGTCTTCGACGCATTCAGTCGGGTTTTTTGGTAGGTTAGGAAAGCGACTGGCTCGAACGATACGTTAGCTGTCCATGGACATGGTAACAGAGTACTCAAGGGATCCCATGACGCTTCAGAAACCCTTATATCCGGCATGATTCCACAAGCATGGGATGGCATTCCTATCTTCGCAATAGCATCGGTATATCAGATAGTTGTATTGCCTATATGCTTGTCAAGTAGTCGGAGTCGTAGTGTGATGGCTTAACGAGAGAAGACGAAAACGTGCAGGGCAAGACCCAGATGATTCGTGTCAAACATAGCAAATATGTTGCGTGCTGTGGCGTTGTACTGTTCCGTAGCAATCATATTCGAGCACACCGGTGGTCTCTATTGTCTCAAACTATCACGATTACCATCTACGAACCATTCAGTAATACAATGCATCTAATGCTCTCGGAATAATAATTTCAGCAGGATGCCCTAAATACCCAATAATTAGGTACTGCCAGCCACGATACATCCTCCAATGACCACGGCATCTGCATATCGCTGATAGAAATAAAAACTTCCATTTGAACCATTCCCTCGTTTTTTGAATTTAGGATCTACAATCCCCGTGAACGCCTTTCTCATCCACCTTTAAGCATTGGAAATCCAACTACACCTAAGATTCGATACTTCTCCGTATCAGGATAAACTCGTACCTGGAGCCACTCTCCGCGGTCAGGGTTTGCACGTGTTGGTCGTGTGTTCCACCAATAAATCACGCCTCTCAGCTCGCGGAAAAAATCCCCACCAGTCCTTCCACTTCCGACCAAGGCCGCCAATGGAAGCTCTCGTCTGTAGGATCTACGTCCGGCGGAAGGCGAGGGATGGTGCCTTGGGCGGCACGTTCATGGGCCTGAAGGAAACGTGGAGCCCAAAGTTCGCGTGGTATCACGGGTGGATCATTCCGGTTGATCAACGGAGGAGATGGCCGGTATGAGAGAGCTCTCGAAGGAAGCGGTGACAGAGGTGAGGTGAGGTCGGAAATTTGAGATAACCGTAGGCTTCGGGGCTTCGTTATTGACTTTTCACCTTTCCGTCCTTTGACTTTCTTGGCCACTCGGCCTTTGGACTTCGTTGTGGGTTTTGAGGACCCCTTCCTGGTTCTCCCTCCGCCGGGAGGCTTGGGTTGTCGCCTCCTTGTAGTCGGACGTTGTGGCGGAGCTCTTCGTCCAGGCCTCAGAATATCATACGAGACTGTCCTGTTTCGCAATTTGCGAGTGAGATGCTGGTATAGACCCGGCGAATCTGGTTCGTCGTCATGCTCAGTCGTTGGTGCTTTTCGTTTTTGGGGCAATTGAACCGGAGGCGGGGTTCTTAATGGTCCATTGCCCGAAGTACGTAAAATCGTACCAGCTTGTGCTGATGCTACTTTGCCGTCCTCCTCCGCTTCGATTGTTTGTGTGCTGTTGATGTGACCTGGCCGTGGACGTGGCAATTGTTCCTGTGACGGTGTTCGCCTTGGTGGCGGCGGTGGCGGCGGTGGTGGGGAAGGAAGAAAGGGAGGGAGAGGGGAAGGAGAAGGCTGTTGATATTGGAGCGGCTGTTGCCGGCCCCAAAGATCAAGAGCTGCTGCGGCTTGCTCCACTAAACCATTGACAGACCCCTGGGTAACCAAATGACCTTGGTCTTGCGACTTGTCACTGCTGATTGTAGAAACTGGGGGGCGGGCGCCGGAGTTCGTAGATCTCGGTGCATTAGATTGTTGGCTAGATTGCCGGAGAGTTGTATTTGCAGGTTCTTGTTGGTTCTGACCCCCGACACGTAGCGTTACCTTGAGTTTCCTGCCTAATGGCTGTTCGTTATTGTCCGGCCCAGGTCTATCTGTTGGTGGCGGGGATGGTGACGAGTCAGGTGAGCTGTCATAAGCTTCCGAGGGGCTCGAGCCCCAAGGAAGAATCCGATCTCGCTTCGAGTTCATGTTGAAGTTGTTGGGAAAGGCGTCCTCCGCCTGGGCCAGCTTCATTTGCCAAGCCTCATGGTGAGTTTCGGCACCTTGCTCTTGCCACGTCGCTGAGATCTTTTCCCCCTTCTCAAATGGTGGTTGTAGACTGGGCCATTCTGGATGATATACGTTGTATCTCTTCATATGTTCGAACTGGTGCCAGGTCTGGGGAAATAGCTCATTGCCCTCACTCATGTGGTTAGTGTCGTTCTCACGCCAGAATAGCTTAGGTAGCTTTACGCCATGTTCTTCATAGTCACTCTCCCTCTCACAGTCTTTCGTCCACATACCGTCCCATTTTGCCATCTCAGCTCGAGTAGGTTGTTGCAACTGTGAGACATTGATACGCTTGTTGACTGATGGTTCCATGCATTTTTCCACAAGATTCGTCAACTCCGCGCTATATGGGCTCAAGCCCATCCCAGCATTGACCCATGGTACAGCATCGAAATCCGAGATTTGTTGCCTATCGTTACGTAAGAATTGGGTATATGAGTTCGTCGACGCTTTCCAGTAATCGAGTGCATCACCGAGAGTCATTAGCTCAAACAGGACCATCCCGATTGACCAGATATGAACTTTTTCTGTCAACTTGAACGAAAATCGAGACGGGTGCCCTTCCTCCAGTTCAGGAACATCTGTGTGTCCCGTTTTATCAAAACGCGATACATCTTTTTGTTTAATTTGTACGCCAGGATAGGGATCATTAGGGGGCTCTTTCCACCGGACACCGTAATGAGTTTGTTCCTAAATTATAGTTGAGCAGAATTCATCAGCTGACCTCGTGGTACTCACAGGCGGTTTTTGACCACGTGTGCCAACACCAAGATACCAGCCTGGATTTGCGCCATCTTCTTGACCAGTCCAATATGCCAGCGCGAAGTCCCCCATTTTAACGGCGGGATGAATCGTACTTTCTCGTCCCACCATAGCGAGTGCTCCAAAAGCGATTGCTCTGACGATGCTCAGCGTATCCCAGAAAGATGTTTGGTGTCTTGATGTCGAAATTGACAAGTCGATCGCTAGCATATTTAGGCCCTTTATTGCCTGGTGGTAGATCTTGCGTGGAACAATTAGCCATCACCTGCGCAGCTTCCGCTAAAGAATCAAAAACATGCCACAAGAACGCTTCTGGTAGAAACCTGTTCAAGTAACAGTATCGATGAAGTAGTCCATACAACTCGCCATATGGAGCAAGCTCCATATAGAAACGCCAAAGTTTTTTGGGATCACCTGAGCTGTGAGCCATGGATCGGCCCTGTGATTCCGGAGTCCTCTTGAAGAACTTGGAACGTCGCAAATGAACGATGTCTGTGGAGTGTCAGCATGCATCCCATTCCAAATATTATTCCATCAATGTAGACAAGGGAGAAGAATAGCATACTTTCCGAACTCGATAGGTTCAGTTGCCTCTGAATTACGGCTTCGGTGAACAGACTATCGTCGTTGTCCTTCCAGTATCCATACTCAAACTTCTTCTTATCAGCCACATGGTCCTGATACCTCACCTGCGTAATCGCCAATTCATCGACTACTTTTCCCTCTCCGTTTCGTTTTACCCAACATCCAGCACTTCCAAATGACCCTGCTCCAAGCATCCGGTAAGGCTCCCAGGCATCATCCTCGGTATCCGAGTCCTCAAAGTGTGCATGAGAGGCCATGAAAGGCAGATGTGGAGCGTCAACGAGGCTTCTCCAGTAGTGCTCAAATGGTAAAGAGCCATCTCCATGTCGTCTTGGTAGGCGATTCTCTCGATTGTTGGTTCCTGTACTGAAATCAGGGACCTCAAATTGGTCCGGTCGAGGAGGTTGTACCATGGCAGCTCAAACAACAAATGATGTCTACCTTCGATAGTGGTAGAACACGGCCAATGCCTGAGGATTATGTTTGAGCTCAAGTTGCACATAGCATTGGGATGTTCACCAAAGACAAATAGATGACAAAGGAACGAAAACGGTGTAGACAAAGCTTGCAAATGTATTTGAAGCCGGCATTGTGTGAGAGATCCATGCTTAAGGGTGAACCCTCAAGAGCTTGGGACGCATTTATAGCCATCCCCTCCCTCTGTATGAGTAGTCTTAGACGATGCATAAAAAAGCAGCATAGATAGTGGTAACATCATGTCCTATTTGCCGGAATCGTGGCCACCGTGCTACAGGTGTGTGGACTGAACAATTCATAGATCGCAGAAACTTTACAAGACACAGCTGATCTTTGGAGGGCACTGGAAGTTTGCATATTGAAGCAGATCATGTCGATCAGAGTCACACAGAGATTTGTCATGGTGAAGACAAAGGACGTTGATGTTTTTGGTCAATGTCCTTTGGGGAAAAGGTTGCAAACATTACAAACAAATTTAGCTAATTTTTATGTCTGCACTCAGGTCTATTGTTCCAACGGCTCAGGAGTAATATCTATATATAACCTGTGTATAAGGGTGGTCCTGACGCACTCCCGATGAATATCTTTGTCAAAGGTCATGTCACTACAAGTTCTCTTTTGGCTGATGGAGATATCAAAATGTTGGTAAATGACTCTGCGTTCGGACAATTGGTCATAGAGCTAAAGTGGTGAGTTGGCGGTAAGCCAGCAGTAAAATGCAATGCTTCGGCAAAAGAGGACGAATTCGGAGGCAGTCCTTATAATAAGACAATAACCTGGTAACTGAGTCCTTTGTGTCCTCATAGGCAGTGCAATACTGTTGATCCTTCAACACAATAATCGACCTGTTCCACTTGCAACATATCTCTACTGTTTGGCGAAAGCAACCTGTTCATACTGAAAGGATACATGACTCTTGAGGTGTTGTGCTTGTCATCGCGAGAAATTTCCGCTAACTATGCTGTACCCATTGCTAAGCCTATCCATACACTATCACCCTTATAGTTGCAAGCACACACAATAGTCCACTGACCAACCATTTCCGTTGTTAGCCTATTCGTCCGTTACGCTCGCGAACTTCTCGCTCATATTCTGCAGTAATTGATCGTACTTCTTCGAAACCTCTTCTTCATTGTCTGGCAACTCGAACTTCATGCTTCGAAGACCGTGCTGAATATCTGCAGTGTTTTCCCTGACCTTGGCCCAGCTCAAGCCGCTTGATACAGATTTCTGTGCTTCATCGTGATATTGCATGAACGCCTTCATCATGTATTCAGTCTTCCACAATGGACAGAACTGGTCGTAGTCACTGTAACCGTTCTGTTGTAAAAAGTCGTCCTTCAACATGGCGGCCACGTCCAAAACAATCTTATCAGAATCACCCAGCGCAGACTTTCCAACAAGTTGCACAACTTGGTCGAGGTCCTCGGAGTTTGTGAGCAGCTCCCTGATTTGGTTCCTTAGCTTGGGGAATTCTGGGTGATCCTTCTGGTAGAACTTGTCAAGCACATTAGTGTATTTGCTGTAGGACAGCGAGGTGTTAACTGAGGGGAAATGTTTTCTTTGAGCAAGCTTCTTATCAAGACCCCAGAAGACCTGCACGATACCCAGTGTCGAGGATGTAACAGGATCCGAGAAGTCGCCACCAGGCGGTGACACGGCACCCACGATGGAAATACTCCCAGCTCTTTCTGGTGAGCCAAGAGAGGTGGAACTACCTGCTCGTTCGTAGAAAGAAGCAAGCTTGGCACCCAGGTAAGCAGGGAAACCCTGATCAGCCGGCATCTCACCCAAGCGACCCGAGATCTCTCGCAGAGCCTCAGCCCATCTCGACGAAGAGTCAGCCATCATGGCAACAGCCTTGCCTTGATCTCTGAAGTATTCGGCGACAGTGATTCCGGTGTAGATAGAAGCCTCTCGGGCAGCCACAGGCATGTTCGATGTGTTGGCGATCAAGCATGTACGTTTCATGATGGGTTCTTTTCGTCCATCGATGGTGATTGACAATTCTGGGAAATCCATCAAGACCTCAGCCATCTCATTGCCTCGCTCACCCTGTGATGTTATTAGCTCAAATTTGTGTTGGAAGACCTCATATACATACACATCCGACGTATACAATGATATCGCTGTTTGAGAATTTAGAAACAGACTGGGAGATGACTGTTTTACCGCAACCAAAGGCTCCAGGAATACACACGGTGCCGCCCTGAACAGATGGAAACAAGGCATCGAGCACACGCTGGCCCACAATGAAAGGAGAATCGGCTTGTAATCGTTCACCAACAGGTCGTGGCACACGGACAGGCCAGCTCTGCATCATGGGATATTCCTTCTCCTCACCATTGAATTCGACAGTCAACAATGGCTCAGCGACAGTATATTCTCCCTTCTTGGCGATCTTCTTGATGGTACCTCGGGCTCGGGGAGGGAATAGGATTCTGTGTTCGTTCAACAAGGAGTTTTCTTCAACCTTTCCCCAGATGTCACCGCCTGCGATGTGGTCGCCTTCTTTCATCGTTGGAATGAACTTCCATTTCTTGTCTCGATCCAGGGCTGGTACAGCAATACCTCTGGGAATGTAGATGCTGTCGGTTGTGCCAGCAATCTTCTTCAGCGGACGTTGAATGCCATCATAGATTGTTTCCATCAAGCCTGGGCCAAGCTCGACAGAAAGAGGCTTTCCTGTTCGTTGGACGGGATCACCGACTGTGACGCCAGCTGCAAATCGGTTAGCTCCTGCTATCGGGTGCCTGATTTGGGGGCGTACATACCAGTCTCCTCGTAGACCTGAATGGTGGCTCTATCTGCGTCTATTCGAATGACTTCGCCCACCAGCGCATCGTGACCTACTTTGCAAAGCTCGTACATGGCAACACCGATCATGTTTTCCGCAACAATGACCGGACCGGACACAGAGTAGACTGCGCCATTTTGCTATTCAAAGTCAGTATGTAGTAAAGCATTTCATTCTTGCAATTGGATGTGAGCGTACATTGTCGCCCAGGTCGCTCTCCTTGGATGGGGCCATCTTGCGTCGGACTGTTCGTGTTCGTGAATGCAAAACGTTCAGAGGTTGTGGGAAGGCGAAGAAAGAGTGTTCGGGATGTCGAAAATCGTCGACGCCTTCGTCAAGGACAGCAAAGTGGGTGGCTACGAAACCGAGATCAGAGATTTGATCGATCGACTTGTTCGTGATAAGCTCGACAAGATTGGAACTTGTTCTGCCTAATAATCGTGGACGAGGAGGACGATTATTGAGACCGATGCGGCTCATTCAGTTGCAAGCAACATTACTAGGTACGTAGGTATGCAAATAGAGCTCCGCCTATGGTGCACGGAACAGGAAGCTACAACAGCACCAAGACCTGCCACAACATCATCGAATCAAAGTGTGCAGCTGTGGTTACATAACATGTGGAACATTGGCCTTCATCCAATCGTTTGCAAGCTTGAATAGATACTGCTTGTCTGATTAAAGTCGAAGTTCAGATATGTATGTCAACACTGAGCAGTACATTGGACTCGCGATCAAGACTGATCATCTGTTCGCTGGTGCCTATTCTAAAATTCCGATATCGCGTGATACAATGATACGACTACTGAGAGCGAGTCGAGGTGTTCCCCATGAAGGGATTTTGAGGCCCATCTTTGGCCAGCACTACTCACCGACCACATGAAGCACTCAACACGATGACCAGCGACAACTCTTCCCACCCATATACCACTCATTGTGTCTATGAGTGATCTGGACGGTGACTTGGCTCTTCGCGCGTATCCTGGCTCAAGACGTGTCCTTCCATATCTAGAGCATCGTCGAGCGCAAATCTATGCTGGTGTTTGATGTAGTTCTGGAGGCATGCACTGTAGTTCCTGCCGATAAAACAGCCTATGCCTCGTACAGCGTGTTGGCAAAGGCTGCCAGTGGAAAGCATCATTGTTGCTACAAGCTGGTCAGGCGTCAAGAATGGATTGCGTGTTTCATGGTAGACGAGTCACAAGATCTTTGGCTCCATACTGGCTTTCTGCTCACATAGCCAGATAGATCATGTGCAAGCCCACACTCTCTCGTGAACGGCACGAAACACCCGGAAGATAATGAAGGCTGCTTTATCCGACGGAAGCCTTCTGAAATCATGATACATTTACAGGTTACTCAGTAGATAAGAAGAAGTAGCAGTCAGAGAGCAAAGTTTCGATGTAGGGCTAAAAGTGGGCTGCTTGGGGTGCTGTGCCGGGCGCTAGATCTGAACTCGGCATGGCAGCAAGTTGAGGTGCACGTCAATGATCACGTTGGTTGAAGGCCCAGTTGCCTCATATGCCAACTACCTGCTCAATGTCCCGACTTCGTTCTCACCACTCCCACCATTTGTAGCGAATTCTGCCAGAGACTATATCGCCCATAGACCGCATTTGTGGTGTACTGCACTCAAAAATTCCAACCGGCATTCACAATCGGTTATTTCCGCCAGATAGTGCTGTGTGCTTCAACTACCAGCCTATATAGTACTTCCCGTGCAATATCGGCGGGACACCCTTCCGTTTCCTGGCCAGCTCGCAGACCCTGCTAAGAATACGGTGTGGGAACACTCCTGGAGCAGCTGCAGGCGGTCAAGCTGTGCAGAGACCAGTTTTTGTCTAACGCCTCGCTCTGCGTTGCGTTTGACTGACTACCATTTGATTGAGCTCGACTATTTAGGCGGCTCTGCCGCCTTTACGAACTGGCATCTCAGAACAACCAACCACCAAACCTAGTCATTTCCGCCGGCCCATCCAATTCGACGTCCTCAAACCCTTCTATCAACACAGAACACTCTACCCATTCCCCATCCACTTCAGGAAGAATATCACACTACGGAACATCTCTACACACCCAACACTTAGCTGGAGGACATATTGAAGAGCTTAGGACAACATCTAGGAGGAGACGCCGCTCATCTACCTCCTCGTCCACTAGTCGCCCAGAGAACGACGAGCCGAGCATCTCAGCTCGCGCCCGTCCGGACGTCAAACGAAGACGCCTAGACCACCCCACTATGCGATCAGACAGCGCCACAAGGCACCTGATTTCTAATGGACATTCAACAACATCCCCGTTTCACACGCCACGCAAGGCCGCAGTTTCGGTCAATGGACACTCACATTCAACAAATGGCTCAACGCAAACGACGAAAAATGGAATGTCGAGACGACGGGGTCCTAGGAGTCCATCCTATCGAGGGCATAACAGAGAAGAGTTGACTCGAATCTTGATACAAGGTCTCAAGGATATGGGATATGAGAATGCGGCTCATACACTCTCTGCCGACAGTGGTTACGAACTGGAAAGCTCGGAAGTAGCAGAGTTTCGCTCAGCTATACTTGCTGGGAGATGGTCCGAGGCAGAGCGGATATTATCTGGTTCTCAACCTCTCGATGAGGGCAATACCTCGACATCCTGGAATCAAGGTCTAGTGCTAGCAGAT
>Ga0181469_100222_pt1 | contig 20118 bp, 12 predicted proteins | sample InSIn2SAF170_2_FD_119081 | JGI IMG/M metagenome (GOLD analysis project Ga0181469, IMG submission 119081) | Clean room microbial communities from NASA Spacecraft Assembly Facility at Jet Propulsion Laboratory, Pasadena, California, USA -... ... | reverse complement strand
TAGGTACGTATGTATGGTTGTCGTTGTGTAGTACAGCTTGAGTGAGCGCAGTACTACCGAGCGACTAAGGGAGGGTGTGGAAGGTTGATGCTCTTGCTGAGGAGGCTGGTGTTGTTGATGGTGTTTGGTTTGGTGTGGTGTGGTGTGGTGCTGCGAGTTGTGCTGCTGTTGGTGGTGGTAGGAATGGTGGTTAAGTGGGCGGTGGTGCTACTAGGGGAGGTGATTGCGGCTATATATACATATATACATCGCATGTTGCTTGTGTATGAGCAGATACGCACTATACTTGAGTCCACAGATTGTAAAGTCCAATGGGCAAAGCAGCCTTGTACTCTTCGGTGTTGAGATACCGCGATAGTGTTCGTTGAGTTTCGCCATCATGGTATCCCTGATGTATGTATGTACTTGAGATGTTGATTTGCTTGAGTACTACGCACTTTACTCCTGGGATGAGGGGATTAATAGGATCACTACGTAAGATCTTTGATTGATTGAATGTATACATAATATCTGCTGCTTTGTCTCCATCTTCATCTTCGTACTCATATCGTGCGAGCTTCTACGTCGCAAGCCTGTAACATGACGGGACGTTCTTGGGCTCTTGCTCTAACACGAAATCCGTTATTTGGTCAATGACCACGCATCACGCTTACGCGAGTGTATTTTGTGCAACTTTTCATTGCATGCACAACCTCATAAACAACACATCCACTCATTGCTGCATTGCCCCATACAAACGCACGGAAAAACACCAAGTTCCCTCTCATCGTCCTCATGAAGACATCATCACTTCCTCCTCCCACGCTCCAACCTCCTAATCTCCCCCTCCAACCTCTCAATCTCCCTCTGCTTCTCGCCCACAATCCGCCCCAACTCAACCTCCATCTCCGACACTCCCCTCGCAGTCCTAAACACAGGCACGGTCACGATTCGCTGCTCACTTTGTCCCCGTCCCCGCGATCTTGGTCTTGAACTCTGCGCACCGTGGTTAGCATCGGGGGTATGGCTGGGATGCTGCTGCTGCTGCTTACCGGACAGGTGGAGGAGGGTGTCGCGGGCTGCGGTTAGGATTACGCGGCTGTCGTCTATTGATTCGGGAGGGATGATGGGGGTGGTGGGGGTGGAAGGAGTGGTGACAGCGGTGGTTTGGATTTTGCCTGGGGTGCGTTTGTGGGGGCGGGTTGATGGATTTGGTGGCGGTTGTAGGAGGGAGGGGTTTTCTTTGAGGGTTGCGAGGGTTGTCATGAGGATTGGGACGGGGAGGAGGGATTTGATTGATTTGAGGAGATGGGTTTCTGTTGCAGTGGTGGATGGGATAGGCGCAGTGGTAGCCGTTGTTGCTGTTGGGTTTGAGGGTGGAACAGGTTGTTCTTTTGGTTTTTCTTTCGGATTGGCAGGGGTGGGCTTGTCTTTCTTGGACTTCTGTTTCTTCTTGGGTTGATCGCTGTCAGCGTCGCTTCCGTTTGCGGGTTCAGCTGCTTCGAGTTTTTCTTTGGACTTCTTGGCTTTCTTCTTAGAGTCGGTGGTTTGGGTGTGATCCCCATTACTTTCATCGTTGCCTATGTTGTCTTTCGCCTTGCGCTTCTTCTTTTCAGATTTGGCATTGGTCGTATCCTTTGGCTGAGCTGGTTCCTCGTCCTTACTTTTATTCTTGTTTTTCTTTGGCTTCTTCTTTGCACTTTCTGCGTCGTCATCACCGCCATCTTGACTACCCACTTTCTCACGCTTGCGCTTCTTGGACTTCTCTTTCCTCTTGTTCTGCCTGTGGCTTTCAGTCTCAGATGCTGACTCTCCTTCTTTCTTGATCTTCTTCTCGACAGACTCGGTAGTTTCTACATCAGTACTACCAAAAGCATTCGAAGAGAACTCCTTGTGATTTGTCTTTCGTAGTTTCGCGGCTTGTATCTTCGCCTCATCGATTGCAGCTTGAGATACTCTCCGACCTGCTACGGGGTTAGGAATTGGCACGGGCTTCGAGCTTTGTTTGGCTGTTGATGTGGCGGATTTTTCAGGTTTGTCGCTTTTCCTGGAAGGGTCTTGCGTTTGTGCATTAGACGGAGTATCTGGCGTTGTCTCAGTGACTGTCTTGGCTTTTGCGTTGGGTTCTGCTGGTGTAGGTGTATCTTCATTTTCCGATTCTGTCTCACTGATGGGCGTGCCGGAGCCTGAGGTGAGTTCGCGAGGTTCGGATTCACGAAGAATTTTAAGGGAACTTGGTTTTCGAGTAGTGTTGGTGTCGTTAAAGTCGTCGAAACCACTAGCTGAGGATGAAGAAGAAGACGAAGATGATGATGAGGATGACTCGTTGTCTGCCTCTGCTTTGGACAGGCTGGAGGCTTTCTTCGGAGATTTGGTGTCGGCCAACGCAGTCATTCGGGGCAAGTCATCTTTGTTGTCGTCAGACGATGGCGGTGACTTTACCTTTGTAGTCACTTTGACATTGTTGCCTCCAGACAGGCGAGCCATGCTGTAGTCAAATGGTATGACTTGTGGCAGGCTGAGAAGGTACGATTGTGGGTGAATGTGGTAAATGATTAAGAAGTTGCGAGAAAATCTTCAGCAGCCTTATGGTAAATTATTTGGCTTGCATCAAAGCGTTTGTAGGAAGAGTTTATGTGGATTGGGTGAGTGAATGGAGCTCTTGACTTACAGTGTATGAAATGTTTCACTCCGCCATAACCTTTCGACCACACAAAATGCCCTTTCCCACTCGTTTGGATTGTCAGCCAGTAAAAGAACAATCTCTTAAGAACAAAGAACGTGAAAAGGGGATTGATGAGGATATGAAATGTAGTTGAAAATCTGTTACTCATAGTGTGCTGTGCACAGAGGCTTTCATAGCCTCGTACTTATGTAGAGCATTAACCAGTGTCATACTGGGACTTGCTTCATGCTTCATCTCGTTGCTGTATCAAGAGTACTGTCATCATAGTTTTTCCTGTAGGGGTATCATTCATTCCATCAAACTCCGTGATATGCCAATTTCAAATTCATTTCGATTCCAATTTCTCCAATTTGTCCCAATCTCTCCATATCTGCTCCTTCATTTCTTTCAATCTCGAATGCATCTTCCATAGCTTCTCAATATCAGTAGAATCTCGCTCCGATTCGGACTGCTTCTCCAGTCTGTCATGTAGTTCTTTGTATCTATCCCAATACTTCTTAAATTGTCTTGCATCGGTTTCAACGTTCTGTTTCGTAATTGCAGGTTTCTCCAAGGTAGAAATAGTATCGGAATCAGGGCTGTCGCGCTTCGATTCTTTCTGCGTTCCTCCACTAGGGTTCAAAACACCTCGATTCTTGTCGCCACTGCTATCGACTTGTTGTCTCTTTGTGGGAGGTTGGTCACTGCTTGCTTCAGCTTTTCTCTTGTTAGCACCACTTAACGTTTTGTCGGATTTTCTTTCCGAGACAACCGGAGAATAATTCTTTGTCTTTGCTTTGGAGAGATCTATGCCAGAAGGAGGTGATGAAGGTGCAGATGATTGACTTGTACCCTTACTGCTATTGCTTGTGCTATCAACATCTCTTGAGTTTGTTGGAGGTGATGACCCAAGAGGTGATGGCTTCGGAGGCGAGCTGCCATTTCGAGGTCTTGAAGTGTTTCGTGCCTGGGACTTTGAGGTGTCCGCGCCGGTTCGTGTTTTAACCATGGCTGATGAAGGAGTGAGTCGACCACGATCGGTGTCACTGCCACCACCTGATGATCCAGACAAATGTGATTTGTGTAATGGATGTTTCGAGAGTGCAGGTGAAGGTTTATCAACGTTGGAAGACCTCTGGTTGACAGGCTCTTTGCGCGTGATAGATGGCTTGGCAACAACAACTGTTTGTGCAGCGTCAGTCTCTTCGTCCGAGTCTTGGACACGCTCAGATGATTTGAATTTTGTATCCGTTCTGTTTGCCTTTAGCTTATTACCGTCCTTGGGTGCGGCAGTGACTTTGCCATTGTCTTTTGTCGCAGCAGTCTTGATCCTTGGTTGGGCAGTAGGCTTAGTCTTTGGCATGTCGTCAGTCAACTTGGTAGCAGCTGCCTTCCCTTTCTTGCTGCTTTGATCAGAAGTGATGCTCTTTCCCTCTATACTACCATCGGTCGACCTTTCAGCAATCTTGGGTGTGAGGTTGCCAGGCACCAAAGGTTTATCGAAATTCAGTCTAGACAGAAAAATGCCTTTCCCTCTGTCTTCTTTGGCTAGCAGCATTTGCCACAGTTGGTCTGTCTTCTCCACTCTCAGCCTGTCGTATGCCGACACAGCGTGGTCTATTGCGGCTTGTCGGTCACTTTGTAACTCATACTTGAATTTCCAGACATCCAGATCTCGGTAGGTCTTGTCTTTCAGTTCTTTCTTACCTGCCTTCGCATCACGAGCAACCTTCTCCAGAACCTTGTCACAATCACTTCTTTTCACCTTCAATTTGCTTGCCAGTGCATCTGGTGACCATGATTCAACTGCGAGAAGATGTATCATAGGTACTCTTATTGCGTCTAATCTGATCTTCTCTTTGCTGCTGGGTCCTGTTTGTAAAGGCGCCGAGGTGGGTCCGCCACGAGGAGAGAGACCACCGAGGAAGGGACTCGCAGGTCTCGAGCCAAGAAAGCCACCAGACAATGGTGAGGGTCTGTGTTGGTTTCCAAGAAACTTATTGCTAATAATTCCAGCTCCGCCAGCGGCCCTATCCTCTTGGTTTGCTTTCAGGTTCTGTTTGAGGTTGGCAAGCGCCTGATCCATACCAGTGGTAGCTTCTTTCGCTTGCTGGACCTCCAACGTGTGGCTGAACTTTCCTGAGAAGTATGCTGGTTTGTTGCCGTCGAGCGGAGCACAGAAGACTTCAGCAGGAAACTTATCAGTGGCGTGGTTGAGTGTGATGTTTCGTGTTCCGAATGTGATTACAGGTCTCTTCCCCAGCTTGAGCCGTGCCTGCCCATTGCTCTTGACAACATTGAGGAGGTCCTTAGTAACATTCTCGGCGAGGTTGAGTCGAATAATCTGGGGAGGGTCTTTTGATCCAGGGTGGTCGTGATTAATCTGAATTCCTGCAGCAGGAACAGTGAATTTGGACATGGTGATTGAGAAAGGCCGTTTTACGGTGGCCGCACCGAGGAACTTGCTTCGCAGTCGATCTTAATCATTCCAGATCGGTTGAGAAGGCGAGTCGTTGGTAGGTCGGTTCATCAGCAAGTTGGATGCTAGAGAGGTAGGTGACGTCTAGTGCTGATCACAGCTGAAACGGTAGTGCAAGGTTCTTTGTCAACCAAGCCATAGGTGACACGGCGTGCTATGCAGCACTGCCGAGCATAATGAAACCACAGCAAAGCAAGGTCAAACGGTTTGGTGTTCGTTGGTACTGAGAGAGCGAGACAGCAGTCGAGGGTTGAATGGAATCGAGGCAAGGCAGGGTGAGGCGTTGCTTCGAAAAGCACGCCAGTGGTCAGAGGTGGGACAAACATTAAACTACTCTCGAGTATGGATCACTTTCTGGTTGGCACAGTCGGCAAGTGGTTTTAGTCTAGCCTGCGTCCAGGCGGGATCCTGGCATAAGCAGGCCTAATACGTTTAAGAGCTCTTTCATTAAACCACTTCTGTCTAGATCTGCCCGCTAATCTGTGCTAACGCGAGCACTTTTCATTGTCTAAATCGTCAGCAGTCTGTCGATCAGTCGAAGGCGGTACAAAGCCTTGTAAAGAGTGCACGGCCAGTTGCAGGTTGCAGAGAACACCCACATTCAAGTCACGTCAAACAAAGGGCAACTTTCGGCACGTTCATCGGCAAGCCCCGTATTGTTTGGCATTGGCGTTGGTCATGCAAGCCAGTGCTTTCTTTCAAACGGTCCACAGATTCAGGCCTGGATGGGAATTCCGCAAAGGCGGCATGGCATGTACATTTAGCGCCTCCCAGATGCGTGAACATGCACTATATCCTTTTCTCATCCTGGTCAATGAACCGAACATCTTGGTGCAGGGTCAGCTGCCTCAGAACACAAATAACTTGGGCAGCTGTGGTGGTGAAGCATAACGGTGCTGGACCTGCATTAGGTTCTATTTCTTTACTGTTGAGTGGCAGGACAGCGGTATCAAATAGCGTGTTTCTACAGCACTCCGTGTAGAAGTCCACACTCTAGCAGGTCCCACACCGGAACCATTAGCGGCAATTTCATGAAGTTGCACATTCCTTTGTCTGACGACAAGCCGCGGATGCTCGAATCTGTTTTGGTGTGAAGGATAATAAAGCGAAAGGTCACACTACTGTACTTGTGTGGTATAGAATTTCTCAAAAGGGAAAAGTAGTAGAGAAGGTTCGAAAGGACAAGAACCGATATGGCGCTATACCCGGTAACAATACCTAAACAACGGTCTTCCCGACCAGCGCCACACTCAAGTCTCAGTATGGCCGGCCATCTCTTGCTCTCTTGAAGCTTGACTTGTTCCCGCAGGAGTTGCTCGCAGCGTTGCGTAGTGTGATATCACTGCTGCATCAGCTTTGTGCCTGCAACCAACCGCTAAAAATGATTGGCTTGAAACAATACCTACCCTGAATGTTTCTTTTCTAGGGCGTGGTCTCACCGAACAAGTATAACCGGTCTCGACATTTTAGGCTTCGTGCTGACCGAGGGGTTATGCCAGATTAAGCTCTAGCACGTCGGGATCGCAAGCTCGTCGGGTCCAACGCGCCGCGCCTAACGCGTTTGCACCACAGAAATCGCATTGTGTCGCATCGCATGGCAATAGCGGCATCACTGAGAACAAATCACTTGGCTGGTTATCACAACACTACTGCTCGCGCGTGATATGAATTGGCCTAGCCAAATACAATGACCATTTCCCCTACTCTATAGCGCAAGTTCCAGAATGTCGTTAGGTATGCTAGTGTCCCTTTTGCTTCCATGAGTGTCGAGTGCAAACAGGATGGCCTAACAAGGATCTGGCACAGATGAAGAGACGTTGGAACAGTGTGCCGAAACAGGTCACATTGATTAGTATGCGAGGCCCGTGACGAGCAAGGTCAATGCTGATATTCAAGAAGTGAGAAATGGCCCGGCATACTCAATCCTCTAATCGATCGCCTCAACTACGTATGTTGCATGTGTTGCAAGCAGAACGAAGGAACATTGACCAAGAACATCAGATCGCGCACAATGACTTCCCTATCCCCCGACCGTATCCGACCATAAATCCTGTCCTCCTCTCTCAACGTACTTCCGATCCAGATCGCTTCTTCGAACAACCACCAATTCTTCCCTCCCAACCAGCACAAACACCCAGCACACCACGAACCTTACCTCCAGTACCGCCATTTCCCGGCAGTGCCACCACGCATATACCCGACTCACAACCTCCTCAAGACTCATCGCAGAAAGAGAACAATACATCTCAATTGCCGGCCGAACTCCTTCAAATTCTGAACCAAGCCCTCTACACCCTCCGCTCTATATTCTTGGAGAAACCACCGCATACGGTCCAACGACTATCGGAATTGGTTCTATATCCAAAAAGGTATTACAAAACTTTACCCGCCTGGTTACGCGCTCTTGATCGAATCATCAATGTATCTAGCAGCGCAGATGTCTTTCCCCTTTCCGATCTCCCACCTCAAGTCAATGGCATATTGAACGGTAGCGATGCAGGTGGCATTCTCTTCGCGAACAACTCGAGCAACGATATACGTAACGGCTACGACCGAGATGCGTTAGGTAGTGATGAGAGTCTCGGAGGCGCATTACTTACACCGATCCCATGGCTCAAGGACACTGATCTGAGCGGTGAGGTAAACAGTAGCACAGAACTAGATTCTCATGCCAAAGTTGAAGCTTGGGAAGGTCCAAATGGAGACGAGGACATGGAGGAGATGCTTGGCGAGCCCTTGACGATCGAACACACCCCTCAGAGCGACGACGCCAACACAACAGCTAGTATCGCTGCAGATGCCCAGGCTATCGCAAACGTAGCACAAGAACAAATGAAAGAAGGTCTAATACCCGAACGACAGGACGGAGCCGTCACACAAGGCGAGCTAATACGCATGGAGCAAGAGGCAGGTGTGGTGCCTCAGCACAATGACACAAGGCTAGGCGACATGGGCATCGACATTGATGAAGAAGGAGACGGCATTCCACATGCACGAGGCCCGGACATCGTCGGCACAGTCGATATGGGTCTCGTCGGAGGCAAGGAGCATGAACTGAGCATTTCAAGCCCGCCAACAGAAAGACTGACCAGGCAAGTCGACCCCAATGATGCACAGGAGGTACTAGAGGACGGAACGCCCAGCAAAACTAGTGCCAACAATAGCCATAACAGCAGTGAGAACAGCACCGGCGCCGACAGTGACGAATACGTCGATGTAGGCAAGGAATCAGAGATGCAGATCGAGAAACCGGAAGCTACAGAGCCACGCACCAATGAACCGCATGTATCCGACGACGGCGACATCGTGCTTGTCGACGCGGACGGCGCAACAGAGGACGCGAAATCAAGTGATAAGGCTGGTGCAAGTGGTGTGAACATCGGGGCTGATGCTGCTGATTCCACGGCGCAATAGAGATGGCCTGCAGGATCATGGAGGGTGGTTGTTAGGAGATGTGAAACTCTTAATCTGTGAATTTCATTCTCCGAAGATGGCGGTAGACAGTATGTAGTGTACCACTGTGTGTCTTTATCTCAAAGTATGCATTGATTCCGTTTTGGGCATAGTTGAAAGGTACCTTGATCAATTCATTGCACACCTGAGTTGCTATGTACGTAGCTATGTATGCAACGAAGTCAATCACCTCTCAAAAAGACGCTTGAAAACATAGCTCGCAATACGTTATCTTATATCATGAGGCTGAACGACTGACGACCTAGACGCTAAGATACAAGGATTTGTAGCTACATCTATTTACACCACGGAGGACACAGAAACACATGGTAATGAGCTAGTACACGAAGAAATCTAACATGAAGTCTTTCCTACATGCGTACTTGTAATGTAATTGTTCACAGACATATATATATTGAAGGATGTGTGGATGTGGATGTAAACCATTTAACTACTATTCTAAATTCGTGAGTTCTAGTCATAAGTCGTGCGAGTGTTGTCCGTAGCGATGAGGATGGATTTGGAATTGAATGGGAAGGGGGATCGCCCAGCATCCTACATACTTTGTTTCGTGTATGGAGGTGCTGTAGGTTGTGGAGATGAGTGCGATTTGAGTTTGTTGAGTGAGAGGGAGCGGTGGAGCGAGGAGGGTGTTGCGATGGTGTATGGTGTGGTGTATAATAAAAATAGATTTGATTTGAGGTGATGTTGCAGGCTGATCGTTTGCCTGAAGTAGATTGAGCGTTCGGAGACTCTGCAGTTGCGATTTGGCTTGGTTTGGTGGGTCAACGGATACTAGTAGCGGAGGGGAGTAGTCTGGTTGGAATGGGGTGTGTTCTTGGCATTGGCGGAGAGTTTCTCGTGCGTGGTCCTGTGGGTTTCCGACGATCTGCAGTGCGGGCTTGTTCAGTACCTGAGTTGAATTGACGGAGTTTTGAGAAGCAGCTGTGGAATTGATGCGTCCGTTATGGCGTTGTATAAGTACCCATTTGGAATGTGTCGCGGCTTTATCGTTCAAGAATATGATCGGAGATCAAGTGTTGAGTTGATCAGTGCCAAGCGATACCACGATTCGTGAAGTTTGAGGTAGTGCACAAAAGATGTCAGATCACAGCAAGATCAGCTGCTTCCCGATGAATCTCTCTTCACCATACCCGGCGTAATATTATGCTGTGTCAACGTCGCGTTCGAACCAGTTCCACTCACACCTGCATTCACCGGTCCATGCCCACTAGATTCGCTATTCATAGTCCCTGACATGACCGTGTTCCCACCTGTTCCCCCACTCATACTCCCATTCCTTTTCTTCTCCTTCTTCGCCCATCTCAATCCACAAGCATTACACAACGTTTTCGGCCCGTTTGGTCCTTTTCGCCACTCCGGACTATCTAGCGTGCCGCAATCTGTACAGACGTACTCATCTGCGCTTTTGACTTTCTTTGGCTTTTTATCGAGGTAGCTGGCGCCGCCGTAGCGGGGATCTGTCTTGTCGGCGGGGATGTCGATGCCCGCGTCGCCACGGATCAATGCTGGAGAGGAACCGCCGGTAGATATACCGTGGGCACGCTCGCCTTCGCGATATCGAAGACCAGTTAGCATTTCGATGGAGTCGACGTGGGAGGAGCCCTCGTAACGGGCCATTTTGTCATTTATGCTGTCTGGGCGCGCGAAGGCGTTGGCTTCATCGAGGGCTTCGCGCGTAAGTGCTATGTTTGAGGTTGTGGGTTTAGCTGGTGGAGGCATGGCAGAAAAGTCGGAGGAGAGACGCTCAGAAGATATGCTTGGTGAGTCACCGCCTGTATTTAGGTTGCTGGTGGTTAGACCATCCATGACAGAGGGCGTGAGCGAGCCAGCGCCCATTGCCTTCCGGTGGTAGTGGCGTGCTTGGACTTCGGCTTCTTCTGCTTCTTCACGTCGCAAAGCATTGATGCGCGCCTGAAGACGTTCCTTCTCGAGTTTATGTTCGAGAAAGGAGTCAAGGAGGACGGCATTCTTGGTCGGATAGGGGCGGGCCATCATGAAGAAGCCTGCACAAAAGCCGGCGTTATTCCGTGGGCCACCAGTTAGTTCGAGGTGGGAGACGTCGTTGGTAAGGTGGGGATGACCGTGGCATTCGAAGATATTGTACTTGCCATCTTTGTTGCGAAAACGATAGAACATGCGAAGGGTGTGGCCAGTGGCGATAGATTCGTTGAACTCGCGAATGAAGAGGGAGCTGTCGTCGGCATGGATGTAGTCGTGAATGAATTTGCCAGTCAGGTCGGAAGCATCGTGGCCTGTCAAAAGCCTGACGGATGGGGATAGGTATAGGAAACGGGCGTCGGGTGTGAGGATGTACATAAGGTCTTTAATTTCTTCGATGAGGCGTTGCGACCAGTTCCTCCGCTTCGTAAACTCGGTCAAGGTACTTCCTATTCCTGCTTGAGCGCCGAAACCAGTAGGTAAGGGACCAGCGCCAACTCCTGACATGTTGATTCCGTCATTGCCGGTCACGGAGTGGTCTGATTCTGGCACTGTTCCTGACATGGTTTCAATTGAGTTGAATGGGACTGCCGAGACATCGCCCATGTCCATGGCAATGTCATCGGAGTAGTGGTTCATGTTAACGGCGTGCATCATATCGGCGTTCAACATGCCAGGATTAAAGGTTGTCATGTCCAGCATGGAGGGATCTGTCCTATAATCCATGCTGAAGGGTTGGTGCAAGGCTCTAATATCCAGCTAGCTCAGCGCCAGCGTATGCACTGGCAATAGTTCGTACTAGGCGACAGCTGGACATAGAAGCCAGTGATTTCCAGACGCAGCAAGCGCGTCGGCTGCGCCAGTTCCCGACGAATCGTTTTCTTGCACGATAGACAAACTCTGCAAGGCTGACGAAACAGGGGTTCGAATCGCTCGATTGTTTTCTCGGGTTCGACGGTTTCGTCTTTCTCTGGCACCGCATCACCGGTCTGAGTGGGAAGGGAGGTGCTCCGGCTGTGGCTTGGCACATGACAGCTAGCACTCTTTAAATGTTGGAATCGGCATTTGAAGCTATTCACCGATTCGTGGAAAAAGCCTGTGCTGCAATGTTATTGGCTTCGCTGGATTACGCATTGTAAGACCCGTGTCCTGTTAGTATTTGAAGTCTGGTTTATTGCGTTTGCTCAATCGATAGCACGTGACATAGATACTTCGACTCTATGGTCCCTCCCACTCTGCCACTTTATCTACTTATCTACTACCTACCTACAGGCACTTACCTACAGGCAAGCCGGACTATCATACATACCCAAGTATGTGTAGGTCCCATATACTACTCGCTATCCCAATTTGTATTGTACCTATCTCCACTGGATCCTACCAACTCAAATGTGGCTGGCAGCTGGAAGACAGGTCTCGAGCTTACAGATTTAGTGGCAATGCACTTGTCATTCACCTAGGGACTTCTCTTTTCTGTGTCACTGGTCTTGTACGGTTGTCTTGAGCTGCATATGCTCAATACTCACGAGGATAGATAAACAGTGGAATGAAAAGACGAGTTTAGGATATGCGTATGTGAACTTTGAGTGAGCTCTATTATCTTAAAACCCAACAGGTTTGCTCATAGTGTTACTGGGTGATGTTAGCAACTTCGAAGATCCCAAAGTACTCCGCGATTCGATGGTCATGCATTGATTATATGGTGGCTACGGCTGGTTTATCAAGAACTTTTCAATTGACACAATTAAGGTATGCACCGAGAAGTGGCACATCCATATACAAACGGCTTTTCAGTACAACAATCCAAAGAAGTTTCACCTTGTACCTCATGCTAGGTTTCGGGTCTCGTCCGCATCCTTCCTATCGTAATATGCTAATCACCACTTCCTCTGGATTCCTCTTTAATGCATAACTCAAAATATAATTTGGACTACGAGCACCTTTGCCTCCCTCTCTGGCCGAGCTATCATAGAACTCGCGGTTTTGAACAACCAGCAGCAATAGAGCAAGTACTGCATGACCTATTGTTGTCATCAACGCAGTAAACAACACCATGCACGAAACAGTTGTAATAACAATCAAATGAGCAATCGCCTGGCCTTGAGCCCCTGAACATGCATCTGCGAGACTGCAAGTTGGGCCAGGTGTACCGGTTGAGGATATTGCTAAGTATAAAGATCTCAAGCTAGATGCAACTATCAGTAACCATACAAGGAGAAGAGGATTATGGTTAAGCAGGAAGGAAAAAATGTCGCTCTTTTCTCACTAACGGTGTACTTACTAGTTGTTGCTGCGGTGGTTGTTACGGCAGCGGTAGTAGTGGTAGTAGTTACGGCAGCGGTGGTCGTAGTGGCCGGTGTAGTAGTGGTCGTAGTAGTTGCTGCGGCGGTGGTCGTAGTAGTAGTCGTAGTAGTTGGTGCAGTAGTAGTTGTAGTAGTGGTCGTAGTAGTTGGTGCAGTAGTGGTTGTAGTAGTTACTGCGGCGGTGGTCGTAGTGGTGGTCGTAGTGGTTGTAGCGGTCCGTGTAGTAGTAGTCGTAGTGGTCGTGGTGGTCGGTGTAGTAGTGGTCGTCGTAGTTGCTGCGGTGTTAGTAGTTGTTGCGGTAGCGGTGGTGGTAGTAGTGGTCGTAGTGGTTGGTGTAGTAGTCGTAGTCGTAGTTGATGTAGTGGTCGTGGTCGTGGTTGATGTAGTGGTAGTGGTAGTGGTAGTGCTTGGTGTAGTGGTAGTACTTGGCGTAGTGGTAGTGCTTGGTGCGGTAGTAGTCGTGTTGCTGAAGGACGGGGAAGTACTAAGCGTGGTGGTAGTAGTGGTAGGAGCAGCAGTAGGAGTGGTAGTTGAGATTGTAACGACGGTGCTCGAAGTGGTTCTCGTTACACTGCTAACGCCACCCTCTCCTGGTCCGCCGAGGTAGGGATCGCCCTACAACACGAACGTTAGGAACTGTTTACTGTTCTGGGAGTGTGGATATAGAGGGAACTTACTGATGGGCCAAAAGTATAATGGTAACCGGTCCATGTAGCGCAGTTGACGCTGAAGCCTTGATCGTTGAAACATTCCTCAACCTGCCGTAAACCTAATGGATTGCGTGCAAAAGAGTCCATTGTAATGACTGCCGAGCGGGTGATATGTGCTGTGTTTGAGACATCATGAGGACGCCTGTCTAGAGGAATTGCGTTCGTCGAAGACAAATGGTGAAGAACCGCGAGATAATAAATCAGGATTGTGTTGAACGACATCATCATGTTGGCTAGCTTGGCTGTAGGTACAGCTGGATCGAGAAGACGAAGTAATATGGCTTTTCACGAGCTGTAGAACGGGTTCCTAGAGACTATATAGCTCATGTTGAGTGCACATGCCAGTTCCCGGCTCATCACATCGGAGGTGGTCTATAATAGACTTTAGTAACCATAGTGCAGTACTGTTGTCCACAAGCTCCGACGTCCGGAGATCTTCTCCACATAGGAGTGCTGAAAGCGACTCGTAAACCTCTGAAAACGGTGTACGACGGGAAGCATATTCCGCCAAGCACATTCGGAAACGTTCTGAACACATGTTGCTGAATGTGAGGATCACAGAGCATGCAAAGCTTATCATAAACTCGTTTCTTACTCTCCCCACAAGTGCCAGCAGCTCCCACTTGATGTACCAAGCGAGCTTTTAGAACCGGGACCTACCACGACATGTCTCTTGTGCTTTCCGTCTCGAAGACAGCAGTCAGACACCGCATGGCGTGCCGAACCCCAAATCGGCGCAGATTCATTCCCTCTGCCACTCGCTTCCCTCTTCATTATGGGACCGAAACGGCTGTACCTACGGCAAGGCTGAGCTTCACATACCCCTTGGTTGTGACCCTGGTTTCACATGGGAACCAAGGTTAGAGCTTTGTATAATGTCAGCCGGAAACGTAGACCAGGCAAAGCATGCAGTACTAACGAAAGATCAGCAAACCCACCATACCAAAAGACTCCAGAGACGGTATCCGCCATCGATTACTCCGTAGTGCTGTTCAAATTGTGGTAGGCTTCAAAGGCCCAAGTCTGGTTCAAGATCGAGCATATTTAGATGGGCCAAGAAGTATGAGACTTTCCATATTATTGAAGATCCACTCTCGTGGTGATGGAAACCCCAGCATAAATCAAGCTGGCAGGCTCTAGGGATCTTGCCATCCATTGGTATGCACTGTCTTACATTGGTGGTCAACGCGGTCGACCTGGTGGGCAGTTACCGTACTTGGTAGGATGGTGTGATTATCACTAAAGAATTCAGCGGCAAGAGTGGTTGTTGTACTTTACTAAGCCAAGGCCTCGATGCGCGCTAAGTACACGCGTCACGCCCGCGTAGAGTGATGCAATGACTCGCGTAAGTAAAGCAGCCACTCACTACGTCAAAACAAGAAAAGTCGCAAACATGTTCTTGCCTGAACATCGTAATAGCAAGCACGACCGTTGCCTACATACATGTATACCTACCTAGGCATGGACTGGTTGGCAGACCACAATTGAAAAGTTCGTAACTGTGGCATTCAGGCATCTTGTTCTTGGTGTTCGTTCTCTGACAAGCACTCTATGTGGTGAGTGTTGACTTCAGGTAGGGTGGACATGGTATTTGTGCACTCATACCATTTCCATCACCATCGGCCCATTGCAACCAAACATATCAACCCGCTTGATACGTCGACATTGACATCAAGATGTCTACCATCGACAAAATGATGATCCTGGGCGTTCGCGCCTTCAGCCCAAAACAAGGAGAGACGATCAAATTCGAGCCGCCACTAACCCTCGTGGCAGGCGTCAATGGCTCAGGCAAAACCACAATTATAGAAGCCTTGAAATTTGCAACTACCGGCATTATGCCACCAGGAGCGAAAACGGGTGGAGCGTGGATACATGATCCTGGCTTGGAGGGCGAGCGAGAGACAATGGCTCAAGTCAAGTTAGGCTTTCATGCCCCGAATGGCACGCGACTCGTCGCCACTCGCAGTCTGCAGCTCTCAGCGAAGAAGGCACAAAGATCGCAGAAGGCGCTCGAAGCATGTCTGTTGATGGAACGCCATGGCCAGAAGACGACCTTATCAACACGCGTTGCCGAGCTTGACCAGCAAGTTCCCAACTATCTCGGTGTTTCCACTTCACTACTGGAAAATGTCATCTTCTGTCATCAAGAAGAAAGTCTCTGGCCTCTTGCCGAGTCTTCCGTGTTGAAGAAGAAATTTGACGATATCTTCGAGGCCGGCAAGTACACTAAAGCTGTAGTCGAGCTCGTCAAAATCCGGAAGAAGCACAAAGACGACCTCGGCCGCCAAGAAGAAGTTGCCAACTCTGCCAAAAAGGATCGGGATCGTGCTCGAAAGGTGAAAAAACGATGTGAAGACCTGCATGCCGAAATTGAGGAGTTGCGACGCCAAGGGATTGATTTGCAGGAGAAAATGAACACTGCTCAACAGCAAGCAAACGATGCTTGGAAAGCTGCTGAAGAGTTTGCAGATGTCCTCGGAAAACTAGAAGGTTACCGCATCGAAGCAAACAGCAAAGAACAAACCATCAAGGATCTCAAGCTCCATCTGAAGGAGGCAACTGAAAGCGACGACGTCCTCGAGAAGACTCTGGCGGAGTTTGACAGTACTCTCGCACGGTACGAGCAAGACAGGAAGGAGAAAAAGCTGCAGTGGCTGGAATACGAAGACGAGCTGAAGACCAATCAAGATCGCTTGTCCGAGAAGCTCGCCGAACGGGGAAGCTATGAACAGGCAAAACGCGAACACGAACGACAGCTTGAGGATCGAAGAAGACAGATCAAGGAAGGTGCTTCGAAACATCAGATCCGTGGCTTCGATGACCTCAGTGATGACAAGAGAGTCGAAGAGTTCTTGTTCAAAATCAAGAAACTATCAAAGGAACGCGAGATAGCGTTGGATCGTGTGCACAAAGATGCCGACCGAGAAAAGAAGGAAGCTCAAATCCTGATTAACAGGTTGACTGAACGAGAAGCTGCTCTCAAGGACAATAAAATCAGTGCGAAGCGGCAGATTACGCTGAATGATCGAGAGGCGGCAAAGAGACAAACCGATGCCGACCAAATTGACGTAGACGAGGGGAGTAAGGCCGTCATTGAATCAAGAATCGAAGAGCTCTCTAAGCGCCTCAATAACGGTCGCCTATCATCGAACACTGCAGATTATGTCACCAAAATCAAGCAAGCCAATCTTGAACTGAGCTCCGCTGAGGACGACCTCGCTCGTCTGAACGATGAGTTGCTTCAAGTCACAAAACGTGCTGGCGAGGTTGCACAACTATCGCACTACAAGCGGGATGTCAAAGAAAAGGAACGCAGTTTGCAAACTTTGTCACAAGCTCATGGAAGCCGCATCTCAGGCATCGTTGGTATGGATTGGGATGCTGCCACTCTTGAAGCCCGATACCGAAATGTTGTGTCTGATGCTGTCAAAGACGTCAGCACAGTCGAGCGAGAGCGGGATGGTGTCATCCGTGAGTCGGAGCAGGTGCAGTTCAAGCAGAAATCCGTGCGTGATGAGCTAAACGCCCGCAAGCGGCAGCTTCAACACCACGAAGGCGTCGTCATCAAGGCAATCGGTGGTGAAATATCTGAGTACGAAGAAGCTTTGAGCACTTCCGAATCCCGTCTCGAGGCTGCGCATGACCAGACAAAAGGTTTAGGGGGCCTAGCCGACTGGTTCAACAAAGCTCTTGAAACTGCCGTGGATAAGAACGCTTGTCGTCTCTGTGAACGAGCTTTTAAGGGACAAGACGATCCAGCGCTCAAGAAGTTGCACAACAAGCTCCAAAATTTGATCAAGCGAGCGAGTTCTGAACAGGCTGAGGAAGAGTTGAAAGAGGCCATCGAAGATCACAAACGCGTCCAAGACGTTCAGGTCAATTTCGAGAATTGGAGCCGCTTGACAAACGAAGACATCCCTCAGCTCGAGCAGGAATTGGCCAAACTTTCGCAGGACCATGAAAAGTTGCTGCATCGCGTCGAGAGCCACGACAAGAAGGTCGAGAGTAGGCGATCTGCACAGAAGGAGGTCGACAGCATATCAAACGTTGTTACATCCATAGCCAGGACTGACTCGGAGCTCAAGTCATCAGCTGCTAAAGTCGAAGAGCTCTCTGCAAAGCAGTCTCAACAAGCACGTTGAGTATTTACACGATATGAAATGTCTTGGAACGCCAGAGTTGTCGAGCTTCATTGACCCTTACTGTACACTGAAGCTCTTCGGCGCTTTAATTGGTGGGCAGAGCTCTACAATGGTGTGGCCACGCTCGCGTCGACCTTCGTTCAAGGGCACCACAAGCTGCCACTTCGGGTCATGATAAACAGCCACCTTCGTCATGCCAGCTCGTCAGGAGACCTCCATTGCATCCACCTACATGCAATTGAGACGTCGACTTGATCATGTGTGTGCTTCTTGCTGTCACTACTCAAGTACTCTTCACGAACAACGACATGACTACGGCAATGATGCAACCCAACATGAGATGGTCTTTTTGAGAGTTCAAGGAAGAGAATGGATGTCAGAACTTTCTGAAGGCTGCTGTGTCACCTGATATTTCTGATTACCATATTTGGTTCTTACCACCTTTGCAGTTGTGGTGGTCAAGACGTTGCAGGAAATTACACAAACAGAACGCTCTACACGTCGGAAACGATGCAAAGAGAATCTGTCGAAAGGATACGAGAATGCAGGTACAGGTACAGGTACAGGTATCCATCGCAAGCAAAGTTCTCCGTGCAGCGGAAGGAACAATTGGCACTCGTCAAGCTGGCATCACCCCTGTTCAAAGGACTATCTTCCCAACTGTTGCCTCTGACAACACTGTCTTCCTATCATTTTTTTACCCTCATGACAGCCTGGAAAGTTGTATGTCGCACCTTCTATATGCATTACCATTCCTCGGGACACCGTCGCTCTATGACACATCGTAATACAATTCATCAATAGTCCGCCTATGGTTGACGGCTATGTACTGGGGAAACATGCCAAAGCCGCTTTATCTCATGATCTCGAGGATACTCTGCTTCTCAATGATTGAATTATCGTTTGCATCTCGAGATATGTGGTAGTAATAGTCCGTGAAATCGGCGCACTGCATTTCGCGGAGAAAGCTTTCGTCGTGAGTAATGATGATCAGCTGGAAATTCTTCTGCTGTTGTCGAGCGTGGATAATCTCATGTAGCGCTGACGCTAACGCCTGAATATTCTTCTCGTCAAGGTTGGTTGTCGGTTCGTCCAAAGCGATCACGCCACAGTCTCGGGAAAAACATTCAGCAAGTGCAAGGCGGATGATGATACTGGCAAGCACTTTTTGTCCCGCACTGCATCGTCCTCGCATGTCCAGCTCAATGTCCCTCTTGACCATTACCACTCGATAGTTGTGAGAACGAGTATGCGCTTTAACTTCGAGATCCGACTTTATAAAAATCGTGTCGACGTCGGTGCCCTGATACGTCTTCTTCCACAGCTCGTCAATGATTGCGTTGACCTCGTCCATCTTCAACCCGTGATATTTGGTGATGGCTTGGTCAAGCGCTGTGCTGTATCGACCAATGTCTTCAACTGCCGCCTTCGTAGTTTCCACCCTGATATGTGCTTCTTTGTAGCGTGTCGCAGCATCCTTCAGATCAGTGTTGTATTCAGTCACAAGCTCTTCGAGTTGCTTGTCCTTGGATTTCATCTCACCTACAACACCTTCTCTCTGTCCGGAATAGAGGTGGTATTCCTCCGTACGCCGCTTGGACTGCTTCTGTAATCGCTCTCGATCAAGGTGTGCATTTTTCGAGTCGAGCTCTTCAATCTCTGCACGGAGCCATTCGAGGGACTTGCTTTCCTGTCGGTACCGGAGGTTGTCCGAATAATGTCGTCGCGTCGTCTCGGCGTCGTTGAGTTGCTTCTCGACCTTGTTGATGTCTCTTGTCAACTGCGCCATAGATTTCTCGACCTGGTCCGCTTCCTGGCGGAGTCGTTCAATGTCACGAAGCACCCTGATGAGCCGAGCCTCGCCACCTTCTTCCTCGTAGGCTTGAATCTGTCTGCTGACAAAGTCCAGGCCTTGTACTGTCTCAAGCAGGCTCGTCGACTCCCTCCCCATATCCCTTGCTTGGTCAGCCCAGCGCCGGTCTAGGTCATCATATTTGGCATTCGCTGTTGCCAACTCAGGTCCGATCTTTTCTACATCCGCATCGATATTGTTGATGACTCTTCGTTGCTCCTCACTTTGAGCTTTGAATTCTTCAATTCGGTCAAGATGGGATTGCTTCAAATCGAGCTTTCTTCCAATACTGCCCAGCTCAGTCTTGAGATCTCGCAATTCGAATTCCATGGCAACAATCTCGGATTTTGCTGCCTCCTGCTCATTGGCGAGTCGTGAGATTGACTTTTTGATGTCCGAGGCCTTGTTGTTTGTGTCACTGATGTCTTCTCGAATGTCCTCCAGTGTCCTTATGCTACCTTGTTGAGACTGCTTTGCAGAGAGCTCTTCGACTTTAGCAGCTGATGACTTGAGCTCCGAGTCAGTCCTGGCTATGGATGTAACAACGTTTGATATGCTGTCGACCTCCTT
>Ga0181469_100218_pt1 | contig 20242 bp, 21 predicted proteins | sample InSIn2SAF170_2_FD_119081 | JGI IMG/M metagenome (GOLD analysis project Ga0181469, IMG submission 119081) | Clean room microbial communities from NASA Spacecraft Assembly Facility at Jet Propulsion Laboratory, Pasadena, California, USA -... ... | reverse complement strand
GAAGGATGGCGAGACCCATGCACGCGGCTGAGAACATCGACATGAAGGAGACGTGGCGGAGGGTTCTGGGTAGGGACATGAAAATGCCCACGATCATGATGATGATGGAGAAGATGACTGTGCACATTGAGTGGTCGGAGAGAGTGTTCAGGATCTTGGCACCAGTGAGAATGTGGAAGCCGATGAGGAGGATGTTGTTGGCGAGCAGCATGAAGGCGGTGAAGTGGTAGGCAACGCGGCTCTTGCCGAAGACGTAGTATCCAAAGTCGCAGATGTCCATGATCTGAGGGTGTTTCATGATGAACTTGTGCATGGTGATGGAGGTGATCCAGAAGAGAGCGCCGGCAATAAGCATGGTGAGGATACCTGGTACCCATCCAAGCACGGACAGCGACCATGATTGAGCCATGATGGCGAGGCAAACTTGTTCACCGGCCAGCAGCCATGCGGCCTTTTGCCATGACATGGTTCGGAGCTGGATCTCATGTGTGTGATCTTCTTGAACAAGAGCGCTGATGGTGTCAATGGAGTCACGGCGCTCCACGTCGCTGAGCGGGCCAAGCGCGTCGACACCGATGACTGGTTTCTTGTCATCGGCGTACTGTTGTTGATCGACATAGGTGGTAGTGGCCATATTGGAGGATGTCAGGCTTCAAGGCTGAAGACTAGTCAGGAGTGAAAGACTATGAGGTGGAACAAGTTGCGAACCCTGCAGGGTTTTATGCAAACTGAGAGCTGGCATCAAAGGCATCTGTGCAAGCCGCGACTTTTTCGAATCTGCAGTCCCAAACTTTGTTGGCAACTAACGTTGAAGCCAAGGAGCACGTTATCCGTGGTAAGAAGTTCAGCTCCAGCAGGTAAGAGGAGCCTCGGACCCGCGTCAGATAAGCGAGTTGCTCTGATTGGCATGCCGAGCACGTGGATCGCGGGCCTGGAACTTGCCCAACAGGGTCCGCCGGCACGCAAAAATGCAAGTCAAAGCAGCTAAGCTGAAGCTCCAAGCTCAACAAGCTCTAGCGGCATTGCTAACACCGACCAAAGGAAGCCGTCGTGGTGTCGACAAACTTTCCGGGCTCCAGCTGCAACTTGACACTGCATTTTGTGGGGCATCTGACTTGATAGTCGCGTCCCACCCCTCCACCCTCTTGACAGTTTTTGCACTTCGATTCCAGCCTCTAACGGCCAATCCGAACGCATAATAAGAAGCGGCTCATCGGTCTAGTTGATACACCATATTTGACCTATCAGAGATGAGATGCTGCGATATTCCAGGCCCTTCAAGTCACACGCACGCCTGTTCTACACGAGCCTAGATACGAGCTTGCAGGACTGACTTTAAGCTGAAAGAAGTAGGAGTAGTCGGGACTCGTTCTCTCGCTAAAGTATTTGAAAACAAGTGCTTCACTAAGCACGCTATTGGCCCGTCAAGTGGCAGTGGCAGTGGCATGTTCTTCGACCCGGGTAAAACGCATCCATAAAATCCATTCGGACACGAGTACTTCGCGAGCCAAAAGCTATCTTAGGCCACCGATTCCAGATCAGAAAACACCAAAAGAACCTGAACTTCTCAAGAATGGTGCAAAGTTAGCGGCTGGTCGCCTTACGATTACATGTAGGTCGTATGTAGCTTGTGGACTGGTGGGTTTTGAATACTGTATGAAAGAACTGATTCATGCGAATATGCGTTCGGTATTCTCATGGATTGCTCAATTAAATATTACAATAAAATTCCCAATATATCACCTGCCCTGAAAGCTCCATGTTCCAATCCTACGTGAACAGGCGCTGCGGCCAGAGTTTGAGTTGTGATTTGTTGTTGTGGATGGAGGATATAGCCTGACTTCACCTTGACTTGTGCTATGGGTGCTATAGCGGGAGATGCCGATCAATTTTCCATCATCTTCATCATGATGCTCTCGCTTCTCGTGGCGTCGCTTTCTAATTCACTGACTGATCGAGAAGGCAAGCAGTCGAACCAGGTCAATATGGCACATAGGAGACACCAGGCCTCGGAGCCCAGTTTGGCTCGATACCTGCCTTCAACAACTCGCCGTCCCAACACTTCGTGAAACCAGAGGTCAATTCCCTGCCTGTCGTCGTGTACCGCGATGCCGCACACCATGTCCTGCGTACCTCCTCGTTAGACCACTCGACCGCGGGCACCATGGCAGAAGTGCTTAGCATTGCCTCAGCCTTGTCATAGATCGCTCTCAATAGAGCTACATCTCCGACAGCGTACGCTTTGGCTTGCATAGGCACAGGTCGTATCTCCCAGACTCCATGCGACCTTGGCCCTTTCTTGGTGTCGTTCCATGCTGCAAACTCTGCCGAGCTGAGACCTGCCATGACTTGAACAGTCTGTGCGAGGCCGGGTCGACTAAAGGGGCATCTGTTCATGGTTAGCATGTACAGATACTGACAGTCCAGGACGCCTCGTGGTCGAACGTTGGCTTTGGCGTACAAACATGCCGAGTCTTGTCTGCAGTCGACGATGAGCTTGGTGCGCTCCGGATCTTCGAAGATCGTGCGCAGCGTGGTTGTTGGATCACTAGCTGAAGGCGTGTTCCACGCTGCTTTTTGCAGGACAAGGAGATCAACGAGGTAACTGATCTCTCCTCCACGGATCTGGATGTACGACAGCTCCGAGGTATGGCCGAGGTTGTTGGCCTCCATATCGAAGCTGATGTTGGGCTTGTCTGTTGGTAAGTTAGCGAGCTGTTCGACCATTGTCGCGACATGTTCTGACCTAGTGACGTACACGTACCCTTCAGGAACCTCTTCTTCCATACTCACCGCCTTTCGTGCTTGTCGAACACGAAGCTGATGTCGAGTCCAGAGAATAGGGGCGACGAGAGGTCTCATTGTCTGGCCGAGCCTGGAATGCCCAAACCGGTTGATCCGGCGTTCGATCGGGCCCCATAGAGGGGAGAGCAGTGATGTAAGCCGATCGTAGAACAGGCCAGGCATGTCTCGGGCCCGAGGGCACGTGCAGTAGAGGGGGGAGCTTTGGCAGAAGAGGCACTTTCGGCAAGTGCACTCGCGGTCGACATTGCCACAGGAATTGCAGGTCGGGCATCTACATGGCGAGGTACAGCAGACCTCGCAAGAGTATGCCTCATGCTGTACCCAGAAGTCATGTGTAGTCTCCGAAAGGCTTGCTGGCACAATCGGTTGCTCTGACCACGTCACCTGCGTTTGGTCATCCCCCTGTGTGTCGTCGTCTTGGTCGATTATTGGGAACATTGAGAAGGGCCCCTGGCCCTCGGCGAAGTTGTCATCATAGTTGCAGCAGTTTTGGCTCTCAGTCCAGCTGGAGCAGGTTCTGTTGGTGTGTTCATACTGTGCAATGTGATGAACTATGTTTTTCGAGTGTTTGATGTCCCATTCGACCAAGACGAGAAAATATGTAAATATATATATACCTGGATTGTGCTTTGTGTTCACACAGTAAGGCTTGTCATTGTCCACACCGGTTGTTGGGTCTTTGTCGACATGACCAAACAAGTGGAAGGTCAACGAAGGCCTGCTTCGTGCCTATACAACAAAGCTTTGCCATGGTCTGTGTTCTTTGTGCACTTTGTTGGCGCGGCCAGGCAATCGTGAGTCAAAGAGGGCCTGCCTCATTGTTCCATTGTGAAGGTCCAGGGGATGGACCACACGAACATCGAGCGCAATTGTGCGGCAGGATGTTGGTACCGTGGCATTCATGAGATGGGAGCTGCTTCCTATCTACAAGCTCCATACATGCCGAAGTCAAGCTGTCAAGTTGATATGCTGCTAGATATCAGGCACTCGAGTCCAGGTTCTGCACCTGACATGGAAACTTGGTGTGTTCTCACATAGTGTCACTGCCACATGGAGGGACGACGCTTACTGTGCAAGTGGTCTGGATTGAATCAACAGTCAGATGTAGGTCGTACATGCTTGATACCATCAAGGTGTCGATTTCGAAGATGTTCCATAACTCTGTAGTCGAGTGCAAAACTCAGACCACCAGTCCTCCATCATCTTGCAGTCGGTGAACAATTGGAGTCATGATAGTCATTGATGGCCAGGCATCTGTAGGGCTATCTCATGTTGAGTAAAGATATCTCGCCGGTATTGCTAGCAAGGCTGAGTTGATGCTTGTCGAGGAATACTTGAGGTATGCATGGGAAGAACCAACAACGAAATCGTTCAATAAAGAGGACTTCGCGAAACAGAACAGAGATGATACTTCGAGAGATGTGGACCGGCTTGTCGAGGAGAGTAACAGTATGCTTCAAGTTGCAATGCTTCGTCAAATGGCTGCCAGATGGTGCACCTTATACTTCATCAGACGAGAAATCGGCGTGAGGACCAAGAGCAAACATATTGGGAGCAAACAATATGACGACGAGATCAACGTCTACGTACTGTAGATGTATTAAGTAGCAAACAACATGAAACAACTACCGTGTTGACACCGTGCACTTACAGACCATGGAAGTTGGACCAAGCTCATTACCAGGTATCACAGGTATTTGCGCAATGACTTAGGTGCTTGTTGAGGCTGGAGGCTGCGACGTCATTAGGAGCCTCAGTGCCCCGACATGGACGCCTAGAATAAAATGTCACGCCTAGAATGAGCCCTAACCTAGAGGAGCTACCTGCCTAGACACTCCATTCCACGTCGCGCGCAGCTCATCACCATCATCCTCAATCCACTACCTTTCGATGCACACAGCTTCACGCCTGTGTTGTACTGAGTCAGAGAGATGCTGATGATGCTGATATCAAGCACGCTATCCTGAAGATGGAATCAATCATGCTTCAGTGATGTGTGTCCGAACTGTATGCGAGGGCTACATTGGAACGGCGCAAGGTTCTGACAACCCTTCACACCGACTTCGATCTTGCACAATACCTTCATTCTTCCTCAAAGCCTTGCTCATGGCAGGGACCAGTGATGAAAATTTTTTGAGAGCTCTCAGTTTCGTTGGCCCGAAGAACCAACTACTCACACCCAGCGGCACGCGAAGCCGTCTCTCTTGCTGGGCCCCCTCCAACCTACACCGATTCACATTGACCTACGCTGACATGGAGATCTTCAACCTCTCATTAGCAAGTGCCGAACGAGTCACCTTCAACAACTCTCCTGTCAACTGATAAGTACAAGTGCAACGAATCCGGATGGGTGTCTCCTAATGACTGAGGCATTGATCCCAATCTGCGATGGCAAACGCTGCACATATTGATCTTCATACTCAGACAAGACCAAGTGATCTCAACCAACAAGTCATGAGCCAGTCCTCCTGCACCGAAACATCTCAGGCGACCACGACCAGGAATGAAATTCGAACTGCCACAAGCAAGATAATCAGGGACACCACCGATCAGCAGTCCTCTCAGAGACCCACAGTCGGCAGTATACAAGAAAACCCGAGCGAGCGGAAACAAAAGCAAAAGAGTATAGGGATACTCACGCATGGCCACCAACCTCATCAACGACTTGGTCGCCGAAGGGAGGGCACTTCATGCGCTGCCTGTGACAATTCTCATAACATCCTGCGGTCCTTCCTTCGATGAATCAGTAGCAAGAGCTTGACTCATGGTTGGAAGCTCACACAAGGAATGTCCTTTCTGTTCTCGATCAGTATGCCAGGTTTGAGAACCATGAGAAAGGTCTCGCTGCAACAGCCACGTGGACAACGGCCACCAGGACTCAGCCATACTTGCCTTACTCGCCAACATTCAAGTGCTTCCGGTGGTTCAAGCCACAAACTAATGATTAGTATCCAACCTGTCAGCCATAAGTCAATTATCCTCAATGCCATGTAGGAAGAAGGGGCGGCAACCTTTCAGCCACTCTCATCTCGTCTCCACAAAACTCAACAAACCAACGTGACGAACCGTACACACGAGATACCGGCCGACACAAGATTCACGCATCAATCACAGTCAGTTGAGAATGACATCGAAACAACCTCAGTTCACAAAAGGATGATGATCCGGACGGAAGTCGTCGCTGCTTAACGAGCCATCTTCGAAGAACCTCACACCAAGTCAGCGGCCGCTTCCAAGAGCTCCGTCCAACACACGCTAGGCACCAATCTGCGGTTTCACCTTCTCGCACAGCACACCTAACTTGCGATACCGAAGGCCAGTCTTACTCGATCGCCAACACTGAGGTTGGACGACTCGGCAACTATTCTTGGTCCGAAGTAAGTGTTACCATACGAGATGGCTCCACCAACAGACTGCTGCTCTAGACGCGTGTTGAGCGTCACCCTCTTCTTCGTCGCGCGTCCCTGATGCAGGGCCGAAAAATGCACCCTACAGCTCGCCTTCTCCTCCTGCACCTCACCCTTCTGCTCACCTTGGCGTTTCTCCGCCATCCTCGCCTTCCTGCTCTTTCTGCGCTCCTCCTGCACCTGCTGGAACCTCGGTGAGGGTCCGCAGGCTGGCTTGAGAGCCAGCTTCAACTTGATGAGGGCAACCTCCAGGTGACCTCGGAAACCCATCTTCACTGATGGGGTGCAATATCTCAAATGAGTTTCCAGAAGATCGATATAACAACAAAGGCGTGGCTCGCAATTTTCGCTCGTTCGTTTCAATGTTGTCGCTCTCACTTGAAGAAGAAAAAAGGAAAGAAGCAAGAGAGCGAGCTTTTGGGGGGCACATATACCTTGAGCGATCTGCCCACAGCCAGCCATCAATCACTCAACCGAAGATCAAATGCGCTCAATCAGAGAAAATTCTGCGATCAGACTGAACTCGAACTCAAACTCAAGTGAGTACATTTCATCCATCGATCAGAGAGAGGAGGAAGTATCTCACAGAGGGCAATGAGAGCAACTAACCTCCTCCCGACCAATGAGCATCGAGAACCAGTCCCGCGTAGGTGGGCGGAACGCCAAGCCACAATCAGCCTGGCAAGCAATTCTGCCTCAACCAGCGAATCCGCGAAGGGCAACCTAGCGCCAAGGAAAACCAAACAGTGGTACTCCTTTTCACTCGCTCTTCCCTTGAAAATGTTTTCTTCCTCCGACCATTCATAACATCGCATCTCCCAGCCTCCTCTACCATTTCACTCACTACATATCTCACTCATCCATGATCTTGCGCACTTCTTCTCCCATCATGATCCAAACCAGCAAAAAGAATCCTGATGCGCTCTGCACAGCCACTGATCCCAAGTGTTCGAGGAAAATGCACTCCGATCATTCCATTGATACTCGCGACGATTGGTCCCACGTCCCTCGAGATCACTACCAGAATTCGTCCACGAACCCTTTTGCGCGAAAACGATCAGTGACAACTTTTCATCAGCGTGATTTCCGGCTCCTTCGTGTGTTTACTACGTTTTCCTTCCAGAATCGCATACGGCGCTGAGTAAGAGATTACAATTTCTACATACTTGGTATTTTGGACACGTGATTTGATGAGAGTGGTCGGGATGGCGTAAAGAGACATAGGTAATTACCGGCCGCAAAGAGACACAGGTATTTCGAATCACTATGTACACTACAGTAGACCAAGTAGAAGTGAATGTCGGCACAACACTACGGTAGAACAAGTAAAAGTAGAAGTAAAAGTCGGCACCAATTGGTTCGGGTAAAGAAAATGGCAAGAGAGGTAGGAGGTAATTTCTACCATACCAAAGGCTTCATCTACACAACTAGAAAAGTACCACATCCTTCATCAATCGTCCTACATACATAGTATTCATTCAATCCAATTCATTCCAATCAAACCCAACCCAAGACATATCTCCAAAACGTACCTAATTTTGCCTCTCCCCACCTTCCCTCGTTCACCCCCATCACAACCGAACATGAGCCCCCAACCCCTTAGCCGAAAACCAAATATTCTGTCTCCACTCCCCAATCCTCACCCCAATCTGCGCCAGGGCATCAATTTTCAGACTCCCACCCAACGCATCCCTAATCAATCCACGATTAGGCGTGTTCCAATCAAGCGGCAGCCGCGGCGTCAAATTGTCGCCCACCTCGACAGCAAAAGGATACTCCCAATCTATGGTTCCGATATCTTGGCCCTCGTGGTAGGCCGTGGAGTGGATGGTCGTGACCCACATTGGGATAGGTGAGAAGAGGACGAATGTTGCTGTTGCGGTGATGAGATGGATCTAGATAGACATAGATGTGTTAGTTAAGTGGAGTCTGTGAATTAGAATAATGGATAGGTAGACGTACCGTGGTATCTTTTAGAAATGTGCCGAACGTGTGTGGTACAGGCACGGTAATGTTCATTGGGATCTTGGGCATTCCGGGTAGCGCTCCGGGACTGATTGTCAAGCTCACGTTGTAGCCGGAGATGAACTGTGATAGGAATTCTGCGCCGACGTCTGTCTTGTCCCATGCTATGTATGAAACGATTTCGTTGTCACCGGGCTTGATGTCTCCTCCACCCCAAGCGTTTCCCATTTTGGTCCCGTTGACGAATAGCTCCGCATCAACTCTAGGCATGCTCGCGTAGTAGTCCGTAGGGTTTGTGATGGTTACTCTCGCTTCCATTGTCAATTTGTTTTCTGTCGTTTCAACAACAGATATTTTACCCACTTTGTGCTTGAAGCCGCCTGTTTTCGGAGGATCAACGAAGATTTTGGCCTTGGAGGGAATACCGCTGACAACAAAGCTGCCCAGGGCTGTAGTAGTATCAACGTCGACTGTTACATCGACGTCAAGGGATACACCTTGATGCTTGAAAACCATCTTCTGCACGAGTTTTGCGAAAACATCCTCGTTGGAAATGTCAAGTGGTGCGTTAATGACCTTAGATTCTACAAGAAGGTCGCCATCAACCTTCTTAGAACTTGCTTCCTGCCATTTCGAGAGGTCGAGTTTGCCCATTTCCTCTCCTTCATAGTAGACTGAACCAAAGGAACGAACTCTGTCAACGTTGATGTCGAAATTCATGTCTTTCGGCAGACCGACTAGCACACCTACTGTAGCGGAAAGCATGGGTTTGCCTGTCGGCTCTGCTGGTAGGCTAAAGTGAACATTCGAAAGGGAGAAGTTCTTGATTGTATTCTCAAATGGTCGAGCTGGGAGAGGCACGGGTACGATGGTGTCTTTGAGCAGCTTGCCGATCCACAGAGGTGTACCAGGAGGCTGCTGGCCACCTCGAATGTAGACAGTCGCATCCTTTCCTTGAAGATAGCTGGCGATAAATTGGTCCAATGGGGACTTGCTCGAGCCTGGGCAAGCTGAGGTCAACGAAGTTGGCAACTTCGTCATAAAACCTGTTGCTGCCACTGTGAGGTTCTTCTTTGGCCTGATCTTGATTTCTCCTGTTGTTGTGGTTGCAAACAATAAGTAGTCGTCGAAACAGTCAGGCAAGAGCACATCGAATGACATAGGCGGCACATCCAGGGTCACTGGGTAATTGCTGGCAACGGAGAGTTGCGCCTCAGCTTTGATGCCCTCAGGGTTGTGATGCTGCTCTACCTTTAAGCTCTGCAGTTCTGGGTCTGGCATCTTGGGTACCTCTGAGCTTTCCAGCGTCAAGAACTGTGTGACTTTTTGATTTGCAGAGAATAGGCCACTCTTGACCGCGACAGATGCAACAGCTTCGACTTCTACCGCCTTCAGCTTATGGTCCATAAAATCCTGTGCAACTCTTCGAATTCCTTTGGGATCACCCGGCTCAAGATCAACGATCTTATCAATCCAGTTGTAATGTCCATTTCTAATGTTGATTTTAGTGGGCGGAAGCTTCGCTGAGCCGAGTAGGGCATTGTCATATCCTGGCAAGAAGACTTGCACATGAGATTCACCAGATTCTACCTCTTTCGCAATGTATGTGGCGAATCTACCAAGGTCCCGTACCGACTTCTTGTGGACCTTGTCAGCATCAAGCCATACAGTTCCTTGTATCCTTGCCCGAATGCCAGTATCGGTGAACGATTCGATTGAGATGTCATCGGGCTCGAACGACAGTGCTTCTTTGACATAAGCTTGGACTGCAGCGGGAGTCGCGAATCCAAAGACAAGAGCTAGGATAAGAGCGATTGAAAGACCGCCGATAGCGAATATGAACGGCCAGCTTCGCTTCGACTTCGATGATTGTTGTACCTCTTCTACGTGTCCGTTCGCTTCGTATTCTGTATTGCTATCTGTACGGGAAAGAAGTGGCGTCTGTTCGCTTGCCCGGGCGGGCGAAATATCTCGCGACGACATCTTTCGCTACTCGCTATGGCATTGGTAAGCTTGATACAATAGTAAAGAGACGATGCTGCGTATTGAAGGGATTAAATGCTCACATCATGACGCGCAGATCAAGTCGGGATGGTGCTTGCGTGCCACTGGTGAGTAGCGTGGCGGACTCGGAACGGCATCAATCGTTCCTGCAGATTTGCGGGGTCGTGGATCACTCAGATGAATCTTATCGTGGTACGGTCGGTGCCTTAGGTACCTGTTAGATGGTGCCGGAAACAATATAGCCGCTACAACTTTTTCGCCACGTGGTGAGAACGGCCATAACTTCTTCCCATGGCGCATTGTTCCACGTGAACCAGGTTTGTAAGAGGCGCTTCTACGTAACCGTAGTGTCCCCGTCTTCAACCGCGGTACTGGCCCTGTACCAAACATTAAATTCCATACTAACCGCCAATATGCATATTATTCTACAGCGATGTCCAAGCTTCTCGAAAAGGAGATCTTACTCCTTGACGGCGGACTAGGCACAACTCTCGAAGACCATTATGGCATCAAATTTGACTCATCAACACCACTATGGTCGTCTCACCTCCTTATAACAGATCCAGATACCCTCGAAAAAGCCCAAAGAGAATTCGTCAAAGCCGGTGTCGACATTTTACTTACACCTACATACCAGGCAAGCCATGATGGTTTCATCAAGACAGAAGTCGATGGCGAAAAAGTTGATTTCTATGAAGAGATCTGTCAGTATCTTGACCTTGGCGTCGACATTTCACGGCATGTGTTCAATAACCGCCCAGGACTAGTAGCTCTGTCTCTTGGAGCGTACGGTGCGACTATGTCTCCCAGTCAGGAGTATGGCGGGCATTACGGAGATATGTGCAACGAGACAAGATTGGAGCATTGGCATGTTGCAAGGATAGCGATGTTTTGGGCCAGTTGGGACAAGGTCGATATCATAGCATTCGAGACAATTCCTAGATTGGAGGAAGTCAAGGCTGTGAGAACGGCAGCGAATGTGAATCGACACGAGAAGGTATTCAAGCCTTATTGGGTGACTTGCGTGTTTCCGAATGACGATGATATGTTGCCAGATGGGAGCAGTATTGAGGATGTGCTGAAGACGCTTTTTGAGGAGAAGAAGTGGGAAGACGGGATCACGTTGCGGACACCATGGGGTGTTGGAATCAACTGTACGAAGGTAGGTAAATTGCAGAAGCTGATACAAGAGTTTGAAGCTGCTGCGCGAAAGCTGGAGATTGAGCTGCCAAGGTTAGTCATCGCACCGAACGGGAGTAACGGGCAGAGATACGATAGTAGTACGCAAACATGGGTGGGTGATAAGGTTGAAGAAGGAGCATGGGACGAACGTGTTTGGGAGGTTGTGGAGGAAGTGAAGCGGAGACAGCAGTGGAAAGGTATCGTTGTTGGTGGTTGTTGTAAGACTGGGGCAGCGGATATCGCCAAACTGAGGAATAAAATAGATAGTACTACGTAGTAGTCAATAACGTAGACCAGCTACATGTGATATACGGTGAAACACGTGGACCTATTTTACAAAGTCGTTGCGTTAAAGGGGTTTATTATTGTTAAGTTGGCCCTCACAAGTATGAATCATTACTAAGCCCAGAGGCACGCGACACGGCAACAGGAACAAATACATTTACCTGGCAAGTATGTCGAACAATGTTTGGATGGAGGACATGATAGTCCTGCGATGACAAACAGCCCACGATGGGTAAAGCATTACTTCCGAAGACGCGGAGAATCCGTTTGGCTCTCCATCCAAAATCACACAAGCTATTCTACGTTCTGGGAAGATACCGCAAGGTACAGGCGACGCGGCGAGACCAAAGTCATGCTACTGTCTTCGAACTTTCGTAACCTCGGTTGTGATGGGTTCGTGAAGTTGTGTTTTAGCGTGGTTCGTGATGCCTGACTCCAACTGGCGATGATTAAACATATCTTTCAGTGTCCAAACCTCTGTTCCACCGTGATATTCGCGAGTGTTGAGCAAGTCAGTCGTAACGAGCGGGATTTGCTAAGACATTCACACCTGTCACCATGCTCGTCTGTCCGAACAGCATCCAATCTGTAGCTGGCGCGAATCAACTCTGCAAAGCGTTTGGCATCAAGCTCTCTACAAATGCACAGGTCGTGTTGCTTGCGCGTAATGCTGGTTTTGATTCCTTGTTCATCGACCTCGAACATTCCTGGTTAACACTTAGTGACGCCAGCAACTTGTGCAACACAGCATTACTGGCTGGTATAACACCCTTTGTTCGTGTACCTCATCAATGTGGCAACGGATTCGTTCAGCGTGTCCTTGATGGGGGTGCAATGGGTGTTATATTCCCTCATGTTCATTCAGTAGGTAGGTTTCCGGGAAGTCCCCATCTCTCCTACAGTTTCAAGGCGATCTTAGGCTAACGATAGTGTCCACTGGTTGTAGCTGATGCCGAAGCCGCTGTACGCATCTCGAAGTTCCCACCTACTGGATGCCGCTCGATGACAGGTCAACATCCAGTCCTTGGTATGAAGGTCACACCACTTGACAAAATCGTCGATGTCTGCAACAATTCAGCGTCGACTGTGTTTGCCATGATTGAGAGCAGGGACGCTGTGGAGGCTGCTGATGAAATTGCTGGGGTTCATGGAGTAGATGTAATCTTGATCGGTTCCTTCGACTTGAGCATTGATCTTGGCGTTGGTGGACAATTTAGAAGTGACCAATATCGGCAGGCATTGACCAAAGTCAGCGAAGCATGTAAAAAACACAACAAAGTCTTTGGAGTTGCTGGAGTGTATGAGGATGCGGAAGTACAGGATTGGCTCATCAACACTCTAGGGGCACGCTACATGCTTGTTCACCAAGACTCCTCGTTGATCACAAGCGGCGCGGCCAAGGCCGTAAAAGGAGTTCCGGAAGTGAAGGCATAAAAATGAACAACTTTGGGAACTGGACGGAACGAGGACGGTGTAGGTAGTATTGCTGTACACAAACGTACGGGTCATGTTGATTCCGAGCACTTCGCTGAAACAACAATATCTCACCCGCACGGTGTATCGCAACTCAAGCTTCTTAAGTGATCACTGATAACGTAGCGCACAGATCAGTAACACAAACCGAAGCCTCTCTGAATGAGGTAACGAAGCACGCTTAATTTCGTTACAACCAATAAATTTACCAGGTTGCGAGGACCAATGCGGCAAGCTTTCTACCCGATACGAAAAAAGCGTTAAAGTTGCAGCTTTGAATAAAAATGTTTATGTTTCACCCAAGCTTGAGTCATGTAGCACCCACACATGTTGCACAGGCACGATGCCTCTAAACCACAATCTCAGTCGAGCTATTCGGCCTCTAATATCAGCTCGAACGTTGACCACATCATCGGCCACTAAACCTCGTCACTTCCTTTCGCTTAAAGACCTGACTCCGACAGAGCTTGCAACATTGGTAGATAACGCAACAGCTCACAAGAATGTGCTTCAGTCTGCCTCGCGCTCGTCCTGGCTTCTTGCCTCATCCCTCCGCGGTAGTGTTATATCTCTGATATTCTCGAAACGATCGACTCGAACTCGAATATCAACAGAAGGAGCTGTTGTTGCATTGGGCGGCCATCCCATGTTCCTGGGTAAGGATGATATCCAGCTGGGTGTCAACGAGTCGCTGCACGATACCTCAGTGGTTATCTCGTCAATGACAGCAGGCATAGTTGCAAGAGTCGGACCACACAAGGATATCGCCGATATAGCGAAGGACAGTTCGGTACCTGTCATTAATGGCCTGTGTGATTCCTTTCATCCTCTGCAGATAATCGCCGACTTTGCTTGCCTATCACAAACTCTGTCAACCAACGCTGCTGGTCTCAGAGGTCTCAAGATTGCATGGGTTGGCGACGCAAACAACGTGCTCTACGACATGTGCATTGGCACACGGAAGCTTGGAATCGACATGGCTGTGGCTACACCAAAAGGTTACGAGATCCCAGATCACATCAAGAACATTATCAATGAGTCTGGGGAGGGCAACTTGCTGCACACGAATGATCCAGAAGAGGCAGTTAAGGATGCGAATGTGATCGTCACAGATACATGGATATCGATGGGTCAAGAGGACGAGAAGCAGAAGCGGCTAAAAGCCTTCGCTGGCTATCAGATTACTGAAGACATGGCCAAAAGAGGTGGCGCAGCGAGCGACTGGAAGTTCATGCACTGTCTGCCTCGACATCCAGAGGAAGTTAGTGATGAAGTCTTCTTTGGGCCAAGATCTTTGGTTTTCCCAGAAGCGCAGAACCGTTTGTTCTCGGCCACAGCGACACTGGAAGCTTTTCTGGTAAACAAAGGTGAAGTCAAGCCGACACAATCATGAAGCCTGAGATTCGTAGGAATACCATAGTAAAGGATAGTGAAACGTGTTTGCCATCGATGAAGCTACTCAGCCAGTGAATGTACGTTACTGTACTTTCTTCTTAATAAAAAAGGCCTTGACTCAAGAGCAAGAATTTGGGTGCTTTCGTGGCATGTGAAAGCTGGCGTCCTCCGCATCACATGCCTCGGCGACGAACAATAATACAGGTGCCAGTGCGCAAGCAATGAACTTCAATGTTCATCCTTCCAGACTTGTGTCTGTACTGGTGTTTTCGCAATTCCAGTAGAACTACTACTCACTTTGACAATGGCATCTCCTATCTTATCCCGCTCTCCTTCGATGACATTTGCTCCGGGTCCTCATCGCCGTTCTCATCCCAACCTCCACCACCTTTCTCTCGTGCCCTTAACACCGAAATATCCTATTGTCCCAGCGGATTACGATGCCTATGTTGACCCATCCACTTCAGAACTTCACAGTTCTGCCTCACTCTCCCACATAGCTGCTCTGCCCTCGCCAGGCGGCATCCTGACCAACTCCCCTGCTCGATCACGCGCAAGCAGTCGCACCCGCCTGCGGAAGAAAGCAAAAAGCAGTGTGGCCATAAACGTGCCTTTCAAAGATGTTTCGGATGAGATAGACAACGATGACGATACAGAAACACTTGACCATAAGCCGGCGGGCAAATCAAGGAGATCCCAACAACATCTCCCCCGACTTCGCACCAATCCTGTAGTAGACTCGAATTGGCTTGTTCAAACAGGCTTGACTCTCTCCGAATCCTCACGAGAAAGCAAAGGGCAATCGTGGATCTCGAAGCGCGATTCATCTACATTTCTCGCCAACACTCCTATCGATTCATCCACCCATGCACATTTCTACCCTGATCCGCGTCTTGAAGGGCGCACTCCACGCTCCGGTCGCGCGACCCCAGCGCGGAGTCGTGTCGGCAGCCGAAACACCAGCCGTAACGCCTCAAGGAGTCGGCCGAACCTGAGCATGACAATGACGGGAGCTATGACAGTAATACCGGGTGCATCATTCGCTACCGCACCAGATACAAACACAGGGATACGTGAAGAAGAAGAAGAACAACCGGAAAGCTCGTACTCACACATCGAGCCAGAATGGGCGGATGCACGCACGCAAGCAGAGATCGCGGCACAGGTTCAGGCAGAGTTTGGCGAGGAGTACGACTACGACAACGGCGATCCCTTTGGAATACTTGATTTTGACAGGCGAGGCGGAGATGATAGCGAAAGTTCAGATGCGGAAGAAGAAGTCAAGAAAGCTATGACACGGTATGGTATTGGCGGCTGGATGGACGGAGCTATTGATGCATTGTTGAGGATTGAAGAAGAAAATGATACGAGGCAAGAACGGAATGATATCGAGAGAGGAAATACAAAGCGATCCGAAGCAGTAGGATTCGATAACGTTGAGACGCCGCCGGAGAGCGAGCAGGGTCAGTGGCGTATATGGAACGACGTGGCATGGTTCGGAAGGATGGTAAGAAGGAGCGTGAATGAAGGTTGAGTTGAGCTGTCTCAGGCGCCTCAGTAGGTATCTGCATAAAATGCGACACCTTCCTTGTTCTTCCAATCCACAACAATTCCGACATCTAACAAAGTAATCCGTCACGATGCCTACTGTACATCCAATGCCCTCGCCAACATCCCCCAGGAAAAGTCCGCATACAACTCTGGACATCCCCGTCCCCACCCCCTCGTGCACACCAATCACCAACAACGAACCCAACCCAGATCCGCCTGTATACAAGACCTACTCGAATCTGCATGGAACGTGAGTTGTTGTGTACCAGTGCTGATTGTAATTCATATGCTTGTCACTGTAGTTTAGCACTGGAATGTAAAGTCCAAGTCACAGTACGTAGGCACGTAAGTATAACAAAACGTATGGTGGTGGTGGTGGTGGTGGAAGAATGAATAAAATTGTCAAATTTATAAAGTTCGTAATCACGCAGTAAAACATCAAAAGTGCTAAGCACGAATAGAATCCTGCTTTTTTTCGTCAATGGGCGTAAAGCATGATAACTTACGTACACGAGATTCGTTGGTACAACGATGGTCGGGAGGCCGTACATTCGATGAGGTGTCGTGATTATATTGTATAAAATGCGTGGTTGTGAAGTTGTCTATGATTGAGGGTTGATGGTGAAATTTGTATACGTGAGTACGTACGTATCTCACGATGGACATGCGGACCCTGACTACGGTACGTATACAAATATACTACCTTAGTACCATTGACGAGGTAAGCCTTCGCTGAGAATGGTCCGGAGCATCAGATATGGAGGGAATGGGTTGTTGTTGACTCTCCGCTACTTTACTTTGGGTGTGTCCCGAGTATAGGAGGTACCGGCAGCGGTGTTGAGTTGAGGTGTGCTAGGAAGACCCTGTATGTATGTCTTAGGTGAACAGCTTATATATTGTGAAGTGTACGGAGTAATGAATTGAGAATTGAGGAATAAAATAGCTCCAACCAAGTGTGCAGCCATGAATTGTTTTGACACATGCTACCACATCCATTAAGTCCTTCTCAATCATGCTAATTCTGGTTGACAATACCGTTCACTAGGCTCTCTTGTCTTCCTCTCGTCTCATACCCGCTCGTTGCTACCGCTAGAGTGAATGCTGCGCTTGACTCTTCCTCTTCCACCAGCGACCAATCTCTTACGCCACCTTTGAAATCTGATATTCTTCCCTTCTTTATCGGTACAACCACAACCCAGACGTCGTTCCCCTCAATATATCCAGATGCCTTCTCGGTCGACTGCTGTACTGCACCGCCATATCCTCCTGATCCGAAGAAGCCAGCTTCCGTGCTTAATTGACCCTCGAAAGTGTTGTTCTGTAAATGTGCCTCTTTACACCACTTCTCCTCTTCACTACCTGCTTCCAGGAACCTTGCTTCACCGCTTATGGTGGTAGATATTGAGCTCAAGGCACTCGTATTGAGGTTGAGGAGCATATTTGCCAAACTTGACCGTGCTGGAACTGCAGGCGGAGAGCCGGCTCGCGCAGTGGCACCAGCCTCGGGCATGACAGCTGTAGGTGGACGGTGCGATGACCAGTCGTGGACCAACAAACTCACTCTAGGGTTATGCCGCAGGTTTTGAGTCTTTAGTGATTGTGCGTTCGTGGTCATGAGGATGACGGGTCCTTCGTCATTGTAGTTTGAGAGGAAAGTGTAGTTCATCAAAGAGACATGAGGGATGGGAGGATCGGAAGCCGATACGGGTTTAGCGATAGTTGCAAGATGTAGGTAGCGGGCATTCTTCAAGCATTGAACCACCTCTGGAGGTAACGAGGTGCCGGTATGGTGGTTTGTTGTGGGGTAAAGAGAGTTCTCGTAGTTGAGTGGTGGCTGCTGAGCCATGTTGTAAGATGAATCCATGTATACTAGTGCTCAGAATGCGATATTTTTGTCGTAAACGGGTGGTTAATTTTGAAGAAAATGTTTGATCAGTATGGCATGTGTCGTATAAGTACCACTGGTCGAATGCGGGAAGTCCGCTGTGGTTCGGATAAGGGTCAATGGCGAATCGTGGTTGTATGGTACACGCTCCCGACGGTGGCCTCTGATGGTGACGCTTTCATTCAATGACTGTCGTGTGCCTTACCTAGACGATCTGAAATGAGCAAGGCTTCGAGCACATGTGAACCTACAGAGAGATGATGATATGCATGCTTCAATCGGTACCTCACTGCCGCTAAGATTTGCTGGCAAATCACAAGTTGCGGGGTGCTTGGACTGCTCAAGCAAGAAAATTGGGGCAATGACGACTGAGGATTGGTCGACACGGGAGCTTGACTTTGTCAAACCTAAGCTTCACCCTTCTGTGCACTCCAGAGCTCCGGGATCTCGCCAATCAGACCAACTACAACCCTCCTCACTGTAACTTGTCCGCAATCACTGTGATCGTGCATAGTCGTGCAGGAACCGAGCCACGGAACGAAAGCGCCATTTTCCCACACTCCCTCAACTTGGACAGCTGCTGTCCTTCGCGTACAAGAAAGCTGACACGATCTTGGGTATCTGTTTTCTCGGCATACCTCCGACGACAACAAAGACAATATCACGGAGCTGGGGTATCCGCGGTTTGCGTGTCTGGTTTGACAGAGATTACTTTGAAGGAAGATACCACCAGTGGAAGCACGAATTGCCTTTACACCTCCCACACTTTACGTACCTCATTTGTACCGCCATGGCTACTATGCTGCGAGGCAAGCTGCTACGGTCCTTCCCTACCTCTACCCTCCGCGCCTTTACGTCTTCTGCCTTATGCAGAGACAGCCTTCCCCGATGTCCATCCCTCGGGGACGTCACATTAGAGTCTGCTGCGACCTTTGAGGCCAAGCAAACACAATTCAGAGAAGATTTGGCTGCTACCAAGCGGAAGAAGGAACAAGCTGAAAGTCAGTTGCGCGACACTTCTCTTGATACTGAAGCCCCTCAAAATACCCATCATGTAGATAACTATACCACTCCCCTTGGCGAGGATGTTGCAGCACAGAGTTCTATGGGACTTGGCTCACTAAGCATCAACGCAGGAGAACAGCGTCAGTCCGACAACGATACTACTACCAAGCGTAGCGGCGGCAAGCTATCTAGCTTCATCTATGGAACACCCGAAGGACGACAGATGGACAAAGAGATTGAGCAGTCGTTCTCCCAATTGCTTGCTCGAGGCAAGTACGTACACTCTATCGTCTTTCATGACGTCAAACCCGACAAAGTCGACGAATACGTGAAGCTCGTTGGAGGATGGTATCCCAAAGTAGCTGCAAACCCAGACAACAAGGTCCACCTGGTGGGAAGTTGGCGAACAGAAGTCGGCGACTCTGACACATTTGGTATGTTCACAAGAAAGAGAGTGTATACTTTATAGCTAACACATACAAGTACACATCTGGGAGTATCAGCGCTATCACGGCTATCACCAATCCCTCCACAACATTTCCCATCACCCCGAATTTCGCGATTTCGATCTGCAGCTCAAGACCCTCATCAATCACAAGCAAGTATCAGTCATGCAAGAATTCTCCTTCTGGCCAACAACTCCACCACGAGAACTAGGTGGCGTCTTTGAGCTGCGATCCTACACTCTTCACCCAGGCAACCTCCTCGAATGGGAGACACACTGGCGGAAGGGCTTGAAGGCAAGACGTGAAGTCATGGAAGGAGTTGGTGCATGGTTTGTGCAGATAGGCGACCTCAACACAGTCCACCATCTGTGGCAGTTCGCTAACTTGGAAGAACGACGAGTGCGACGAGAACAGTCCTGGGGCGTGGAAGGCTGGGCGGATACTGTCCACAAGACTGTTCCACTCATTCAAAGTATGAAGAGCAGAATCCTGGTCCCTATGCCTTGGAGTCCGGTTCGATAAGTTACAAATACAGCGATGGAATTCCTTATCATTGTTACAAAGCGATTGCGTATCAATTTGTGGTGCACGGTTTGGAGTATGGCGAACACAGCCTAGTACGAGATACCACAAGACCTGGGGCAGGCAAATTTCTTTCGAAGTTGCATAAACGGGTGAATATCCAGAAGTCGGATCAGCTGATTATGACACTTCTGGTCGTGAACCAGAATGCTGAGCTGTCAATCCAGTGAGATAAAGTGCTAACTTACAAGGTATTACTCAAACCTAAGCTTCACCCTTCTGTGCACTCCAGAGCTCCGGGATCTCGCCAATCAGAC
>Ga0181469_100214_pt1 | contig 20378 bp, 28 predicted proteins | sample InSIn2SAF170_2_FD_119081 | JGI IMG/M metagenome (GOLD analysis project Ga0181469, IMG submission 119081) | Clean room microbial communities from NASA Spacecraft Assembly Facility at Jet Propulsion Laboratory, Pasadena, California, USA -... ... | reverse complement strand
AGAAACCCGCTAAGAACTAAATTGACCATGAAAGAAAAGGAGAAGGCAATTAATTTGGAAGTTGATGAGGAGGAGGAAGACCTTGAGGAAATCCTGGTAGAAGAGGAGGATGAAGAAATGGAGGAGGAAACCTAGGGCGTAGACCTTCAAACCAAGCTGACCTAAATGAGAGCAAAAGCTCACTGTAGGCTCCATTGCTCCCAGATGATATCATTTTTTAAGGATCGCACTTAGGACGGGTGCCGGTTATAAAGTTTGAAGATTGGTATCTTGCAACTGCGTAGCTAATGTGGCCAAAGAAAAACACAGCGGCAAAAGTCATAGAGTTGAAGCCACACAAGTGGTTGCACAGAGTAGAGAAAGCAAGGTTGTTAAACCTGCTCTGGGTGTCGCATTACCATCGTGCCCCAGTAACTATTTTTTTTATTAGGTAGCTTCTCTTCCTGGTGCATGATGGTTGTTTGTGGCTGGAGGAGCCCATCCCCATCATGGACCACCTAATCCATAGAATTACCTGACTCCCTTACAAGGGGGAGGACCCAGCGATATTTTGGATGGTAAGAGTAACGATTTGGCCATCGCGGAGGCCATGAAGAAAAAAATCAAGCTGGAGAAGAAGAAGAGGGGGTATGTGATCTCTAGTATCAACAATAATGTGATAAGAGTCATGACGCAAATACTGGCTGGAAAGGTTATGCGGAAATGTCACGCAGATGAGGTGCCCACGCCGGTGGTTGCACTTCCCATGCAGTGCACAGAGGTGGTCCAATTTAACTACTCGGAGTACTTGTGCAAGGAGTTCATGGAGAATTGTCGTGAGGCACATGAATAGGGGAAGACTTTCCACTATGCATGGCTTCTGCTATCCACAGTGCTGGTGGCTTGGGAATTGCCCAAGGATAGCCAGTTCCCAATGATTGCAAAGGATCTTCTGGAGGTAGCAAAGTACGCTTTGCTGTGGGCAACTAAAGACGTGCAGAGGATCAAAGATAGCAAGATATTCTGGGTGTTCATGGAGATGAACATCATAATGGGGATTAACCGCAATCTGTGGTTATCACCCATTGTCTATAATAATCTGCATAGCTTCACAGTGTTCAAGGTGGACTTCCATCATGTATATATCAGGGTGCGTAAGGACCCCGTGAAGAAATGGAATGAGCTACCTTACCTGGCCATAGACGATGTCATATTCGCCGTGCTTGAGTCGTGGTCGTTGGAGTGGCGCGCTCCCGCCAACTCCATGATGGAATCAGAGAAGTCTATTGCACAGAGGAAGAAGGAGGAGGAAAAATTGTCGATGGCACAATTGGCATAGAAGAGAAGGAATAAAGTAGCAACAACAAAGGCACAAGAGACGCAGAACGCTGCAAAGGCAGCAGAGAAGGAGCGTGAGGCCTAGAAGTCACCTTCACCTGAACAGGATACAGAAAGAAAGGAAGGTGACGTGGACCCATAGACAATGTCCGTAGAGCTATAGCGACAGCACCCGAGAGAGAAGATGGGGTTGCAAAAGAAGTAGAAAGCCTCCAAGACTTCTTTCGACCAGATCACCCTCACTGAGGGTGATGCAGGAGCATTCATCCAAGAGAAAATCATTGTAAATAAATAGACATAAAGGGGTCATGTAATTTTAGGAAATAGCTCTCCTAAATCTGAAATTAATGTAATTTAGGCCTTTTAATGATTAAATTAGATAATGGGAGGAAATTGTAAGTTCTCTCAAATAAATGAGAACTGAGTGATGAAGAAATGACAAGAGTCCAAAGTCAATCAGAACTCTAAAAGCAGTCCACGATTCGAGGGACAAGAGAGAGACTTTAGGAATTAATGGAAGTAGAAGTGGGTAGAAGATTTAGGAGTCAGTTTAGGATTTACCCCAGATTTAGTTCAACAAAACCAATGCTGGCATATATGTAAGCCTACAGGCAGAGTCAGATGGAAGAGGCCACTGACATGGAAAAATAAGCATGTGCGAGATCGAGGAGGCTTGAATGTAATCTTTGCTTTTACATTAATATATGTAGAGTTTGTTCCTGACTGTGTCAGTGTATTAGGAAGTATTTCATGAATGATTTACTTGTGAATTCGTAGGCTCTGCAATAGGTTGCAGGAAGAATTCTGAAGGACGCAGAGGAACGGAGTTGATTCAGAGGAATCGTAAAAGGATCCTTGAATCAAATTGGAGAAAAGGGTGAAGCTCTAAGGTGGAAGTGAAGTCATATTTACAAAGGAATAAAGCTCAGGAGGGTTCGCGCAATAAAACAACAAGAAGACCGAAGAAGAACAAACCACAGAAGAACTGAAGTCTAGCGTAAAAACTAAGTGAAAAAGGAAGAACAGAGAAGTGAAATTCGACACTTAGCAACCGTTAGATCTCGAGGATCAACGATCCAGATGACATCGCTAAATAGCAGATAGAATATCGCATTGGCAGAGTTAATCATGTAATTTTGGGCTGCGAGTGGAAAAATCAATTTACACAAAAAAATGAGTGAAAACATAGTCGGAATCGGGTTCCAGATTTGAAGCATTTATATGTGAGGTTTTATACCATATCGGGTCCGTAAGATCGGCGCTTTAAAGTGAAAGGACCTGGCCTGGAGGGATAGCGAAATGCGATCGCATGAATAAATTTCAATCGTCAAATCATGAATCAGATCAACGGTCATGATTGGATCGCTAAATCAAAATCGGAGGAGTTAGGGCTGGCGGTCAATGGGAATGCTGATGTGCCGATAGCGATAAAGCACTAGTCAGCGATTGGGGAAGTGGAGTCCGGAGAACACGGAGGAAGAAAGCAGATATGATGATTTATTATATGCAGTGCATGGGATTTGAAATCCAAATAAAGGGTTTCGGAGGGAAGTTTTAATGAAATCCCATATATCTATATATGCGTTCTGATAGTCACATATCGGGAATAAAGGAGTGATGAGGCATATGTGACCCATGAAGAGCCGATAACCGATTGGGATAGAGGTACAACCTCAGAATCTGTGCCGAAGCCATACGAAAGTCAAAAAGAAGGTAGGTTTGCGGGCATTTTCTTTGTTAATGGGTTTTATAAGAAAAAGTGATGAGGAAACATTTATGCGATAAACATATATATTAACCAAGGTTTTGAAAGGGGAAAGTTATATATATGTGATCAAGGGTTTATAGAGGTTGTGAGGTGGTTTCAAGTTTCGATAGGGAAGGTTAATGGAAGGCTTTAAACCAAAGTCATAAACGAAGCTTGAGGACTAGTTTAAGTTCCGATAGAAGGTTTTGGCGGGGTGATTGAGTTTCGATAAAGGAATTGTTATAGAGGGCCTTAACCATTCATGGTTTGAAGATTTGACTCCTCTAGGAGTCAATTACCTGGGACAGAGATATTTATGCATATTAATGCATACTGCGGGTATGTGCAAGTTTTACCCTGCACCATTAGTGGTATCAGAGCAGAAGTTTGTAATCAGAGCAGATCTGTAATCAGAGCAGAATTGAAATCAGAGTGGGAAAAGATTTTAGCTAAAGGGAGTTTGCACACAGGAAAAGGTAATGTGCTAAATGATAAAGACTACAGTGGGAGATTGTAGCATTTCCAGTAGAGGCTTGGAGTAGAGAAGAATAGAGGATTTCTTGAAGAAAATAGAAAGCAAGATTATTTAATGCAAGTTCTGAAGGAAGAGGACTTAGAGGGTAAACTGAGGACAATCCATTCAAAGTGCAGAAGAATGGGTGAAACAAGATCATGCTGAGATCTTGAAGGTGAGGTAATATGTTATGTTTTAAATTGAAAATGTGTGTTTTTATACTAATGCACAGGTGGCAGCAAGAAAAGCTATGAGAGAAGAACCAGGTGAGTTCTTGAAGACAGACTAAGGGGAACACTCTGAAGAAGAAGTGGTAGTGAACCTGAAGAATCCAACAAGAGATTGGACAAAGAGGACAGCTGAAGTGTTCTCAAGAGAGAGTGAGAGATTGTAGAAGCCTAGAAGGAGCAAAGGTGTTGCTCAAGAGAAGGTTCCAAACAGAGGACCTATGCTTACCAAAACACTGAGTGAGGAGAGCTTAGTGAGGTAAGATTGTAGCCAGGAGGACTAGCTGTAGCAGAGGCTTGTTACAGATAAGTGAGAAGCTCATGAAGATAGAGGAGAAGAAGATGACTAATGATATTCATGGCAAAGGTTCAGAGAGAAGCTACAGCAGAAGATATGAAAAGAAGGATGCCAAGCAAATGGCAAGAAGATAAGTCAAGAGTAAATTGACCAGGAAGTTGCAGAGTTAAAATAACAACTGAATGCATTAAGGAGAATTCTTGAGGAAAGCCAGAGACTAGGTTGGGTCTTGGGGAAAAAGCCAGTGAAGTGGCATGAAATACAGAGAAGGCTACATCAAATGCAAGTAAAATGGCTGAAGGAAAAACTCAAGGAAGTTGAGTTAGAAATGGAAGAATCCATTTGTGAACCAGAACAAGGAGAAATTTTTGGAGAGATTGAAGATGGAGACTTGAAGATTGAAACTTCAAGTGAGGCCAAAGGGTCACATGAGTTTAAAACTGAAAATATGTGTATGTATGCAAGTGAAACATCTAAAGAAGGACAATTGGTTGATATTGTCATGAAGAAGGAAGAAGACCATCAAAATCCAAATTATGTTTTGGAAGAAGATGAGATAGATAGGTCTCATATGCAGTTGGAGGAAGATATCAAGCAACCAAGTGAAGGGCTTGAGGAGATTGAAGAAGAGACTATCAAAGAATTTCTGAATCATATGAATGATTTAGAACAACAAGGAGATATGATGGCTGAACCATCAAGTGAGACCATAGGGTCTTATATTTTTAAAACTGATAGTTTGTATATGATGACATATATTGCAGGAGAAAAGTAGCCATTTGAAGATATCTTCAAAGGAGATGAAGATCTAGAAATAAAAGGTGACAAAGAAAACTTTTCAGAAGAGGAGAAATTTGACTACATACAGAAGAAAAGGTCTATGGATGAGTCTATAGAAGCTGTCATGGAGATGAGGAATCAGGATATTATTCTAATGAAGAATGAAGGAATATTGTCTCAGAAAGGTAATCAAATGAGTTTGATTAATATTATTGATCAAAACCAAGTGCAGGAGAATGTTAATGAAGATGATGGGACAAGGATAACTCTGGGAGAAGAGTTACAGAGGGACAACAAGGCAAAATGTACTAAACAAGAAGAAACTATGTTAGCCGAAAACATAGTAAAAGATCATCAATTCACCATGATGATAGGCACAGTGGAAATAGCCATGAAAGCTGTTGAGACAGTCAGTGAAGAAGAAGAACATCTACTGAAAGATGTTAAGGAAGAGGAAGTCTATGGGAAAGACTTAGCAAAGGGGAAAGGAACACTAAAAAAAGAGTGTTATATAGAGGAAGAGCAATCTTTAGAAGTTGTCAGAAGTATGAAGAAGTATCTTTTAGAAGATAAAAACTCTGAAATAAAGGAGGATGAAGAATGTCTCTTAAATGAGAGAAACAGTGGTTTATTGCAGCAAAAGGAACTTAACAATGCATGGATGTGTGAAGATGTGACAACACAGGAACAAGTTCTTGTGGAAGAAGGAGATGAAGTTCAGTCTGAAGAGCTGATATGTGAAGCAACATTTGAGACTGTTGAACCTTATGATTCCCAAACTAATAATTTGCGTGTAAATGCAGAAAACATAAGTGATGATAAAATACTGGAAAAGTGTCATAGGGAAATTGCATTGCTGGAGAATTCAGAGTATGACAGTATGATTGCAGAAAAAGGAGTTCACTACAGTGGACAAGAGCAGGAAGGCATCATTAGGACAGATGGTGTGGAAGAAAGACTAATGGACAGTCTCATGAATTCTTTTGCGAGTTCAAATCAGCATACTAATGTGCTGACAGAGGAGAAAAAAACAGTGCAGCAAACTGAATTGTTGCCAAAGGAAAATAAGGCACAACAGCCTTATGTTTTTAATTTTAACAAGTGTTTTGTTAATGCGGGTTTTGTTGCAATTGCTGGAGCATATTTGGCACAAGTGAATAGCCAAATAAAAGTGAAAGAAGAGAAATCTATGGAAGAACTCAATCCATGGAATAGAGAAGTTAATTTGCTGGAGAAAGTGTTGAACAATCATGATTCAATCATGAAATAGGGTAAGGATGATAGGGAGGCAATCAGCATAGGATTCACAGCAAGCGTTGAAGCAAGAGCAAGCAAACCAAAAGTTGAAGCAAACAAAGCAAAAGTCAATATAAGAGACAACATAAAAGGAAGCAAAGTAGAAGTCAACAAAGCAACCAAGGCAAAGGATGAAGTAAGTAAATAAAACCAGCAGCAGATTGAAGAACTAGTGGACAGCAACAACCTGAAACAAAAAGAAGGAGGTAGAAATATGAAGTAGAATATGGACCAGTCCAAAGAGGTACTGGAAAAAGAGATTGAAGAAATGTGGCAATTGATGATAAGGCAGTTGAAATGGAGGAAAATGGTAGCCGCGGGAAGCAAGATCAATCAAAACTTGAACATGATTGACAAGAAGAAGAAGATGGAGCAAAAGACAGCAGAAGTACAGCAACAACAAGGGAACAACGCATGTGGGCAGTTACAGGACAAAGTGTGGGATCTAGGAAGACCAATACCAGAAGACACATGATCAGGAGATCATGAATATTTTCTACTTTGGGAGTCTAATGCAGGAGCATTCACCCAAGAGAAAATCATTGTAAATAAATAGACATAGAGGGGTCATGTATTTTTAGGAAATATCTTTCCTAAGTCTAAAATTAATGTAATTTAGGCCTTTTAGTGATTAAATTGGATAATGGGAGGAAATTGTAAGTGCTCTCAAATAAATGAGAATTGAGTGATGAATAAATGACAAGAGTCCAAAGTCAATCAGAATTCTTAAAGCAGTACATGATTCGAGGGACGAGAGAGAGACTTTAGGAATTAATGGAAGTAGAAGTGGGCAGAAGAATTAGGAGTTAGTACAGAGGATTTAGGAGTTAGTTTAGGATTTACCCCAGATTTAGTTCAACAGAACCAATGCTGGCATATATGTAAGCCTACGGGCAGAGTCAAATGGAAGAGACCACTGACATGGAAAAATAGGCCTGTGTGAGACCGAGGAGGCTTGAATGTAATCTTCGCTTTTACATTAATATATGCAGAGTTTGTTCCTGACTGTGTCAGTGCATTAGGAAGTATTTCATGAATGATTTACTTGTGAATTCGTAGGCTCTGCAACAGGTCGCAGGCAGAATTATGAAGGACACAGAGGAGCGGAGTTGATTCAGAGGAATCGTAAAAGGATCCTTGAATCAAATTGAAGAAAAGAGTGAAGCTCTAAGGTGGAAGCGAAGTGAGATTTACAAAGGAGTAAATCTCAATAGGGTTCACGCAATAAAACAGTAAGAAGACCGAAGAAGAACAAACCATAGAAGAACTAAAGTCTAGCACAAAAACGAAGTGAAAAAGGAAGAACAGAGAAGTGAAGTTCAACACTCAGCAACCGTTAGATCTCGAGGATCAATGGTCCAGATGACGTCGCTAAAGAGCAGATAGAATATCACATCGGCAGAGTTAATAATGTAATTTTGGGTCGCGAATGGAAAACTAGATTTACACACAAAAAATGAGTGAAAACGTAGTCGGAATTGGGTTCCGGATTTGAAGCATTTATAGGCGAGGTTTTATACCATATCAGGTCTATAAGATCAGCGCTTTGAAGTTAAAGGACCAGGCCTGGAGGGTTAGCGAAATGCGATCGTGCGAATAAATCTCAACCTTCGAATGATGAATCAAATCAACGGTCGCGATTGGATTGCTAAATTGAAATTGGAGGAGTTAGGGTTGGCAATCAACAGGAATGCCGATCGGGGAAGTGGAGTCTGGAGAACACAGAGGAAGAAAGCAGATTCGATGATTTATTATATGCAGTGCATGGGATTTGAAATCTGAATAAAGGGTTTTGGAGTGGAGTTTTAATGAAATCTCATATATATATATATATATATCTATATATGCGTTCTGATAGTCGCGTATCGGGAATAAAGGAGTGATGAGGCATATGTGACTCATGAAGAGCTGATAACTGATTGGGATAGAGGTACAGCCTCGAAATCTGTGCCGAAGTCGTACGGAAGGCAGAAAGAAGGTAGGTTTGCGGGCATTTTCTTTGTTAATGGGCTTTATAAGAAAAAGCGCTGAGGAAACATTTATACAATAAACATATATATTAGCCAAGGTTTTGAAAGGGAAAAGTTATATATATGTGATTAAGGGTTTATAAAGGTTGTGAGGTTGTTTCAAGTTCCGATAGGGAAGGTTAATGGAAGGATTTAAACTAAAGTCATAAACGAAGCTTGAGGACTAGTTTAAGTTTCGATAGGAGGTTTTAGCGGGGTGATTGAGTTCTGATAAAGGAACTGTTATAGAGGGCCTTAACCATTCATGGTTTGAATATTTGACTCCTTTGAGAGTCAATTACCTGGGACAAAGATATTTATGCACATTAATGCATACTGTGGGTATATGCGGGTATTACCCTACACCAGAGGGGGATCTCCATGACATAGGGGAGATGGTGCGAGACATCACCATGGAGGCCTTCCAACAGTTCGCGGAGGAAAACCAGATGGTGTTGGGGACCCTCTGGACACAGATACAGGAGTTGCAGGTGCGCTCTCCTTAGGCTGGTACTCTATCAACTAGCCTCACAGTAGGCATGGCCGCAGCTGAGGAAATGTCGCACGCCAACACGACCAACACTATAGTGCCACCAGAGGGGACACTGGTTACAAAAAATGAGGCCGACAGGCCTATGGTCAATGCGCTCAAGGGAGTTGGGATAAACATGGCTACGCTTCTACGGGAAATGCTCTATGTTCTGCAGGATGGAGTGACTGTAGAACTGTGGGCCAAGAAGAATCACGCGCTCCAGGTGATCAGCGAGAAATGAATTAATATGGAACAACTGAGCCTGCAACGCGATGAGGTTGTCACACTGAAAGGGAAGTTAGTGCAAGTGGTCGAGGAAGCCTGCTAGATGGTCCCTGAGTTGGCCATCCCAGCAGAGGAACAAACAAAGGCGCACATCCAGAGATTAGCAGTAGGGGTGCACGAGGCAAAAGAAGAGATGGCTAAGGTTCAGCTGGAGATGAACCTTTAGATAGTTGTGCTGCAATTGAAGGAGCAGCCTTCAACTATGCCAAACATGAAAGAGCAGTGCGTCAGTGCCATTACAGCAAGAATAGTGGAGATCAGCGGTGCAATGAAGGACTGCACCAAAATTTTTGAAGAATCGTTCGAGGTCCTCACCACTCTACAGGAGGACCTGAACATATAGCACCTGGAAACAGAGGCGCACGAGCTGCAGCAACAATATGATGACATAAAAGGGACCATCCAGATGGTGGCCCTTACACAAAGGCTCGCGCAGATGAAGCAAGCAAAAGTGCTCAAGAAGAAGTTAGACGCTGCACAACATAAGGAAGTTGTCCTAAAGGTGCGCGTACAACCATGGATCGATGAGGCATTCATCTTTACAACCTCGATTGAAGCCAAGCTCACGCAGATGCAGGGAATGCAGGAACAGGTGCAGGGTAGCAGTTCAGCTACAACAGTCTCTGAACAATGCATCCAGGAAGTGCAACAGGCAGCCATGCAGTGCACTCCCAATCTTGCAGCAGGCCAGGCAGAGTTGGGAGGTCTCCGCGCAAAGATATATGCATTAACAGAGTGACTCGACGGCAAGTCACAATGTTTGTGTTGGGGGCCTATTGGGCACAGGATCCCCCAAGGGAATTTTTTAGGATTAAAGCCCAAACTTTGGCTAAAAAGTGTAAATCCGATGTAAAGACTCCGCATTTTGTGGGCGTGGAGTGCAAAGTTGTAAATGAGTCATAGGGTTGTCTGCCCTTAATTTTGTAATATAATATCATCTTTGTATAAATAGAGCAAGGCTCTAAGTTGTAAAAGGGAGAAGTCAAGGAAGAAATGATGAAGAATTGAGTCTTTTTCGAAGTGTAGAGTCGAGTCTTTGGGTCGTAGAGTAGGATAAGGCTCTGCAGATGAGTGAGCAGAGGACTAGTAGTCCGCAACTAAGTGCGCAGACCCCTCCAGCTGAGTGCACAGGGTAGGTTGAGTCTGTAACCATTGAAGCATTAACAAAGAGAAGTTTTATACCATCCCTATGTATTTATTTACTGTTTTCTGCATTGAATGTATTGGGTATAAATCACATTTATGTTGTTTATATGATGCGCAAACATATATGATTGTGGTGATTAAGTAAATGTGAGATAAAGTATCTATTTACGCAAAGTTAACTAACATCTGTAAGAAGATAAGTAAGATACGTAGTGTAATTTGGGGAAATAGCACAGATTGCTGCCTAAGTAGCACGATAGCCTCTCAGCTCCTGGTTAGGGCTGTGAGCAGGCGATTATAACAGATCGCGAAGGTCTCACAAGTCAGAATAGTGTGCGAAAGTAGGCACATTTAGACTAAATCGACTCCTCAGACATCTCCAAGGTGCGAAACTTGGTTCCAACATCCCCCCATACTGCTTTGGGTGTGATTTCAGCCTGTGCACCACAGGCTGATGCCGAAAGGGTTAGTAGCATAGGGATTTGTTTCGCTAATTAAATCTGAACCTGGTTCAGGCCCCATCAAGCCAGCATGACCCAAGTAAAATAAACAAGTTTTTCCAAAGTCACACTTTGACATCTTTAAATACAGTTGTTCTTTCTTTAAGACATCAAGTACTTTTCTCACATGCATGACATGTTCATCACGAGATTTACTGAAAATTAAGATGTCATCTAGGTAGACTATAACAAACTCATCAAGAAATGGCCTCAACACATCATTCATCACGTGCATGAAGGTAGCAAGAGCATTATATAAACCAAAAGGCATAACTATCCATTCAAACAAACCTTGTTTTGTCTTGAATGTTGTCTTCCAAATGTCTCCTTCAGCCATTCTAATTTGATGGTAGCCACTCCCTAATTCCAACTTAGTAAAATACTTTGCATCTTTCAATTCATCAAGTAAATCATCTATTTTAGGCAGTGGGTAACGGTTCTTTACCGTAATATTTTTCAATGCACAGAAGTCCACACACCTCCGCCATGTTCCATCCTTCTTTGGCACCAAAACAATAGGTGACCCACATGGCGAAGAACTTGGCCTGATTATCCCTTTATCCAAAAACTCTTGAATTTTCTTTTTAATTTCCACATTTTCCATCACTAACATCTTGTACATGCCAATGTTAGGAAGAGGAAAATCTCTTGCAACTGTATCTCATTTTAGATTACTCTCTTTGGAGGCAATCCTTTTGGTTCTTGAAACATCTCATCATATTAGTTAACAACATCAACCAATTCAAGTTTCAATCTTGAGTCACAACCTTGAAAAGCTTCATTATCAATATCATTCTTGGGTTTGATCATTAGACAGACAAAATTCTTGCTAGAATTCACTAGTCTTTTCATGTGCCCCGCATTTTTTTCCCAAGGAAAAATCATAATTTTCATTGATTTAGTTGAAAATTACATGATGTAGATGCTAAAAGAATATGTAATATGAGGGGTCAGAGCCACTGTCTGTGATGTTCTATCCAATATATATATATATATATCCCAAGGTTTGGAGACTGTTAAATAATTACATACGATATGTTCTTGTAAAATATACACATGAGATGTAGAGAGAAAAAAAGATTTAACACATCAAAAAATTCAGATAAGACAATAAAATCAAGACTTGTTGGCCCCATTATGTTGTTGATCCTCATATGGCTGATGGTAGTAGTTGTAGTAGTCACGATCTGACTGTTCCTGAATCAACCAGAGCCCCTGTCACTGGTACAAGGCCTCTTTGCATAGTTGGCTAGAAATTTGGTTGTGTTCCCTAAATATATGATGACAAGAGATATAATCAAAATATGTTTTCAGCATCATAGTTTCATCCAAAATATGTTGAAGTGTGTGAATGTGACATGCAGACTGAAGATTAAACCATTTTATGATTAATTTAGAGTCACCAAAGACCTGTAATCAGTGGCATCCCTTCCCAAGTGAAAAATATAATAAGTGACAGAGAGAAACAAGTTCAGAAAAATTATTTGTCCCATCCCTCAGTCCCATCTGAATCTTATAGTAGTAATTAATTGTGATATGAATAAGGATGTCCCCGCCACATCCATGGTGTTGTGTCCAGCCATCAAAATATGCCCATGGAGTATTCTTGTCAATATTCTCAGTAGAGATGTTGTGCATAGTGGGGGCTCGGTCTTCCTCCGGGATGCAATGATATAAAGAGATAAGGTGAGTAGTAACATGCGACCAACGAGGTAAGGTACCAGAGAATATGATTTTAATCCTTTGAATCCAAATACACTAGCAGATCAGTATGGGAAGATTCCAAATCCTATGTGTTTGAGTTATCGACCACCACAATTTCTAGGCTTCCAAGATATCCTCCCCTTACCATCTAGATTGAAGATGAAGAAGTGTAAGTACTTCTCTCCAGAAAGTAGTAGTAATAGGGCAAGTAAGAAATAAGTGATCAACAGTTTACAAGTCCTGTTTGCATAGAGAACACCAAGATGGGCCATGATAGGTTGGCTATTGGAGATTATCCCCAATAGGAATCTTATTTCAGAGAATGAACCACATAAATAACTTGGCTCTGGGTGGCACCTTCAATTTCTGGAGAACATTTCACCACCAAGCAGGGACAGGGGGCTTGTGATCTGAAAAATATAAAGGTAACCATACTTTGGGGAATATTTTCCATTCTGTGAGTGAGCCCAAATAAGCTCATCCTCCCCCTCAGTCATCCAGACATGAGATTATGAAAGAGAATTGGTATAAGTTTGCTAGTTGTTTTTCCAAATCGAAGGGATGCCCAAGATAGATAGAAGAGCTTCCCTGATCAGCAATATGGGAAAGTCTAGTAAAACCAGCATTAGTGAGGTAGTGAAGCAGTTCCTGTGGTAATTGATAAGAACTCCCACATCCTTTCCATGGGTCCAAACCAATATGAACCAAATTTCCATTACCAATCTTCTAGGTCAATCCATCTCTGCTAAATACAAGCGAGTTAAGGACCACCTTCAAAACTATAGAAATGTTTGATCTATCCCAAGAAGGTTGTCAAATCCAATTGAGGGGATGGGGTGGGGATATATACTTTTGGGAGATCACCTCTACCCAAAGATTCCTGGAGGTAAGAACATTCCACCCCAATTTGGCTTCTAGTGCATTAGCAAATAATTTTATTTCTTTCATACCTAATCCTCCCCATTTTTTTGGGAGGGCAAGAATATCCCATCTAGCCCAAGAAAAAATGTTCCGTTCTTGTTTTCCCTTCCATAAGAATCTACAACACAACTATTGTATTCTATTTAAAATACCCCTCGGAATCTAAGCCAGTGACATCGAGTACACCAGAGTAGATTCCAATATAGATTTGATGAGGACAAGTTTGCCAACCCTAGAAAGCCATCTATGATGCCAAATATTCAGTCGCCTTTCAATATTAGCCACAAGCCAAGCGCAATCAACATAAACTTGTATTTTACAGGCTTGAGCTGAAATCCCAAATATTTGAGCCCTTCATCAAAGGGGAGAAAGGTGTATGGGAATCGTTGTTGTGCTGTGTGGATTTCATTTTAAGTGCATCCAGTAGCAGCCAATGTAGATTTGAGATGATTGCATTCCATGACTATAGAAAAATATAATGATCGGAAAGCAGAGGAGAACACAGTAATATCACCAATCAATCCATTAAGAAATACGAGTACATCGTCAACAAATAGGAGGTGGGTAAGGATGCAAGTATTTGTGATCTTGATGCCCATCAGTCTGCCTTTTCTTTTTTCCTCTGATACATATCAACTCAACCCTTCCATGACAAACAAGAAGAGAAGAGGTGAGAGGGGGTAGCATTGTCTGAGGCCGCGCTCAACATGAAAAAATGATGAGGCAGTGCCATTGATAAGAACACTGTAAGAGACATTAGTAATACAACACATAATCCATTGAATGAAGGAGAAAGGAAAGCCCAGATGAGTCAATAGAATCCTCAGATAGAGCCAGCTAGTGCGGTCAAAAGCCTTAGCCAGATCAATATTGAGAATCATAGCTTTTAGTCTCTTTGTTTTGATTGAGAGTAGGACCTCTTGTGCAATACCAACTACTTCATGGATCTTCCTGTGGTTGAGAAAAGCAAATTGTTCATGGGATATAAACTTTGATAAGATAGGCTTGAGGTGATTTACTATGATCTTTGCAATGATCTTGTATATGCAGTTGCAGAGTGAAATAGGCCGGAAATCATTGAAGGTTTGAGGATCATCTGATTTGGGTATAAGTGCAATAAAGGTATAGTTGAATGCATCATACATTCGTCCCCAAATCCTGCATTATTCAATTACATGTAGGAGATCATTTCCCAATACTTCAAAATATGCAAGATAAAATTCAATCAGCCAGCCATTCGGTCCAAGGCTTTTGTCCTTCTTAAACCATTTAAGTCTGCCTTCCAGTTCCCCCAAAGTAACAAGTAAATCAAGGTCCTCAACCACTTCATTATTAACAAACCTAGGGAAAAATCCAACCACCTTGATTATCTCTGCGAGATTGGCATCCTATGTAGCTTTGAATAGCCGACTAAAAATGAGAAGTACTGAGGAAATCCAATTCGTGGAAGGACTTTACCTGTTGGCTGATATCATCCACTAGATGCCAAATGGTGTTGATAGCCTGTCATCCATTTACAAAATAATGGTAAAACTTTGTATTACCACCTCCCGACTGTAACCAAATGACATGACTCCAAAGTCTCCAGGTTTCCTCTCTATCCTTCAAAATTTTGTTTTGGTCTGCTTCAATTCTGATAATTCATTCTTTAGCTTCAATGGAGACAAAACCATGACCATCCATGTCCCCCAAATTAGCAAGTTCCACTTCAATTTATTTTGAGAGTCTGATCATCCTTGTATCTTTTTTCCCTGACCAATCAATGTTATCAATATATATCCTTTGTCAAGAATTTCTCCATAATGACTATGGACAGTCGCTTTTTGCTTGAGATGGAGCATACTTTTGGCAAAAGCTTCATAAATAGATTGACCAAGTGTAAGAGGGCGAGCCTTCCAATAATCAATGACCATTTTCATGTATCCCTCATCATTGAGCCAAGTGGAATTGAATTTGTAGGGGCCTTTAGGCTTACAATCAACACAAGCAAATTCTAGGGAAATGGGAGAGTGATTAGATAATCCACCGAATCCCACTCAATGTTGATATAAATAAAGGTGGTCCAAAAGAGGGTCTTTGACAAGGAATTTGTCTAACCTTCTGGCAAGCGTACCATCTCCAGTCCTCTGATTAAGCCAGATAGGTTGTAATCGTGTCAAGGGAATATCAGAAAGATGATGATCCTCCAACAGAGAGCTAATATTATCAGATAGAGGGTCAAGTTGTGCATAATGTCCCCAAGATTACGCATGACCAATAGATAGATTAAGGTCGCCCCCAAGGATGATATTGTCAGCTTTCATATATGAATGATTTAGGAGCTTGTTCCATAAATATGCCCAATTGTTGCAGGGACCATATACATTGATAAGTCTTAGCTCCTTCCCGAATTCAGAGGAAAAAACATCAGTGCTAATGATACCCTCCCCTCCCCAAATATTCAGTGGTTTGACAACCCAAGGATTGAATCCCAAAGCCAAGCCAACATATCGCCCACAAACATCCAATGCATTAAAATATCAGCCCAGGATGAGGGGCCTATTAGCTCTGCTATGCAGCGCTGACTTTCTAAGGTCAGAAAGAAGCATAGTATTTTTGGTTGTGTCCAAAGGGGGCTCACATTGGTCACTTTTCCCTTTCTTCCTTCACCCCGATCACCTCTAAACCTTTCCCATTCCCTAAAGAAACCTTCTAAAGTCTGACAAAATTCCATTTGGCCCTAGCTCTAAGCGCAAAGTCAAACCAACCATAAAACCTTACCCATACGCCCTCACGTGCTCATAAACCCCTCATCGCTTTCCCACCATTGATCATTCCCCGACAATCTAACGGCCCACATCTCACTCGACAAAGGTGACTTGCTCAACCAATTTTTACCGTTAGATGCATCTTTGCCCGATCTGACGGCCTTCGCATACATCGCACCGTCAACTTGATCGAGCGATAGCGCGCGATGAGAGCGGCTTTTTTCTCTCATCCGCTACTACGTGTCGATCATTGAGTGGAATTGCTCGGCCCCAAGCATTTACCACTTAGCACCCGAAAGCGGTGCGATGAAAACCATTACCGCCTGACCAAACTGCCCTCGCCCATTAATCGCCCATGCAACTCTGTCACCCGACGATCATCCAATCTGTCCGCCGAAGATCCAACGACACTGACGCACCCTGTCCCCACCTCAGTCTATAGCTTTCGCCAAACCATCTCCACCGTTCATCTCCCCGATGCGACGTTCATTCTTCTCGCTTGCCCAAATCATCAACCTACCCATGCATTCCACGTCTTATGACCATTTTATTTCCCGATGAAGGAGATGACCAGCTCTGCCAGCACCAATTACAGTAATATCCCCAACAACCATATTTAACATAAAGCATGGCCAAAGGAGAAAAGGACACTTCATGACTCTATAACCGAATTTATCAGTCATGGACTCCACTCGTACGAGCACTCCAACCGCCTAAAGGACACCACAGCACCTGAACAGATCGAATTCACCCACTGAAACAAGCAACCTTGTTCAGAGACTCCATCAGGCAGTTAAATGTAGTTGGTGATCAATTATTACCCCCCCATACCTAAATGTCCAAGTGCCATTGTAACGAAAACTTATAAATATCCAGGAGCAAGATGTAATCAAGGTTGGCATTTGATGTAAGGTTCAACTTTTGGAGACTGTAGACATTTTGTCACTTGCAGCGTCTCATCTTCATTTTCAGCGAATACAAGCTTATTTTGTTGTTAACGGCTCACTGTCCATTTTCCTCTGTTCTAAGCTTGTGCCTAATATGTTGTGGTCTTGATCTCTTGATGTTTAGCACTAGATAACTGTCATCTTATCTTTGTGTTAGAATCTCGAATACATCACTGAATAGGTTTCTCAGGTTTCTTTCTATCTAGTGCAGGAGAGCTGTCATCCTGTCTTTGCATTAATAGATTATATTTGTAGGTTTCTGTACTAGTTGCAGCCGGCCATCACATGGTCTTGTGTATCTGCTGGTGTGGTTAGTATTCTCCATATTCACCTAATATCTAAACTGTGAGCATTGGTGGTCTAAAGCCTTGTAGTCTCAGGGTGTTCATGCATGTTTGGAGTGAAACAAAGTAGAAGTGGTTATCTGGCTTGAACCAAACCATCATTCCTTCCATTAAACCTTGCAACAATAGTTGAATTTATTTGTTACCAGGCATCTCCGAGCTACAACCTAGGAGAGTTTCTTGGGATCCTAACATAATTGGCGCCATTTCCAGGGAGAGGAGATTGAATCTCAGCTTCCCTGGGAGAATGACACAGATCTAGCTTTGATGATTGACAAAGTCTAGACACATTTCTGGTTGTAATCATCTATCTGGCGACTCTACTGGAGGACCAACCTTTTGGTGACTCCACATCAATGTTTTGGCTTAATTTGTGAGACATACGCAGAAAAATCCTCAGAAATCACCAGCTGACCCAGTACCTAACCCTGAGAATATATTCAATCAGAGAAAGGCATTACAAAAAGGAGCATCAGGACCGGGTAAGCATAAACAATCTTATGTATCTCTGCAAGAAAGGTTTATAACTGAGCATGCACATGTTAAAAACATAGAGCCTAGCACTATCAGTGAAGAAATACTCTCAGAGATTCAAAAAGATCCTTGTTCAATAAGTTCCCCTTTGGATCTCAGTCCAAAGAAAACCTCCCCGATAGTCCATCAGTTTCCTTCAGCCCTGTCATTCATTTCTCAGTTTCCTATCATCCAAGCTGCCAATACCCTTCCATCTACCCTAGTAATGGTAGGTCCACAAGCACCCACGAAGATGGAGAGAATCATAGCTACTAGGTATGGACCCTTGGTCCTGCCTATTCCTTTGAATTCCATGCCTGCAGAAGAATATCAGAAATACATGCCTAAGTTCACTGGTATAGAGGGAGTAACAGCTGAAGAACACCTTGAGTCCTTTTATAGCTATGTTGATAACCTAGATATCAGTGAAGGTGATGTGTGGATGAGAGTATTTGTCCAAAGCCTTGATGGAGAGGCTAGAAAGTGGTTTAGAGAGCTGACCCCTAGGTCTATAGCATACATTGAAGCATTAGATGATGTGTTTTTAAAGCACTGGGGAGATAAGAAAGACCTACTATACTACCATACTAAGTTTGGCAACCTGAAAAGAGAAAATGGGGAGTCACTTTAATAAAAGATTCAATCGCATGTATAGCAAGATACCAGTCGAAGTGAAGCCCACCCACACCTCTGCAAAACTCACATATGCCAATGCCTTTAATTCTTATTTCTGCCTGCTATTAAGAGAGAGAAGATGTGCTTCTCTAGCTGAAATGCAAGATGTAGCCTTGGAGGTCGAATCCAATATCATGGCTGCAGAGAAACTCAAAGGACATGCTGATAGAAGGAGGCATAGAGGTGAGTCTTCCTCTTCCTTCTCATATTCAAATCCCAAAATGGACAGAATGTCTAAAATGATAGAGTCATTGGCTGCTGAAATCTCCAAGCTAAAGGTTGAGTAGAATCCTGGGAAAGTAAGGCTTCCTAATACACTTGCTCCTAGAAATCCAAATCCTTACAGAAGAGAAAATTAACAATTGCAGATCATTCAGAGGGGCAAAGAGGCTAGTGAAGAACAAAGGGTTAAGACTCCTTTCTAGAACGTAGTCATGGAGGAGGAGCAATTTGATGAAGAGGATGAGATTCACTGCATGGAAGACAAGGGTAGTGCCATCTTTTTGACATTATCTGCATACGAGGAGTCATTACTCAAGGACCGGACCAGTCAAGAGTGGGACAGAGAAGCTATTCTACAGAATGAAGACCAACAAAGATATAATTTGAGGTCAAGAACGAGTAATTTCAAAAAAAATCCTGCCCAAAGAGTTGTTGCACCCACAGAGCAGTAGATCAGCAAGAAAAAGCGACCGACAGCTGATCCTACCATCCTGAAAGCACCAACTCAAGAGGTAAGAGGCCCTGATAAGTCTCCTTCCCCTTTTAGTTTTGAATCAGAAGTTCAGAAGTTAAAAATATCTGTACCTCTGATAGAACTTGTAAAGAGTGAGGTCTTTAAGAAGCCCATCCTTGATTCCCTTGAGCTGAAGGCCACAAAACATCCAATGACTATGTGAATTTACAAGATGATAAACCTGCAGTTGTGCTTAGCCTAATGACTGAACCTGCCGATGACCATTCCCCATCATTTTATGTCTCCTTGACCATTTATGACAAAATCCTCCACAATTGTCTGTTGGACACAGGTGCCAGCCATAATCTGATGCCCAAAGTTGTCATGGAAGAGTTAGGACTCGATATTACTAGACCTTATCATGACTTGTTCTCCTTTAATTCGAGGAAGGTGAAATGTCTGGAGTTAATCAAAGATTTAGGTATCACCCTAACTCAGCTGCCCATGAAAAGCATGATGATGGATATTGTGGTAGCAGATGTCTCCCCTAAGTTTGGTATGCTACTTTCCAGAGGGTGGATTAAAAGGTTGGGTGGGACATTGCAAAATGACTTATCTTATGCCACCGTCCCAGCTTTTGGAGGAGAAAGTAGAAGACTATACAGGGAAGCCCTGCTAGCCTATATCATCAGTGATGAGAATAATCCCACTAATCATCCCATTTACGCTATGGACACTGATTTTGGAGCTTGTATTCTCCAAATTGAAGAATCCCATAGGGCCTCGGTGCAGCTCAAGAGACCAGTATGCCAGGCCATGAAAGAGGAGGGGACACAAGCTTGGGATATGTTCTTTAATGGAGCCTTTTCAAAGGAAATTGCAGGAGCAGGAGTGATGATGGTGTCTCCAAAACAAGAAAGCACACATATGTCTTTTAAACTGACTTTTCAGGTCACCAACAATATAGCAGAGTATGAGGCTCTGATATTGGGCTAAAATGTTGCCAAAGACATAAAGGTGTTTGGAGATGTTGATCTCATCATATTCAACAAGTGAACGAAATGTTCAAAGCAAGGCACCTAAGGCTGAAAGCATATAGAGATGAGGTATGGAGACTCAAAGACTCTTTTGACAACTTTTGTATCTCATATATCCCTAGGGTAAAAAATCAGCTTTTTGATTCCCTTGTTGTGTCTGCTA
>Ga0181469_100212_pt1 | contig 20417 bp, 12 predicted proteins | sample InSIn2SAF170_2_FD_119081 | JGI IMG/M metagenome (GOLD analysis project Ga0181469, IMG submission 119081) | Clean room microbial communities from NASA Spacecraft Assembly Facility at Jet Propulsion Laboratory, Pasadena, California, USA -... ... | reverse complement strand
TGAGGAGAGGAGAGGAGAGGAGAGGTGCTCGACCCCCCCACCCAATAAGTAAATTGAAGAGGGAGAGGAGCCGTAAGGCCGCTCGACCATTCTTTCTTCTCTCTCTCTAGCTAGGAAATCACTCTCATTATATATGTCATTACGATCTGAATCTCTATTTTATGAAGCCTACCACATGCTCATATATAACTAACTACCACCATGCCCAGGTACGTTAGTGACTCGACTGATAAGGTCCGGAGGCGCTCGACCATAGGGAGAGGATGCGCAAGCAGGCTCGACTGTTAAGGATGCGTAAGCAGGCTCGACCATAAGCCCCCCCACCCAATAAGTAAATTGAACCTTTAGGGGGCTCGACTGATAAGGTCCGGAGGCGCTCGACCATAGGGAGAGGATGCGTAAGCAGGCTCGACCATAAGGGAGAGGACCCTTTAGGGGGCTCGACTGATAAGGTCCGGAGGCGCTCGACCATAGGGAGAGGATGCGTAAGCAGGCTCGACCATAAGGGAGAGGACCCTTTAGGGGGCTCGACTGATAAGGATGCGAAAGCAGGCTCGACTGTTAAGGAGAGGACCTTTAGGTGCTCGACCATAAGGGAGAGGATGCGAAAGCAGGCTCGACTGTTAAGGAGAGGACCTTTAGGTGCTCGACCATAAGGGAGAGGATGCGAAAGCAGGCTCGACTGTTAAGGATGCGGAAGCAGGCTCGACCATAAGGCCCGTTAGGGGGCTCGACCATAAGGATGCGAAAGCAGGCTCGACTGTTAAGGATGCGGAAGCAGGCTCGACCATAAGGGAGAGGACCCGTTAGGGGGCTCGACCATAAGGGAGAGGAGAGGACCTTTAGGTGCTCGACTGTTAAGGACCTTTAGGTGCTCGACCATAAGGGAGAGGAGAGGGAGAGGAGAGGACCTTTAGGTGCTCGACCATAAGGGAGAGGAGAGGAGAGGAGAGGACCTTTAGGTGCTCGACTGATAAGGCCGCCATCGAGAGGAGAGGAACTTTAGTTGCTCGACCACCGGCCCGACAGGGGGCTCGACTGATAAGGAGAGGAGGATCACCTCTTTAATGGAAAAGGTAAACGTAAAGATGCGCGATATGATAGATTATTGCGATGTATTGATTTTATGTCTGTTGAATCCTCAATATGACTGTGGGTACTTTTACTAGGAGGGACTACGCCAAGGGACTCAGCAATGTACAACACTGGCTATGATGGGAACTATGACAAGAAGGGAAGGGGTTTATCAACAATGATAAAATCAAAGTACTCCCTGAAAAGTAATTCCCCGTCTATCTCTCGGCAATGCCAACTGGGTTCTGACTATCTCCTGGCTTCTATCTATCGGTGACCCTATATCTGTCAATTACTTCTGGCAATGAGGGGCTCTGCTCTATGGCAACAACTATTACTGGTTGTTTATCAATTTGTCACGCTAGCTAAGTGCAAGGACCCGACAGGGGGCTCGACTGATAAGGAGAGGAAAAGCATATTAATTGCTGAGCTTACTTTTGGATAATTACGTGTATAATAATAGAATTGAATTAGTACTGCTTGAGTTACTTGCTTCGGTACTGGAGATTCTTTTACTGCTCGCTGGGACAAGAAACTTGCTTGTCGATGAAACCCCGGCTGGCAGAAGAAACGACACGAGCTAGGTAGGAAAAGAAACAATTCTATCTTCCCCATCCCTCTATCCCCTCTACCCTCTATCTCTACCTCTCTCTACTGTAACCTATCCACCGCTATCTCTACTTCTCTCTACCGATACTAAATACTTTATACTCTAGACGTTCAGTTCATCAGTCCAGATACGGTAAGTCTATAGACGTGAAAGCCAGAACAACCCATCCCGAAAGTGTTTGTGTGAGGAGGTGCACCGATTACCCTAACAACTTATCCATGCATGACAAGGTGCCAACTTCAAAGAATGAGAGATGTGAACCAATGGATGGATAGGAGTTACAGCAGACACGTTCTTTTCAATCCATTAGATACAGATGTTCAGTTCATATACGTGAAATCTATATACATGAAATAATTACCCCATCCCGACAGAGTGAGTGAGGTAGGTAGGTGCACCTATGAAGAGTGATTGATTGAAAGAAATCAAATGGACTAAAGCTAGATCACCACGGAAGTCATAGTCATGGCTTGAAAACGGGAAACAAGCGTAGTGCCAGGTCAAGTAGTGGAAATTACGTTTACTAGTGTAATTAGAGCTTAGAGTCTCATGCAAGTGGTTACAGTGTATGAAACCTTATGAAATAGGTACAACCTTAGAATAGGTAACTGCTTAGGCTTAATCAATTAGAAAGAAAATAGATCATTAATGGAACAATCACATCCGGAGTGCAGGCTGGCTTGACCAAACCGGCTTGAACCAACCTACTAAGGCTAATCACTTACCCTACCGGCTTCTATTACGCTTGAACTAGAAGTCCGTATGGATACAGAGAGAGTCCAGTCATTATCGCACTACAGAGAGGCTAAGCACAGAGAGTAGAGCTAGGAGTTAGCTTATGAACTCAAGCTAAGCACCATATGGATTCCACTGGTTGTTTCTTTATATGGAATGGGTGCCGTAGATATGCGATCATCATATAAAATATATTTGGATTTGGGATTATTCCCCACTGACTAACCTCACACTCACTAACCTTACTGGGCATGTGGTAACCTGAATAGCTGCTGCTATAGTACCTTCTCCCTTAGGTCTGGTCTACATGTCTGGTCTGGCGTGCCCTACCACCCTACCCTATGCGGTTGTGGAACCTCAGCAAGCAGCATTGGCTTACATCTGTTCTCGGCCAGCGGCATCTAACCATAAAGTATGGTGGTTTCTTATTGGCTAGCGGGATCCCCCACACATACACAGTCTGGTGTCTCTTTCGTCTATGCGGCAGCAGGTTCCATGCTCTTGGGTCTATTGATAAGGGCTTCAAAATATGGTCTCGTCCGGTTCGGTCTCCGGTCGATGACGGCAGCGAGGTATTCGGTCACAGGGGGAAGGTGTTTTCACTGTTTAAGGGGTCCTATCGCGTATGATGGGGTCCTTCTCTCACGTCTGGTGCTGGCTAAATCCTCTCATCAGGGAGGTTGAGCCATTCAGGAAGATGGGCTAATTGGATGGTGAAATTAGAGGAGTATTATTTGGAAAGAAAGCCCTACCCCTTTCACGAGGGAGGGGTAACCCAGTACGGAGGGAGGCAGAACTTCAGCTAGTAGGGAGCCAGACAGAACTCCGGCTAGTATGCTCTTTCAATTGTCACGAAGGATAAGCTCTTTCACGAGGGAGAAACAAACCAGTCCAGTAACGAAAGAAAGATATCTAATTCGATATTTTCACCTTGAACCAAGTTCTCTATGGAAGTAACATTGATTATCTCACTTTTAGTTTCATATGGGGCGATTCTTTCGAACCTTGGTGCCTTTTTAGTTATATCTCTGCTCTGGGTGCCTCCTTTTGAGTGGAGGTTCTTTCTCGGGGCGATTATTTATAAAAATAACAGCTTAAAGAACATGTTTTGACAAAGTTGATACATAGCCACATACAGAAAGTTGATTTAATCCATTCATACCCATCTGGTCAGACAAGGTTTAGACAGGCATCCTGAAAGTTGAAGACAGACATACCCGTATCCTTATAGTTTGATCCTAGCCAGCCATGTTCGGGTTTCCCTTACAACCCCTTCTATGACAGTCTTAGAGTCCCTTACAACCTCTCCCTTCTAGTCTAAGCTTTCTATTGAAGTGATAAGTATAACCTTTCTAGGTAAGGTAGAAGAGTCTAAGCTTTCTATTCCAGTATCTAAGGCTTTCTCTCTATAACAGTCTATTGAAGTAAGGAAGAAGGTTTCTTATTCCCTCTCCTAGCTTCTAAGAAGGCTAGTGGGAAGATTAGATAAACCTTTCTATTCAAACTATTAGTCTAACCATTCTAGACAAGCTTCTAGTTTTTCCTGTCTATTCAAGCTATTGAAGTAAGGAAGAAGGAAGAAGCTAAACTTCAATAAGGAGAAAGAATGAGACTCGACCAGCTCGTTCCGATATCTAATCCAATATCTAATTCATATAATCTTATCGTGGCCATACTTATCTCGTCGTGGCACTAATAACGCAACGAACGGTAGCCAGCCAGCCCGAACCCGTAATCTCAGATTGGTTCAACCTCTGTAGGAAAAGTAATAAAGAGACAGAGCTTTCACCCTTTCAACCTCTGTAGGAACCGTAAAAACTAGGCAGTGAAGAGACAGACTCTAAGCTAGCCAGCAGCTGCTTATACGAACATTAGCCAATACGAACGTTAGCCAGCTAATCTTATCATTACTGATGGTGACTGAACTGATCGTAGCCATACGCTCCCTCGGGTTCGGGGCGCCAATACCTTTTAGTTCAATTTCGTGAAAGGGGCGACCACTTCATTCCTAAAGATATAAGGATCGACGACCATTTCACTCCTAATCGGGTTGAGAAGGAAGGTTCGAAGGATGGGAATATACTAATTATTCCTTCGGGTTTAGCTCTTCCGTATTCCCGATCGATATTCCCGATAGAGGGGCCATATTGTAATGTTTCCGGGGAATGCATCTACGGAATGAAGGAACGACTATGAAATGAGGGGCAAGAGTAGTCCCTCTAGAGGTAAGGATGGATGGATGAAGGGGATCGATGGCTTAGTGAGCGACTAAATTCACTCTATAAACCTGGCTGGCCTTGTGGGTTATTGGATTTGAACCTGACTTAATAACCTAGGTCCCGGTTGGAGGAGGCTAGGACATATCGGGAAATTAGATATATGAACCTGGCCTGCTGGCCTTACTCGCTGCTTTTTCTTTTGCTTTGTATCGCTGGGATCGCTGGCTTGGGATCGCTGGTCTTGCTTGTTTTAGTGTTGGTCTTGCTTGCTGGTATGGTTGGATGGGCAACGCCAGGTTGATTAGGGGAATTTACCATGCGTGACTTAGGTTGATTAGGGGATTTTTCACTACTTAATAGGCCACCTTTCCACTCTCGAATTGACCAGTTCAAGGCCCAGATTCATGCAGACCAATGCTGAGAAGTTCTAAGCATACCTCCTAAGCGATTAAGTAAGTAAGGATTCCATTCCAGAATGCTGTATCGGTAATCTAAGGCGTATAGGGGTGTACAGAGTGAAGGGTAAGGTTGTTTGATCGGTCCTGATAAGAGAAGATAATAGGCAGTCCCCAAGTAAGCGATTAATCAATATAGTTCGAACATGTCTATTTCTTTCTTCAGGTAGGTGAGTTTGGAAAGCAAGGTTCGGTAGTGAATAGCATGCCTACCTACCCTGGATTCCTGGCTCTGAAGCAGTAGTTGGTTGCAGGCAGCACTCCATAAGGTTGTTGGGTGCAGTAAGGGAAAAGTGGATAGATGCACGTAAGTAATCGGCTATGACCATACCTCCTTTGAATGATCGGACTCTTGGCTCGACTAGTGGCAAAGAATCCTGAATCAAGTGATCGAGTAGCGGGATCGAGTGAATCAACACCTGTAATCGAGTGCTCAACACCTGGATCTCCTCTTGGCTCTCCTCTCGGCATCCATTCAATGCCTATCCCAGTGTCTGCCGACTGGGACTGACCGGTGGGAAATTAGGTTATCCGGGGTATTGCCAACAGGTAATCGGGACCTCCTAGTACTGATCGACTATCATGACCGACCAGAGGTTCTACTGAGTGATTAGAGCTTAAAAGAAAAGAGCTTCATTCTAAACTGACTGACTGACAAGAGTTCTAGCACTTACCGTAGCTTCTCTTCTTCTAGGCGCAGAGTATAAAGCCAAGCCCGGTAGCTGGATGGAGAGACTCTTGCTCAGTCCCATGCCTTGTGTAAACCATTAGTCCTAGTCTCTTCTACTGGATGGAAAGACTGAATCTTCTATTCCCTTCTACTGGATCGAATGAATCAATGGATTATGGGTCCACTAAATTGACTATATACCCCATGCCTGGGTCTGATTCTAGCTCTCTTGAAACGGTGGAATTCTATCTGCATATGAATCTTCCCCATTAACTTAACAGCTCAGGGCTGCTGCTTTTGGTTCTTAAACCGGAATAATAGCTAGGATTGATTCCTCTTGATGCCTATCTCTTGTATTAGGGCCTGGGTACTACCTAATCTGTCTCACCCGGTAGGGGGGGTGCAATTCTAATCTAGTTAAGATCCTAATCTAGCTAATATGTGTAGTGATGGAGGATCCTTTCGGGTATGTTACAGGAACCAGACACCCGCATTTTTGGTGAGTTGTTCCTGTATAAGAGGTCTGGTCTATATGGAGCGTTGAATGGTATGTTAGGTTTTCTTTAGGCCTAATCTTGCGTCTTTATAGGTTTTTTTAGTTTCAGGATCTTACTAATAAGTAAGTGATCGGGTGCCTAATCTATGCTCCTCTCCTAATCTATATACGGATATCTTATGAAGGGAGGGCAGGGCAGTAGCGAGCGAGCTTGGAGAGGGTGGTAGCTCCTTCTAATCTCTCATGATAGCAACTTCTTTCTCTTTGTAATTGGGTTCATTGCAATGCCATTGTAATTGGGTTCATTAGTTGAGATAGCTACTCCAGTAAGTGTTATCCGGGACAAGAGGTATCAAGGACATAAAGAAAGAAGTTGAAGGTTACGAATGGCTGTTCCTTTCCTTTCCCCTGGCGACTGTATGTTCAAGGGCGTCTGTTCCTTCCTTCCTGTAGGGCGAATTACGAATTCCTTCCTATTCCTCATACTATGTTTTCAAGAGCGTATGGTCATGCATTCCAAAGATGAATATGTCTATTTCATGGGCATATATCGTTAATGAATTCAGGTCACGGACTAAAGCTAGTCCACCTCAATCTTCATGTACACATTATATCGGGTTCGAAAAGTAAGGTCCGGGACTACTCTACTCTTCATCTGCCAATAGCTTTTCACGTTTCAATAAGGCATTCAGGTCCTGAACTAATGTGGATCAGCCTTTATTTTGTTCGCTTCTTCATGCGCATAAGACATTAAGGTCGTCCACAATGGCCTGCCTTCCTCTCCCTAGCTTAATGAAGGCATTGAGGTCGTGAACTGATGTGGATCTGCCTGGCTGCCTCTCACATCTTCATGGGCCTGAGGGGTGAAGGTCGTCCACACCTGGATGATCTGCGCCTACCAAACTTCATGGACATAAGTTCCAAAGGTCGTCCACAACTGGTTGATCTGCCTCTAGCTTCCTAATAGGGCATGAAGGCCACCAACATTGGGCAAGGGGGAAGCAAGCTGGTCGAGGTATTGAATATCACCGAGCATCCGAGCTACCACTTCAGGCAGGACGCTCCCCACGCAAGATAGATTATTCTGTCTCTCCTCGAATAGCCCATAAATAAATCAAAGCGAAATGACATATATAAAGAATGAAGCACGGGGACGTCAGTCGAGGGAGGAAGTGGCTTATCGATGGCGGCGATGGCGGCCCTCACCATATTCATAGTGAGTCCCTCTTCAATTTACTTATTGGGTGGGGGGGCTTTTGGTCGAGCACCTAAAGGTGATGGCGGCCAGTCGAGCATGCTTACGCATCCTCTCGATGGCGGCCTTATCAGTCGAGCACCTAAAGGTGATGGCGGCCAGTCGAGCCTGCTTTCGCATCCTTATGGTCGAGCACCTAAAGGTCCTTATCAGTCGAGCACCTAAAGGTGATGGCGGCCAGTCGAGCCTGCTTGCGCATCCTCTTCAATTTACTTATTGGGTGGGGGGGCTTATGGTCGAGCACCTAAAGGTGATGGCGGCCTTATCAGTCGAGCCTGCTTGCGCATCCTCTCGATGGCGGCCTTATCAGTCGAGCACCTAAAGGTCCTCTCCTCTCGATGGCGGCCAGTCGAGCACCTAAAGGTCCTCTCCTCTCCCTTATGGTCGAGCCCCCTAACGGGTCCTCTCCCTTATGGTCGAGCCTGCTTCCGCATCCTTAACAGTCGAGCCTGCTACCGCATTCAATTTACTTATTTGGTGGGGGGGCTTATGGTCGAGCACCTAAAGGTCCTTATGGTCGAGCCCCCTAACGGGTCCTCTCCCTTATGGTCGAGCCTGCTTCCGCATCCTTAACAGTCGAGCCTGCTTTCGCATCCTCTCGATGGCGGCCTTATCAGTCGAGCACCTAAAGGTCCTCTCCTTAACAGTCGAGCCTGCTACCGCATCCTTATGGTCGAGCACCTAAAGGTCCTCTCCTTAACAGTCGAGCCTGCTACCGCATCCTTATGGTCGAGCACCTAAAGGTGATGGCGGCCTTATCAGTCGAGCCTGCTTGCGCATTCAATTTACTTATTGGGTGGGGGGGCTTATGGTCGAGCACCTAAAGGTCCTTATCAGTCGAGCACCTAAAGGTCCTCTCCTCTCGATGGCGGCCAGTCGAGCCTGCTTACGCATCCTTATGGTCGAGCCCCCTAAAGGGTCCTTATCAGTCGAGTCACTAACGTACCTTGATGCTTATTGGGTGGTGGGCATATGAATGAGTGAGTGACCCCTAAGTCATATGGGGCCCTCCCCTCCCCTTGGAAAAGCAACGCTCCCTTTAAGTCCCTCCTAATTGATAGGTTGTCAGCCCTTACAACGTACCCATGGTAGAGAATGGCATACCCTTTCGATCACTGATTCTTCGAGTTGCAGTAGCGGAATTCCTGACATATATTATATATGATTCAGTGGTGTTCCAGATGCATGAAGAAATTGGAAAGAGTTTTCCGTACCGGAACTTCCTGGAAGAAGGGTGACAGCCTCTTCCTGGAAGAAGAGGTGCTGCTAGGACTATAATGAGGAGGACGCTATATCACTTCAATTAGTGGGAAAAGGGCCCGGGAGGGAAGGAAGCAAAGGCCCCATACTACTATGGGCATGATTCGATTAGTCATGATGTCCTCTCCCGTTGGTCGAGCCTGCTTACGCATCCTCTCTTTGTCAGATCGTAGTGTATGGGCATATGTCATTATGGCATGACTCGCGAAATGACACCAGAAAATGCTGCTATGGGCATATGTCATTATGCATGAAGAAATGGCTCACATTCTAGTCGCGGAATGCCTGAGTTTAGTAGCGGAATTCACTCACTATATTATATATGAAACACGGTTTTCCAGATGAATCACTTGGCTTGGCCTTCAATGAGTGGGAAAAGGGAGGGAAGGTCCCGGAGGGGCTTGCGCTTCCTAGTGCAAGCCCCTCCGGGACCTTCTCGTGCCATTAATTAATAATAGAGCGGGAGAAAGGGCGGTGATACAGTTTCCATTTAGGTATAAGCTTCGGATTCACCAACCATGGGACATGGAACTGGGTAGGGCTTATTATTATCCTATCCGAACAAGATAGAATGGATAAGAAAATAGATTCTCTCTATTTTTTTGAGCAGAACCAGTTGATCCAGCTACAGAGCCATCTAAGCCAAGCCATGCAGCTATTGTTTCTCCAGCAGCAGGAGAGGCATAGGTAGGAGAAGCACCAAAGGTATAGGTATATATAGAAGGCAGTAGATTCTCTTTTTGAAGCACACGTAGGGAAATGGGCATATCCAGTAGCTTACCCACAACCATATTGCCTAGCAGCATACCTTACAGAGCCAGATTCTGTCTTTCGAAAGCTAGATCCAGATACTGAGTTTAGAGATCGAGATTCTTCTGACCTTAGTGATCATGGTGAAGAGTCTGATGATCGTCATCGTGATCCAGTTCCCCTATAGATCCAGTTGGTTCAGTCAATGAAGCAGTTGCTTCTGTCGATCCAGCACCAAAGGTGAGAAAACCAGAATCCAAGTTCACAGCCGGAGTGGAAGCATAGCCCGTTGATCCCGCAGAGACAAAGGTGGGTACAGAGAGTAGGCAAGGACATAGGCAGTGGTTCACCTTGTTGGAGATCCAAATCCAAAACCAATAGTTTCAAGGCCATTGCCCACAGTCAGTCAATAGCTTGGTGCAGAGCCCGCATAAGTAAGCAGGGATAGAGACAGAGACAGGGACAAAGCTAAGTAGGGAGGCATCGGTAGCAGCGGCAACAATCCGGAAAATCCAATGTCACCATCCAGCCAGCATCCATCAGTCCCGCATGAATCCGGAGAAGTGTATAACTGGCTTACCCACTGGAATGAGATTCTCACTGGACCGCCTAGCATTCGATACCTATTCTCACAGGCATTGGGTTACCACTGGGGTAGGGCAGTACCACCATGCATTCTGTCCCTAGTGGTCCAGCTAGTAGTCCATCTCTATACCATTTAGTAGCAATTCTCTCATTTCAGTAATAAGAATGACCTGCATGAATCCCAGATCGACGGGAGAGAAGTCCATCCATGTTGGATTGGTCGAGGACATTGACGCTTGATTGATCGGGACAGGTCATTTACGCTTGATTGCCAGATCGAGCACTCAACCGACTTCAGGTCTATTTGGTTTCACCATCACACCACCAGCGTAGCTCATAACACCACCATCATAGCTGGTGACCAGCATGCGTTAGCTCATGACCGGGATCAAAATGACGTATGTAATATGATCGATCACGCGATAAATCAGTTTGACCTGAATGCGGGTGATTCATGACCGGTTGGTTGGAGGATGTCGAATCGGAATCACAAGAAATCGGAATTGACCTAGACCTAACCTATCGATCATATTACATATGTAATATGAATGTAATATGCTCGCGCTACAATGACCTCTCCCTCGACCTATCCATAAGCGCGACCTCTCCCTCGACCTAAAGCATAAATGACCTTTTCATTCGATCGAGGTTTCTTTCTTGGTCGAGGACCTTTAGGCGCATAAATGGGTTTAGTCAGGGGTCAGGTTGCTCCAATACCAGGGGTTGGTTTAGTGGTTCCAATACCAATAGGTAGGGTTCGGTTCCAGGGTGGAGTTGGTTCCAATACCAGCCAATACCAGGGGCAGGGGTGGAGTTGGTAAGGAAGGATGGCTCGCCTGACAAAGGTTCGTTATTGCTTTCCCGTCAGGGTGAGGAGATCAAGGTGAAAAACAGAAGGGATAACTCCACAGGGAGAAGTGCGAGCCAGCCAAGCCGTAAAGCATTCACCCATCGAAGGCCAAAAGCAGTTGACCGAGGGGAGACCTGCGATAAGGAGCGGGGTCTAAATAAGAAACATCTATGGAGTTGTGTCTGTCTTTGCTAAAGCGTAATGACATATATAAAGAATGAGAATGAAACAGCTCAATTATTGGCCTAAATATTGGGGTGTATTCGGTGACATGAATAAGAACAGAGACGCCCCCCCCCCTTATATAATGGTCGAACCGAAACCAAGAAAGCGAGCCGGCTTTCGTCTCTCGACGCCCGCTAATCAGTTTGGCATAAATGGAGATATTGTTCGATCCACAGAAAACACATGCCTCAGGAGTGGCTATCCTCCCCCTAAAAGAGCGGCCAAACGCCGCTCAAACTCTTCGGGTAGTAGTTCATGTAACAAGTCGCAACCAAAATGTATCACTCTATCCTTCTCAATCAAGTCTTCCTCCGGGGGGAGCTCATCAGAGACCCTTCCCCGACAGGCTCATCAGGCCATACCACGAGTATGCTGCCCCTGCCCCGCTTGGGCATCGGAGGCCAAAATGAAGAGATAAAGAGATGATCTCCTTCCCTTGCCCAAATGGATGGAAGGGTGAAGGGTTCATCAACGGCTCATCAACATTTCAATAACTAGGCTAATCAGTTACAGATACGAGAGCCAGTCCCTTTCTCAGAAACCTTGATGATAGATCGATGTACGAGATAGATTGATGTACGATAGATCAATGTGTGAAGGGGATAACCCCAGTTGTGAAGGGTGAAGGGTGTTAGACCGGTTAGAGAGAATGACTAACGAATGACTGGCTTTACGAATGACTGGCTAATACAAGGCCCACGAATGACCGGCCTATAATGGATAGACTGGCTAGATAGCGCGCTGGATGCCCACAGATTTGTCACTAATCTATAGATTTTTCACTCATCTATAGCCCACCTTAGATAGGCTTTCCACCCTATAAATGACTGGCTTTCCCACGCTGGATGGACTCAGCCGTTGGACTTCGCCATTGGACTTCGCCAGCGAGTCTCCCAATCTTTATTACTAATTTCTTCCTATATCTATAGTTGATAAGCAGGCGGTACCTCTATATTATGACACAATAGGATAAGGCGAGTTCTAGGGAATTGCTTCATTCAACATGGGTAGCAGTTGGAATTCAGGGGTAAGTCACTAGCCCGAATAGCTCATATGAATAGTATGAATAAGGCAATGCCTAAACTTCATTAATAGATGTTTCCACTTCACTCCCGGTTCCCAGACTAACCCCCTGGTAGTTCTGCCAACATAGCCACACTGAATGAGCATAGCTCCTTATCACCTACTATCAGCCATTGCAGAATGAGCATAGCCTCCACAGGACGGCAGCACAGGGCGGGAAGAAGTACGGTACCGGGAAGGTACACAGGGAATCTAGTCTCTGGTAGTGCCAGTATGGGAAGGTAGGTAGGTAGGTAATGCTTGCCCGCATAATGAGAGATTGGTTATGGTTTTTTTGTGCCGGTCCTTTTGGTGCCCAAATGGGGTCCTTCCTCTTGGCTCTTCTAGCCAAGAGCACTACCTCACTATAGTATTTTTCCCTACAAGCTATCGACCCTGCCTCAATATCTCTCGGAGCCTTGGGGAGCGAAAAAAGGACCCGGAGGGCGCTTTCCTGTAATCAGGGAAGGAAGCTTTTCAAATGCCAAAAGTGGGACTCCAATGGATATTGCTGGATGGTACAGCTGTTACTTGCTTTTCGTTACTACCTGGCTGGCTTAAGAACCGAGCTGGTCGAATCAATGGGAGGGACACCCTTTCCACCATGGGCTCTTAATAAAAGAAACGGGCTGGGATAAGAGCCAGGCTTGCTTGCTGCAATTGCTGGCTGGTTAGCTTGTTAGCTGGGGAGCTGGGGAGCTTGCTGGTTAGGCTGGCGGGTATCGCTTGCTTGCTGTTTGCTGGTTGATTAACCAAGAGCGAGGCCAGCATATGCTTTTCAATCTCAAAACCACCTAATGCTTTATACCCCCACCTCCTTAACATAGGCCACCCTGAAGTATTGAAATTACCAGGTCAAACCAAGGTCGAGTAAGCGGTTCGTATCTCACCCTCACCCTCAGCGGGACGAGCTATCCTTTTCATTAATTTCATCGCTTGATAAACGTATGCATCATATAATAATTGAAAGTACTATTAATCGGGTTCTCAATTTACGTAATTCGATCATTAGATAAACGCTCTTTGAGGGGAACAAATATAGGAGAACCCTACCTTCTAGCTAGCGATTTGAGGGGCGCAGCGATAGAGGGGCCTTGCGATAATGCTTAATTGACCGTTGAACTTGGCAAACAACTGCTTATAAAGAAGGTGTTTCAAATTGACGGACCAGACCAATCGGCATTTTTATATATTGCTTCAGGAACGAAGTAGCTGTAAATCATCGATTTGGATAATGAAAAATGCGAGTTATCGACCCGGATGGATCTCGAAAGGCCCTATAATGTGTTGTAGAGTTATAATATAACAGAAGAGAAAGATACCTCATGAACTTAGAATAGAGGCTCACCTCACCTGTATAAGCTTCCTTCTGCTGTCACCTTATCGAAAGGAATCACCTTCACTGCATGAAATCATCGAGTTCCTTGCCCCGGACAAGCGGCTTCGCACCTTAAAGCCAAAATTGAGTTTTGGTGCAACTCTAGAGCAACTATCAAAGGGAACCACCATGGGAGATAACCTTAATTACTGCGAAGGAGTCGTTATAAAGACTGACTGACCGATATATCCTCTTCTAACGGATGGAAATACGGGTTATACTGGATGGGTCTCTTCTACTGACCTAATGAGTGAGGCGCTGGCCTAATGAACTGGTCTTATGAGTGGGTTGAGTCAGTCCCATTCAATCATTCACCCCACTATTCTCCTGGCACTGAAAGGAAGGAAGGGGTGACTAGTCTCTTGCTTATGTGATATAGGGAACATAGCACCACTATGAACTAGTCTTTATGATGAATCGTATAGAGCTATTCCAATCACGTATCCCATTACTATTACTCGTATCTATTACTAATACTAATATGAATATTAGGCAAATACACCACCTTTATTGATAACATAGTATGATTTACACATCATATAAGAGTGAACCAATGGAATTACATCACATATCTTGAATATACCATTATGTAGTATCCATGTCCATGTTTTCCCTAACCTTGTATCGATTGCATCTCAACGGGAAACCAAGTCCTGGTACTAGACTAATGGCATATCACTACTACTTATACCTGTGTGTATCTCCTAATCGAGATCATGCTTACTTGTAATGGTTGAACAAGAGCTTAGCTTCTACATGGAATGAACTATACCCCTCACTATAAGCTTATTACTACTAATATACCTTGTAACACTGGGCTCATATCAAACCTTGCCTTATCCTTGCCCTCAGAAGCGCAAGACCTCCGGACCTTGTTATAGTGTAGATTCGATGGTAGTAGTACTCCTTACCCTTATGGTACACTGATAGATTACGTGTCTAGTGATAAGGTCATTATATAAGAGTAATCCATATTCATTTCATATACTAGAACAGTCATTTCCACCATTATACAAGGCTATTACATCAACCTTATTAATTAGGCTAATATTGCTATCCTAATAGAAAGGTTACGTTACAGCTACTTAAGCTTACATAGGTTTCAATGGGAATCATACTAATATAGATACGTATAAGTATAGCTATTACGATTAGCTTGTACTCTTAGCTATAAGGTGAATTAGGGGAATAAGCTCAATCACTACATGCTTTACCCGGAATAAGCAGGTCATACTCTATTCTCCATATTCTATCTCATAAAATCTTCTTATTGCCATCATATTAACTGTACAGAATAGGTTAACTAAAAGTCATTACGTAAACAATAAGATCACATAATAAAGGTTGATTACTTATTTACCTATACCATTGTGTACTAACCATTCCCTATTGGTTCTTATCACTGCTTCACTAGTATGGATATTGTATATGTATGATTCAAACACTGATCTAACTGTCATTGAATATCGAGCCTTATCACACCGTATTCATACATAGTACCATCTCTGTACCCATTGTTGATGGAATCAGCTTCCATGTCACTTATAAGGTCAACACCCTTATTCTACATATTAACTATAAACATAACCAAATGTGAACTGGTGATCCTGAACAAGAGGTATAAGGGAATTGCTCTTACAGCTTATTCAGCTTAGATTGATTACTTATATATAAGGGAGATTCTATCTTGTACATACTGGAAGGGTAGTATGGATAAAGAACACAGATTAGGTAGTGTAAGCTCGATCTTCATAGTACTCATAACCATTACACTGTAATAGCTAGTTACCTTTTTGACAAAGCTTTACATGTAATCAGGCTTAACCATATTCAATTACATGACATAACCTTATCTTAGCTTATAGTTACTTGCTTATATGTAAGGGTTGTTTCCTAGCTTATACCTTATCTAAGCTTACTCTAATCACAGTGTGTCCATACTTGGAACCATTGACTAGTATCTAAGCTAGCATATGTAATAAGTCAAACATCTATGGGATTCACTGTTTCCATTAGTATAAACAAAGCTCTATACTCACCATAGTTCATGATGTGGTTTATTAAGAATCAAACGCTATACATATCTAAGCTTGAATCCCATAGCTAAGAGCATAGTAAATCCAGCTTTAGTTCACCATTGTACTATTTATCACTATGATGAATGGGAATGAGACTATTCAAGTCATTAGCTTCCAGGTAAAGGAAAGGTATAGTGCAGTAGCCACTAAGCGATTAATTCAAGTGGTACTAGGCTAGGTATAAGGCAGGTCTATTTCTTTCAGGTGGTAAAAGAGAAAGTGGGTAGCAGGCAGTATAAGTAAACTCAAGGCGGGTAGGTCTATTCCTTCCTAGCAGTAGTTTCTAATAACTGAATCGTATGGGCAAGGTTCGGTGGGAACAGTAGTTCATAGTGTTTGTTACCCATAAGAATTCCTAAGTAAAGGTTCGGTAGGGTAGTTAATAGCAATAGTGTTTTCCCACTAAGATTCCTGGCTGACTTAATTGGTTGTTAAGGGTGAGTAAGCGAACTCTCGACCAGCCCCCCCACCCAATAAGTCAATTAGGGATCACTCCATTCACAAAGGTTGGGTGAAGCGGTAAAGTATGAAAAACCACAGGTATATGCACGTAAGGAAAGGGTAAGGTAAGGTTGTATCATGCATGCCGTCCTGATAATAAGTAAATAGCAGTACCCATTAAGCAATTCATGAAGCAAGTGGTCTAGGGTTAACAGGTCTAGGTATTCAGGTGGGTGAGTTTGTAGACAAGGGAAGGGGAAAGGAAGGAGAAGGAGGAAGCCTTTCCCTCTAATTCAGACTCACATAGAAAGGTTGTAAGGAAGATGAAGCTATATATACCCGGACTCATTCAGCTTAGAAGCGCCTAGCCTAGAGAGATCTTTCCTTAAATAGGAGGATGGCTCACTCTTAGGGAGAGGAAGGAGGGGCAAGTCTGGTGAGCTTTAAGTAATAAAAGACTAAGCCTGACCCAACAAGATGAGCCCAGCATGACCATGAAGCTCTCAAACCCCTTTCCTTTCAAAGCCCGTATGAAGCTCCCCAACCAAACCCCAGAAGCTCAAGCCCTAAGCCAGAACCCGGCAAGCAGACCCAGCAAGCATCCCAAGCATCCAAGCAAGCATACCGACCCAGCATTCAGCATTCAGATCCCCTTCTTCCTCAATCAATCCCATAAGCTCAAGCAAGAAGCAAGACCCAAGCACTAAGCCAGGGAAAAGGGTTCTAACTAGGCCTAGGCTCCTCCGAGAAAGAAATGATCTAAGCTCCGCTAGGGTGATAAGGGTCAAAATGAGGTGATAAACGATCTAAGCTCCGCAAGTGAAGGTTCAACCATATAGCAACATAGCAACATAGCAACTTATGGATCCACTAACAGTAGCCATCTCTTCCAGCTCTTCCAGTATAAAGTAGCAGGAGTCAAGCCAGTTGCAAGAGAAGAAGCAAAGCATATCGATCTATTTTCAATCAGGTCAGATCGAAAATGTCTATTTCCCCTTATTCGATCGTAATCAGCTTGGATCTCAATCTCATCAGTGAAATACATAACACAATAAGAGCAATAAAGGCTATAGTGGTACTAGTAATCCCATAACTATCATGGAATAGAGAAACGATCATTACAAAGAGTGCAATACAAGTCTCGATCTTAGAGACCCATGTTACAACGGTAATGACCTATGATTTCACCTGTATACATAACATAGGGACCAGTTCATTATGCTAATATAGTACATATCACACTATTCATAACATACTTGCTGTTTCCATATTCTAATAGAGTAGATTGAATGCTTAGAACACAGATTAGGTCAATACTGTAGATATGACTAAGCTTGATAACACGTAACCAGTATGCTTAGTTCCGTAATTGAGTATACAACCAGCTTTGTTTCTACATGTACCTGTATTTCATCGATAGGAGCTTCATGTCAGCTTTAAGCAAGCAGCTAGTATTTACTCTGTTTTCCACCCTTCTTGTTTCTCTCATAACCACCTATCGTAATAAGCATATTGATATTGCTTACTCCAATGCTCGTCGCACTATCTCAGACTTTGACTCGGGGTAGGTTATAGGGAGAGTATTAGTACCATTAATTTGCACATTCACACAAACATAATCATAACAAGTGCAATCATAGTACATGCAGTAACTAGCTTGATCATGATAGCTGGACTAGATATACCACCTCTTTTGACTATTGGTTCCATATAAGGCAATCGAGGGTATTGAGACTATTACTAAGGATTGAATATTATATATATGCTGGTATCTGTGTTTCACCTTTCATACGTACCTGCTTTGTATATCCTATATCAGTAATTAGGCTTACACGTTATCAAGCTTATAAAAGATATGTGATGATTACTTGATGAAACTAAGCTATATACCTTGCTTAAACCATATAGTATTGACACCAGTTACATATGGATATCATACTAGTTAACCAAATAAGCTGTAATACTATAAAGAGCAGTACTATCATATTACGTTCCAATTTCTTGTATTTCCATAAGTATCATGGTTGTTACTCCATGGACTACTAAGCTTCTACTATGCTTACTCTACTTACTGGGATAGTAGTGATATAAGATGTATTGTATTTACATAATATACATATACGTGATACCAGGGATAGTTAAGCAGGATGAAATGAGGTATAAGCTGGAGCTTACTGATGATTAGACTAGTATGTGCACTACTATTCCTGTGCAAGGGTAATAAAAGGCATTACTAATATATACCAATCCCGAGGAGCTGTATATGATGGATCATTGAGCTAGACATAGCGAATAAGAGATAGCATAAGACAAGCTACGATACAATAAGGGATAAGCAATGGTACTACTAAGATGATATGAGCTCTTAGTTAGCTCGGCATGGGATTCATAGGGATATACCAGTACTAGAGATATACAGCTCATTGTACAAGCCTAATCTAACTCTTTACACTATATGGGTTTAGTACTACCTATCCAAGTTAGATGAGTAATACATATAAGTAAGCATCACGAGCTTATGTTAGATACAGGAACGTGTCCTTTTATTAGTGTTAAGTTATACATAGAAGCTTACAAGCAAGCGTGTTGACTATGAATACGAGTATTCCATTACTTGTGTATCATATGCCATTAGTATCAGCAAACCCATATTCATTACTATACTGAGTCCAATTACTACAAGAGATGTGTTAGAGTCTCATTGATGACAGTTATAGGGAACCATACTACTATCCTCATTATTATACCAATACTTATAGCTTACTCTGAACACTATGTTGGATATGCTTTCACTAGTAGCTTGACCATTAATATGTATACTATTATCATATAAGCTATGTACCTTAATCACTACTCTTTCCAACTTGAACCGATTGACTTAAGCTAAACAGTAATCATTGAGCTATTAGAGTCATAACACTGATCATGACGGTAATAATACATAGAGTAACTATGGGAATAAAGGTCAGGTTACTGCTTATTGATAAGGGTAATTAGACTACCATTGTGATTAAGATGATAGCTCTGTATGTTGTATCTAATATAGGGTCCTTAGTTATCCTATATCACTAGTATTCAAACAAGAGTGGTATTCGAGTGCTATGATCTCTTGCTTATACCCAGCTTCTTCAAGCTAACATACGTATGGTTCTATAACAGGGCTTATAGTATTTACATAGATACAACTCCATTGGTCTCATATGATATACGAGGTTAATGTGATTACCTTTATCATCATATTGAACTTACACTGTTATGATTGATCCCGTACAATGGACTTACTTCATTACCACTATTACGAACATTGTATAAGAGATCACCTATGTATGAATACGCTTTTCTTTATATTAGAACTAGTATGATTACAGAGTGTAACTACCTTAGCCGGTTTGGTCCTAACCTCCACCTTGCCTAGCTGCTTTGGGCCTGACCTTCTTGCTGCGTTGGTCCTAACCTTGAGGCGGCCAATGAGTTGGTTCTCTCTAATACGAATGAGTGTTTTGCGAATGAGTGGTTTCTTGTTTATATTGCTTGTTCCTCTTGGGCGGCGCGGCGAATGATCTGGCTCTATTTACAAGTGGGTTCCGTACAAGTGGGGTTCAGCTGAGCTGATAGGTTGTCCCCTTGACCTCGTTCTTCCTTCTACTCTTGGGTGATCATCCCTACCTTGCAGCTAGTAGGCTCCGGTGCCTTCCCTTGCAGCTAGTAAGCTCGGACAGCTAACCATTGGGACAGCAACTCTCTCTTCACTAACCGGATATAGGTTGACACCCTTACAGTTGTTACCGGAAGCTACTAATAAAATACATTAGCTCACTGAACCAGGGCTAAACCAACCTGCTAACTCCAATAGTTGAGGTAGAAGCAGTGACCGAACCCTCCCTCGTACTTCTCTTGCTCGGCTGATATTCCCTTTGGTAAGCCGAGAATATGTATCCTGTTCCTAGGGCTTATTCTTTCATCCTACTTTGATAACATTCACTTTATATAGATTAGATATAACATCTATAGCAATTAGCGGAGGAAGTCATTCTTCCTTTGACAGCTTCCAACCCCGCTAAGCGAAACGAACGCAAGAAGGGTTGAGTGAGTAGGCGTAAAACTGGTCTAGTCCGAAAGAAAGCTTCCTCCAGCAGTAGCTCCAGCCGCCGAAAGAAGTGGAAAGGTGGTTGTTTTTTGCCTTTCTATTGAAGAGAGGGAAAGCAACTTCAAGTTCCTTGCACTCGGAAGCGCAAGACCCTCCGGACCTTTCAATTTACTTAAGCTAATTACTT
>Ga0181469_100208_pt1 | contig 20521 bp, 18 predicted proteins | sample InSIn2SAF170_2_FD_119081 | JGI IMG/M metagenome (GOLD analysis project Ga0181469, IMG submission 119081) | Clean room microbial communities from NASA Spacecraft Assembly Facility at Jet Propulsion Laboratory, Pasadena, California, USA -... ... | reverse complement strand
CGCTGCCGCATGAAGATAGTGATGCCTCGGAGTCATGAACGACATCAGAATTACCTACTGGCATTGTGTCAGGCCAATGCCTATTGTAAATGACTGGGCATGTGCTAACCCGGCCTGCAATAGCAGCATTAGGCGGCGTTGCACTGTCTTACATCTACATCCAATATCCTGATCACAATAGTATGCTATCGTTATTTCGAAGAAAGGCCGTGTCACCCTCAGAACTCATCAAGACGGCATTGAAGCCTCTTCCAAGTGTTCACAATCCAGATTTTGCTCGTGGCTTTGATTCTTATGCTTCCAGTAAAGTCGTGCTTATAGGTGATGCTAGCCACGGGACTTCCGAGTTCTACCGCGCTCGAGCTGCCATAACGAAACGGTTGATCCAAAAATATGGCTTCAACATTGTTGCAATCGAAGCAGATTGGCCAGATGCGAAAGCTATTGACAATTATGTGCGCCATCGGCCTAGTGAGACGACAAGCGCATTGCAAGTCTTTAATCGATTTCCTCTCTGGATGTGGCGGAACACCGAGGTCCAGGAGTTCGTCGACTGGTTGAGGATATGGAATGCTGCACAGACAGAGAACAACCGAGTGAGGTTCATCGGACTGGACCTTTATTCTATGGGTACGAGCATCAAGGCTGTAATTGCATACCTTGATGGTGTCCACCCTAAACTTGCCCAGCTAGCGAGGAAGCGATACGCACGTTTGCATCCGTGTGTGAAAGATCCAGCTAAGTACGGTCTCGCAGTGGCTCAAGGAAGAATCAGTACTTGCGAGTCCAATTTAGTGAAGATGTTGAATGATTTGTCGAAAGAGAGGGCGAAGTTCACCCATGAACCGGACGACAGCGAGGCGTTCTGGGACGTAGAAATGAATGCACGACTAGTGAAGGATGCAGAAGAGTACTATCGAGCCATGTTCTCCGATGACGTTAGGACAGACTGGAATCTGAGAGATACACACATGTTCCATACATTGCAAAGTACTTTGGAACGGACTCCAGGAAGCAAAGCTGTAGTCTGGGCGCACAATAGTCACTTGGGTGATGCGAGAGCGAGCAGTATGAGTTGGGACCGGGGTGAATTGAATCTCGGACAATTGTGTCGTGAGAGGTATGCCAAGCCTGGCGAAGTGTCGATACTGGGTTGTGGGACACACTCCGGCACAGTTGTAGCAGCAAATGAATGGGACGATCCGATGGAACTGATGACTATCAATCCAAGCATGTCAGGTTCCTGGGAAAGGATATTGCATGATACAGGTATTCCTTCGTTTTTACTTGACTTGAGGGAACATGAGCAGAATAGCAAGGTCATGGAAGCATTGAAGAAGCCGTTGTTGCAACGATTCATTGGCGTTATTTATCGGCCCAGGAACGAAAGGCGATTTCATTACATGAAGACTGTCCCAGCCAATCAATATGATGGGTTCATATGGTTCGATCAGACCTCGGCTGTCAATGCATTCGAGATAGCTCAACCGCAGGGGGCGATCAGTAAGGATGAGACCTATCCTTTCGGTGTTTGAAATGGTAACCTCGACTTGGATATCAGGTGGTGATCAAACTTTGAAGGGAAGACTCGATCAACTCGGTAACTGCAGCAGAACAGCTGGCACACACCAGACCTCTGTCCGATGCGAGTAGCCTCAGCTCCCATGACACGCGAACACTCATGCTCCGTGCAGTTCTGAATGCCCAAGCTGTGTTCCTGGTGGTCACCAGACCGTTCGCCGTGGTATGCTTGCCCTTCAGCAATCAACATCCATCGTCATCCATCTGCGCGGAGACTGACGGTGATCCGGATTGTCCGCTGGCCTACCGTGGAAGCCGAAGGATTATGTGATCAAGATTGATGTTTCGATGGCCAGCAGCTGTGAGCTTTTAGGATGCTGAACTTGAAATCCTTGTTCCCGGACAGCATATAACGCTTTACCAAGCAGTGTAACTATACACGCAAGTCAGCATCAGCTACAACATGTGAGTGGGAGTACTCGTACCCTCCATCGACGATGATATTAGCTCCGGTCATGTAACTCGAAGCATCTGATGCCATCCAGACCACTGTACCTCTGAATTCCTCCGGACTTGCGATACGGGACAGTGGAATCATGTCGACCCACTTTTTGCTCAACTCCTTCATGTCGTCACCCTCGTTCGCCGCTGTTTGAATGTAACCTGGAGAGAGAGCATTGACGCGAATTCCATGCTCTCCCCACTCGCTAGCCAGAGATCGCATTAGATGGGCTGCGCCAGCCTTGGACTGTAAAGCGTTTATTAGTCTTGTCGCAACATCATGGGCAAGATTAACTTACCACATTGTATGCACTCTGTTTCTGCGGTCTGTTGACGATCGAACCTGACATGGAGCTAACGAAAATAATGTTTCCCTTGATCTTGTTATCAATCATATGCTTACCAGCAGCTTGAGCGAACAGAAAAGAGCCATTGATGTTGACCTCCAGCATTTTTTTCCAATCGTCGAACTCATAGTCCTCTGCTGCAGTTCCGCCTGTGATACCAGCGTTTGTTACCATAACGTCTACCTTGCCAAAGTCTTTCACAATTCGGTCGAAAGTGCTGACCACCTGGTCTTTGGATGAAGCATCACATTCATACCCACGAATATCCGGTTCAGGAAGACCGGCACGCTGAACTTCCGCCTTCAAGTCATTAACAGCATTGTTGGCAGATTCCTGGGACAGATCGACCACAGCGCCTTGAGCACCAGAGAGCGCAAAGGCCGCAAGAATTTGTGCCCCGAGCCCTTGTGACGCGCTAGGACGAGATCAGAAAGTTCTAATGGGATGTAGGTAGCTTAACACACCCCGTTACTAAAACAACAAGTCAGTGGCTAAGGCATTAACTTGTTTGATTGCTCTGCTTACCGACACACGTTTTGCCCTCCAAAGTAAAGCAAGGCAGAGTTCTGGGAGAACTATGAGCGAAGCGAGGAAAGACACTTTTGTAGTTGATGGATCGGCTGCGGAGAAGCGAAGTACGCAAGACACACAAAGACATGATGCTACCTAGCACTGTAACGATTTAGAATTGAAGACTCGGTCTGAGGTCAACTGGTTCTTGCAGCATTGAGAAGACAAAATGCTGCAAAAGCGGTGGAAGACACAACTGGGGGAGCATGGGAAGGTGCAGAGTAGCATGACGCGTTGTAGATTTACGATTCCCGCTAACAAACATGGTACGTAGATGAAATCTTGTCGATCCTACAACCATGCGAACCATGCTCTTGTGTATCTTCGCGTCCCCTGGAAAAGCTACAGGCCCATCTCATTTGACACATGTGCTGGCAAAAATACATGCACAATGCAATTGACTGTCTACTGAGCCAGAAGTCTGGTGTACCCTCTAGCTGTAAATGCTTGACACGTCGCGTACCAAGTTTTGCCAAGCGCGTATTCACGTGGCTTATGAGCTCAAACTCCGCATGTGCTGCTATGCTCGAAATAGTTAGTGCACTTAATGCATCAGGTTGATAGCTTCTTGCTGTTTTCGCAGACAAGGTACTTTGTGATCACCGCCACGCGTTATAGTTACAGCACACGACTTTGCTGTGCTGTTGCCATCACTGCTCTTCTCTTTGCGAGATCTAGTAGGAGTAGACTACCACCAGAACAAATGCGGGTGAAACCACGCGTGTTGGACGGACTAACAATGCTGGTCTGAGTTTCGCATGACGATACAGCATTTCGATGTTCCCACCTGAGCTGAACAATAAATACAATTCAATCAGACACCGAAAACAAGGCTCAAACGAAGGGAATCTTGAAAACAATGTCTACGAAGTATAAAAAGCCATTCCCAGCCTCCAGCTTATGTAAGAAACATTGCGATTTGGTCATGAGCGCATGAGCAGCCAATTAGCAGGCCAACATGTTCTGTGACTTCGTTAGTTGAACCACCACTGAAACCCACCACATCTGCCATCACACTTTGGTGCAACCGCGTTGAAAAGCGCGGCAGTGAGGTCGATACTGCTCCCCTCGCATCCCATACACTTGTCCATAACTGTTGCTTGTACAGTTATACCGGTGGTTGGATTCAAGACTGTCACGCTACGGCCACAATATGGACTAGGCCATGTCGAATCGATGGCCTCCATCATCAGATGCGGCATCGAAACCCTCATCTGGGTGTTTGTGTCAACAACAGGGCCGCATGCTGATAGCCCACCATCCCAGTGTGTAACTTCGCCTGTACAGGCATGGGCTTCGCCCTGGCATGAACCGCTTGCTGCGGAGCTCGGAGCTTGAGTCGCGACTCTCACTGCAGTGCTGACACTTGCGGCAGCAGTTGCAGTTGATGCGACAGGTGCGTTTGTCGAGCGAAGGAGTGTTGTTGGACTTACTTTGTATGTGCCGTAGATCGATGCTGTTACGGTTCTGACACTTTGCGCGGGTGTTACAAGAGCCTGCCATGGTACGTCAGTCTTGACTGGTTGTCCGTTGAGATCAAGCCAAACAGTGGCTTCTTGAGCAGAAGCAAGTGCTGCACAGAGAGCGATGAGCAGCTTCTTTGAGAGTGTCATCTTGAGATCAGATTGTTGCTTCGTTAGTGGAGCACGACTTAGCAGGTGTAGTAGTCTAGATGGTTAGTTATGGGCCCCACTGGCTAGAATTATATCTGAATTAACGGTGCAGCATGTGGTGTGACAAAGATCCATCCTCCTTTGTTTATCTTAGGATGACCTCAATGGCCCAGGGATTACAGCTTAAAGAACAACAAACTGGGGTTGTGGGGCAGCTTACAAAGGAGAAGGGTTCAGAATTGGATCCAAGACAAAGAGACCGGGCCAAAACATGACGGGCAACAATATCCGCAAAATTATGGTGCAGACGGTGTGCTCCAGATGATAGGTATGTTCAATGCCAAGCATCCTTGTCATTGTCCAGTAAACTCGAGTTTCTCTTCAGAACCGTTTCGATTTCACCTCTCACAATGATCGGCTTGCCAGCATGTCACGAATTCTCTCGTCTTCGAAAGACCCTCAGCTCGATCACTGTGCTATCACAACATTCAATGTGATCCTTCCGCGAAGAGTTGCAGGATTTGCAGCCAAGTTCGATTCGGTGTCCTGTGTCACGAACTACACCTACTCTCTCAACCAGCGACGAGCATCAGTGAGATTTTCGACACCTGCGGAACTACAAGCAATGTGTTCACTGCTCTGCTCTACCTCAAACACCGTACTGATTTAACGTGGCTTCCCGCTTTTGTCTGTTAATCACTGCACCTCGGGAAGGGGCCAGATTTTGATCTTTGACACTGATGTATCGCGTCGATTAATTTCTTATGCAAGTCCTGAGACGTGGTTGATCTCTGTCTTTAGTGCCTTCATATCTGCCTAGGGTTTATCTTGGTACCACGTACCTCGGGCCTGAATCGAAGTGTTCACAAAACGAGAAGCTAACTTCCAGTGCTCTAGCGTTCCTCCAGACATGATAATCAATCTGAATAGCTGTTGGAGTCGACAGTACACCAACCTTCTAAGCCGAGTATAGCACTGCTTGACTAGACCGCGTTGCCACTGCATGCAGCTCGACTGTCGTGATCCGGATCGAGATTCAAGTACTGATATCTTTAAACATCACCTAGCCAACAGTGTTGTTTGACAAGTGGATCGGCAAGGTAAATTGCTGGACTAGTTAGTCCGACACCGTCATGGTAGGCGACACAACAAAGACGGAAATGAGTAACGTTTTTACAGTGAGCAAGGTATTTCGGTAAATATCCAATCAGCACATGTAATGTTACAAGGCAAGTGATTGATTAACCAAAGCTGTGAGGCATGGTATAATGTTACTTGGACTACTTCTTCATACCCTTGCTCCTGTCTATGAGCACAACGTACACTGACCTCAGACTTACAATTTTCATGATCTTCTTACCATGTCATTTCCATTTCTCAGCCTGGGCGCCTCGCTCAAACGCTCTGCATTTCAATAAGCTTCTATCAGCTGGGTGTTCCAACTTGTCAAGTCTTGGATGCATGATTTGACCGATTTCGTGTTCGCTAGATGTTCAGTCAATGGGCAATGTTCCCCTTACCGGAACGTAAAGCGTCGGCTCTGACAGACGAGCGATTTGATCGACGAAAGATGGTGATTCAGACCCTGCCCCACTGTCTGCAATTCGCACACTTGGCTCCTCGATGTCGTGTCGAAGCCGCTGCTAGCTTGAGGGAGTCAGTATTCAGTTGTGGGAGCGATGTGACCGTGTATAGTGTCACCATGTGAAACATTGTTAACTTGTGCCTCTTCGTCTGAACCTCTGCCCAGATTTGTAGCGATATAGCTCCATTTGCTACGCAGGTTCGATTCCGAACGCCTCGAAGTGGCACGCTTGTCAGTAAAGTATGTGAAGATACTCCACGGTCTTGAGTCGGTAACACCGCTTGAGAATGTGAACCAGGACTCCGGCGACAGTCTTGGGCTACAGGCAGGAAGCCCAGAATGCTCGATGGCAGGGACTTCATGATGCCATGGCTGCCTGCTGCCTGCTGACGAGCCTGAGCTGCTGAGCCCATCAACCCCATGGCAATGAGATTGACTCTGGTACTTTCAAACCAAAGCATCTATTAGTGTTCTCGAAGATATCACTCTGCAAGAGAATTCTTGAGGACATTCTCGCGGCCGTACATGGCTAGGGCGCATCTCAAATCAGTCCTGCTGTACATGCGCTTGGTGGTGAACTGAACTTGCTCAGGAGAAGGCTGAGGATAGCCTGAAACGAGAATCTCGTCATCGTTCTCACCCGGGATAAGGTCTGCCCACTGGTCCATGACGGGCAGAATGTTCAGCTGTGCTCTGGCTAAGATCTCACTGTCGTTAGTAGGAACGTCTCCACTGAATCGATTGCCTGTCTCGGAATCTGTAACGACTGAGTAGGACGAGCATACATCAGTGCAAACGACTGACACTCCAGTCAGTACAGCTTCATCTATGGCAAGAGGAAGCCTTTCAGAGAATGAGTCAAGCCTCTAAACCTGTTCTATTGAGACTCCTGTAAGTTTGCCGCGTACCTATAAATAGCAAAGAGTAAAATATGTACTTAGCTAATCAACAGGACTAGTAGTATTCTATAAGGTTACCAGCTATTTCCTAGTTCGCTAGTCATAAAAGTATAAATATGGGCTTGGACACCGGCACCTCGCAAAAGTCTAAGATGTGGTTAAAGTTGTAGGGTTTAGGCGTAGCGAAGTGACGTGTCGTAGAACAACGACACTAAGTCTCTTTCCGGAGTGTTTCAGCATGCATTTCTAGACCCTGTATCCTCATGTGCCCGTGCTGCTCATGTATGAAGTTAAGATGAATACTTCGCTTTTCTTCTTTAACTACGATAATAAAGTTTAGACAAGTTTTCTGTCCAGTACATTAAGGTATCACCTACTCGGGGTGTGGAGTTCCTACGACACGTTGCAATGGCGTCAATTCAACCTTACAAGATCGATGTACCACAAGCTAAGCTAGATCGTCTGAAGCAAAAGCTGGCGCTAGCTGATCTTCCTGACGAACCTGCTGGTGTTGAACCCTGGACGAGAGGAGTGCCTCTGCAGGAGATGAAACATTTACATGAATATTGGCGAGACCAATATGATTGGCGTAAGGCGGAGGCTCACCTGAATGAATTCCCACAGTTTACTGCAGAGATAGAGGTTCAAGATTTCGGCTTATATAAAGTCCATTTCGTGCATCAGAAAAGCGAAAAGAAGAATGCAATTCCATTACTCTTCATGCACGGCTGGCCTAGCAGCTTCATGGAAGGAACCAAGATCTTGCCTGAGCTTGTGAAGGGAGGGTCCGATTTTCCAGCTTTTCATTTCGTGGCACCGAGCTTGATGGACTATGCCTTCTCCGATCCTACCAAGAAGGTTAGTTCGAAGTCATCGTTCTTTCAGAGGCGAAACTAGTTACTGATATAATGATTTTTCGTCTTCTAGAAAGGATTTGGCGTTAATGAACATGCTGAAGTGGTCAACAAACTTATGCATCTTCTTGGCTATAAAGAGTATGGTGAGGATGTGCTTAGATGTTTTCGTGATACTGAGCAGCGATGCTAATATATTGCTTCTGATGCAGTGGTTCAAGCTGGGGATATAGGATATCTGATTGCTCGCTTCTTGGTACAAAAATACCCTGAGTCGTGTCGAGCTCACCACGTCAACATGACCCAGCCGAACAAACCCACAGAGAGCGACAATCCAGAACTATATGCGAAAATGTTATCAACTCCGTTAACAGAGGACGATAAGGCAGTGCTAGCTCGCCACGAGGAATTCAAAAAGTGGGATTCTGGATATTTTCTGTTGCAGCGTACTCGCCCACAGACAATAGCATACAGTCTGGCCGATTCACCACTCGGGATGCTCGCTTGGATCTATGAAAAATTGCATGATTTCACAGACAACTATTCCTGGCAAGATGACGAGCTGTTGACATGGATTAGTATCTACTGGTTTTCCACCGCGGGGCCCGGGGCACCGCCCAGAATATATTACGAATTCTTCAACAAGGAACCCGTTTCAGAGATTGTCCAATCAGGCAGGTGGGCAGATGCTCCTTTGGGAGTGGCCCGATTTCCCAAAGAGCCAAGCAACCTCCCTAAGCTTTGGCATGAAGGTCTGGGTCCTATTGTACAATGGACCGAATTTCCCCGGGGCGGTCACTTTTCGGCATATGAAATGCCTGTGGAGATTGTAGCTGAGGTCAGAAGGATGTATGGGAAAGACGGAGGTGCAGCCGGAGTCGTAACAGGACTGAGTGGTTATGATTGAGGTAAGAACAGAACTGCACATAGGTTCGTGTATGTCAAGCTGAGTGTCGCAAAATTGCACTATGCAAGCAATTACCGGAGCTGTGAAGTGAGCGTGAGTCATGCCGTGAATCGGCGTATTGATAGAAATGAGTGTTCAATGTTCACAGTCTGAAGTAATAGTACGTTGGACAACAATGTACGGGAAAGAATCTAGCAGCACAGCAATGATCAGTTTCTGAACCCGTTCGCTCCATTCTCTAGCATTTGACTTCTTCTCCGTGAACTCTTCTTTTGATAAGTTCATCCAAGTCATCAAGAGTGAACCTTGACAGTCCGAGTTCGTTGTTCTGAGCAATACCCTCATAGTTTGTTTGATATCTCCCACTGATGACAGCAGATGTCAGTAGCGTATGCACCAATTTGTCATCGTGTTCCCAAACTGTTTTTCCTTTGCCTCTCTGCGCCGCGTAGGTGGCAAGACTGTCGTCTAGGATTTTGTTGGAATCAAGACGAGCCTCAATGACCCACTGACTTGATGGATCAGCTTTTTTGGCCAAGTCAAGCACCGTGTTCTGTGTCACGGCGAGATCATGTACGTATACCCATCTGTTCTTGCAAATTGTCGATTTGTAATTTTTGAGAATCCCCACCACAGAATGAGCCATGGTCCGATATGTGGTGCAACTAAGCTTGTTGTCTCCAGAGTCCCACATCGTTGTCTTACGATTAGGGAAATCTGCATACAGGGAATAATTCAGGATGAAATCCATGAAAGCACCGGTGTTCACCGTTGTCCAGGTCATCATGTTCTCATGCCCAGCTTGCGGAAACTTTTCCAATAACCAGTCCTGAAGCTCATGGATCTGATCATAACCGGGCAGATGGCGCGCTTCGGGATCACCACCCATTGAGGCGAAGGTAGATGGGATGATGTGTTTGACCCCAGCTTCAGCTGCGGCTTCGATCAAAGACTTTTGGCCCAGGATGGCGGCTGGTCCGACAACAGAGACCACAGCATCTTGCGATTTGAACAACTCTTTCACTTGGGACAGACACGAAGGCGCAAGATATTCCAGCTCTTCAATTTTCACGTCGCTGGAATATTTCTCAAACTTGGCACGAGATCGTGTGACTGCAGTTACCTCGAATCCGGCCTTAATCAATTCTTCCAGGCATGCTATGCCAAGCACACCGCTCTATCGTGGAGATCAGATCAGTGAGTTCACAATGTAAGAAAGGAACCTGAACATACGCCTACTAGAGCAACTCTTCGAATTTCGGTCATCACGGGCTTGACTCAAGCCTCTGTAAACCTACAAGTGATGGAATAATGGTTGATGCTCCAGTCAGAGTTTGCAAGCATAGATATCTTCTGCTTGGGTTTGCCGTCATGACGCACGGGCCTATATATTCGATGATTCCTTTCGATGATGATTCTGGGATACTTCACGACCAGGATTCGAAATTACGACAACGCAACTCTGCACAAACATCGGCAAATCACCCGCCAAATAACCAAAGATCGAAATTGGTAGCTTAAAATCGTTGACCACGACGATACGAGCGGCTCCCACTCAAGCAGTGGACATTCCGCAGCCAATCACCAGCTCACCCACTTCGTTGCACACAATAAGTTCGTTGACCCGTCTGGCAGTGTCAAGAGCCTCAAAGAGATTTTCTACAGTGTTTGAGAGAGTAGTACAGGGCAAAGCAATTGGAAAGATGGCGGTAGTGTTGCCATTACCTTTTATGATACCCCAGCAATCGGGATTCGGAATGCGGAGGCCTCAGGGCGGGCACGAGATAACTTCGCACCTTGATAGCACTAATGTCACGTGACTATAGTCACTTTGAATCAAGACCTGTAGAGCCGATGGTACACACTAAAACGAGGAGACTTCGAAATTCAATATGACCTTTCAAATTTCTTGAAGGTGTGGAGTTATCTCGCGCCCACTCTGAGCCCATTTCTGGCTCGGGGAATAACTCCACGGAGCCTCCGCTGCATGAACATACAGTGCGAAGTAACAATTCTGTGTACACGGGTAAAATCAGCAACTCTTAGATTTGGCCCACCACACACAAATTATTGTTACAACCCTAAAACTGCATGGAAAGTGTATGGGTTGATAAATGGTAACTTCTTTTCGTGTGCTAAAAGCAAGGTACGGGTAAGGTGCGTGGATTAACTGTGTCTGCTGTATATTCAACGCCTAAGTGAATCTACTAAATGCGTAAACTAGAAACAGAAACCTTGGATGCATGTGCTGTATTAAACATGAGAGAGAGGTCACCGCCCACCATTGCCATATACACTGGAAGGTGGCGAGATACTGATCTCATCGACCGCCACGACAACACCATCAGCCGCCGGTAACTTCTCGGGCAGGCTCTCGGAACTACTTGACAAGCTACTCAGCTTCTCGGCGGCCAGCATCTCTCCTTCGTCAGCGAGGAAACCTGGGTTTTCTTTGAAGCGCGGGTCGAGCCAGAAACAGCGCCAGTCTTCATCGGCGAGCATCTTCTGGATGCGAGGAGCTTTTTGATGGCCGCCGAAGTAGTACATGGCGCATCTGATGGCTCCGCACAGACACACAAGGTTATATAGTTGTTTGTACCAAGGATACGTGATGGCGGCCCATGTGTTGACGCGCATATCCGGTCGTCTGCGGCACTTCCAGATGTTGTATAACAGCGGGGGAACGCTGGAGAACATCATCAAACAGATGGCATTACGCCACCACTCCCAGGTCGTGCCGAGCGCGACGAAGACTGGAACTCGCACCCAATCGATGATGATGGTACAGATATTGTACATGAAGGTGATTTTGTGCCAGAATATGCCCTGAATGGTCCTCTTGGGAGGCATTGAGAATAACAATTCGCGGATGAAAGAGAAGAGGAGACCATGCCTGCCCATTTCCCACGACTTTTGGCGCTGAGCCCACCAGTTTAAGCCAGGTCCGAAAAATGTGGTTGGCACTTCAGTTGCTAGGAATGATCGAGCATCGAAGCGGATTCCTAAGTTCATTTTGCTGAATCCCAAACCACAGTTGCAATCTTCAGCGATGAAGTCCATGGGGTGGTGCTTCTCCATGAGCTCGATGAAGGCATTGATCTCGACGAACCATCCAGCACCATGGGGAAATTGAACACCACAAAGTCGATCTTCGGCAAGTTTGGCAAGTCCTGAAAGACGGTATTCGACATCTTGCCAGGCTACCAGCCATAGCGATGACTTGCAATTGGCGTCCATCGCTTTCAGTGGATATGCCACAGCTTTGAAGACGTCGTCGATGAGGTCTGTAGGAGGACTGAAGTTCTTGGGCATACTAACATCGTCATCAGCGGTGATGATGTACTTGTAGCCTTTGTTCCTGGCGGCCATTGCTCCAACCATCTGCGCTGCATTTTTGCTTCCAATAGGTGACCATATATAATTGATATCAGGATGGATGTCGCGGATGTAGGCTCGGAAGTTCGTCGTTGGATGTGTTGGATATTTGCTCTTGCTGTTGTCGATGATAAAGATGTCTTGAGGCCTAAAATGCTCAAGAGCGGATAGCATCGTGGTTTTGATAGTTCTCAAATCGGTATTGTGACACGGCGTCACAACAGCAGTTTCAAATGGACCCTGCAAGCCATGTGGGTTCTTTCCAGTCGCTGTACCCTCAGGATCCTCAAGACGAAGGTCTAGGTTAGCCTTCAGCTCATGCTGAGGGATGTCTGGCATTATAGCGGTAGGCAGAATGGTAAGGATGATTAGTGGCTCTGTGCATACGGAGATGATCAAGACTGGAAGCATGAATCTCCGTGTGGTTTCAATGGACTTCTTCAGCCAATGAGTGTAATGGTCCGAAACAACGATTCCGGCGATGATTATTGCAATGAGGATGAGTGTGAAATATTTTTTCCAGGTGAATGGCCAAAACCACGGTCGGATGTCGAACAAACGAAGGAAATTCTTGATGTCAAATTGACGGTTTATTGCGTTCACACAACGACGCCAAATCGACTGTTTTGGGGCTCTAACAGGTCGTTCGGGCAGGGCTGAGGGGAATGAAGTGCTCTTCGCGGCGTCCGACGATCTACCCAGCTTCTGCTTGATCTTGATCAATTTTCCTACGATACACTGTTAGAATAACGCATCCGAAATTACTAATCACACTTGCGCTCGGAAACAAGATCATGCGCTTCGCCACTTACCATTGTGAACTGTGGTGATGTATCCAGCGCCGCCGCTGGTAGTCAACGGAGCACCTTCAGAGGCGAAACTATCCGTACTGCTTGAGCTGGACGGGGAGACGTAGTAAGCAGCCTCAGGCCGTTTAGATTCGGTAAAGTCGTTCTCTGAGCTTGAAGCAACGATGGAGGGTACTCGAGCTCTCAAGGTGCTTTGACCAAACGAGTCTGTATGGGGACGATCTTGGATTTCTTGTCTATTAGAAAAAGGATTCTGGTCCGATGATGTGGATGATAACGAGTAGGTTGAAGCAGAAGCAACGTGCTTTTGTGGTGACTCTAAAGGATCAGTCACCCTATGGTTCTCAGAGGTTGTCGTGCGTCTAAAGGAAAACAAAGGAGCCATTCTCAACAAGGACCCCTCACGAGTGACTGAGCTCAGTCGTGTATGAAACGGTAGCGCTTGAGATGGACAAGTACCTTCAGATGAAAGAGAGGCTGGTATGACTTGCTGGTACGTGAAGCATATATTGTGCCTCCCACTGGAAGTTACATTGTTTTTGCAGCTGAAGCTCCAAAAGTGTCAACTTCACAAGCTTTGTCTGTTTACGGCAGAATTTCCGGGTCGGACTGCCCAGCAGAATTTCGGCGATCTGATAGACTGAGCCGAGATCAATAAATGACGAGCATTGAGCGAAAATTGATACACTCCAGCGACTAGACCCATTAGACATCATGGTGTTGAGGATGAGTAGCTTAAAAGCTTGTCTAGTCAAAGCCAAATCGCGTTACTCCCCAGATTGGTCGGATGGACCACCGGTGACCGAGAAAGTAGCAGTCAACAATTCTTGGCAGATCTCATTCAAGGGTCATAAAAAGTTCGGCAGTGTGTAGTCTACCCACCAGCCCAGATCCGCCCGGGTGCTGATGTACTGCTTCTAGATTCTCATCAATGTAACATTCCGCTTTTACCAATACCGAGCTGATTGCTTTGGTTCCACATGCAATCGCCACTTGATCGAAAGTCGATGCTGAAGTACAGTGCCCTCAGGCTTTCAATGTTCAAGCCCAGTGTTGGTAGAGGCTGCGTTGAAAAGATTTCCCTCGACCTATTCACCGATGAACGCAGGTTCAATATGAGATGCCAGCCCGATAGAGTATAGCATCGAGACATGAGCTATATTTATTGGTCAATAACACCAGGAGGGGAGTGCAACTCGCACCGACATTCAACATCAGGAGCCTGAGGGCACTGTATCGAAACTACTCGATCCAGCCTCGGCGATCGTAGGTGCTGTCCGAGCGAGACGCTCCTCCCGGTATAGGCATCCAACATCGAAGACAAAGAAGGCAATCGCTTATGTTCAGTGGTGGGGCTGAAGATATGGATACCTGTCATTCTGGAAGTCTACGCCAGAGCACAAATTGCAAAGGGACCATGCAGGGGTAATCTACTGAGTGAGCTGTAACCCTAGAGAGATCAAAGGTCCAGACCTCTTGCATTGGTAGGCTTTGATACGCTACGACTTATTGGGCATAGGGATCAATCTACACTAGCTATTTTCGTACACTGATCAAAGCCCCGAGAATAGAGTTTGATGCATTGACTTCGGAGCATGCAGATATACAGAAGTCCTCCACTCGCTTGTGCCCGCCCCACAATTTGCTTGGGATCTAACCGCATAAGTCGACAAAAAGTTTCCCAAAGCAGCTATAACAGTTTACAGGGTTCATTACCCGCTCGTGGCTTCTGTAGCTACTACTCGTATTGTCAAGAGAAGTTCTCCGGTTAGGTCTTGTTAATGTCCATTAGCATCGGAGATTTTGCCCGAGTAAGTTGACGAGTGATTGTGTTTGCAATCTTCGTACCAATCTGGCATCCACTGCTGAGACATATCGATCGGCAATTCCGTGGCCAACATGATCCAACCAGAAGGATTGTTTTGATGATTAAGTAATCTACAGAGCTGCGGGACTTCATCAACAGCGTCCGGAAAGACACAGACACACATAGCTTGTAGAAGTGCTGTATTAGATCCAATCCAAAGAATCTTCACAACCTTGGTGGTGAGAGGCATCGGATAATCAACAATGCAGTTGAGAGAAGACGGAAATACCATATCACGTCATTGTGTAAACAGCGCAAGCGAGGATCCACGAGCCTGGAGTTCTTATGGTCCCCACTGAAGACTGAAGGTGAGGTCTAACCACGTCAGGACCTTCCAAGTACGGAAGGTGGTGCCTGCATGGTTTAATAGAGAATGACCCATCAAAATTTGCAAGTGCCGATGAACAGCTCATACTTTGTACTTGTGCACAAAGACTTTTGTGGAAAGGCCCAACCCGAGATGATCGGTACCAGGTTGGTGGTCGATTTGAGCTCTCGCGTAGATGCCTAGCGTGATGTTAGACGCTCTTCGATACTCCATATTTGCGTTTTGCCGCAGACACCACTTTCCGAATGTGTCTTAGCGCTTCGATATTTTTGTAGGCTGTAGCAACGACGTTGCCAGTAATGCATGGTCCGCGCATCCCAGTCGCACGTGTGCAGCGCAATTCGCCGAACATGTGGGTTTCGAACATTGTCCACCGAGATCTGGCCAACGCTGGCTGTGTCGTGAAGCACAGTCTCAGGATCGCTAACTCTTGTCTCCTCGGCCGAGCAATGGAGCAGACTCGTTACGCTAGAGAGACGTGCCTGACCCGGATCCCTGGGAGACATGGAGTACCAGTTACTCGGTTCAGGTCCGGGCCCATACGTGAATTTGACCTGAGGATGTCCTTTACAAGCTGTGAATGTGACATAGCTCTCGAGACCTCCCGAAATGGTTTGGCAAGTTCGCTTAGCATGTAAGCTATTTCCGCGTGGTGATATGAGCAATAGTATGAACTTACTTCAGTGATCTAGATGAAGATGGCTCTTCGACGGTCCGTGAGCTTCGTCCAACATTTCCCGAAGGAAGACTTCAATGTAACCAAATCCACTATCAAACCGAAATCGATTCGGTCTCGCCTTGCCCTAGCAAATTTTGATGTTATAGCAATTAAGCGAAGTCAGCCACCTTTTGTGTATCATGCTGGATGTACATAAACACCCACCATCCCATTCTCAAGTGTTGGGTATTCAATCTTGGTTCACTTGCTTCGACCAGCTTCCAGAGCTTCTTGGTTCAACGCCTTCAAAGATCTTTGCCATGGCATCCTCAGTCTCTACTCCGTTCTCTTCCGCATACAACTCAGACAACGAGGATTATTTTACTCATTCTGGGACCAGCACACCCTCTAGCAGCAGCTCAATATGTTCGCAATACGACGTGTTCGACGACTTTGTACTTGTGGTTGGCGGTCTTGGATACATCGGGAGCCACACATGCTGGGAGCTCATTCAAGCAGGACGAAATGTGGTCATTATTGATGACCTCTCTAATTCCGATGCTCAAGTCCTTGATAAGCTCATCAAACTCCGGGATAACTTCTATGAAGGGCAAACTTCACGACCGATCATCGACTTTTACAAGGTGAACTATCGCCAAATGGACGATGTCCGGGATATCCTTGCTCAATATGAAAAGTTTCCAGCCGCGCTCACCAAGGCTTCTACTCCTTTCATGTCAAGGATAACTTGCGTCATCCATTTCGCAGCCTACAAGGCTGTAGAAGAAAGCATCCGAAAACCTTTGGAGTATTACACAAACAATGTCAGCGGACTCATCGACTTTTGCCGCGTGCTTGGAGAATTCCGAATCAAGACTCTTGTGTTCTCCTCGTCAGCAACTGTATATGGTGACTTGGCGAATCGTGGTGTACCTCTCGTTGAAGAACAATGCGACAGCTCAAAATCCGTAGGTCTTACAAACCCGTATGGCCGCACTAAGTGGATGTGTGAAGCTATCCTAAGCGACCTTGCCAATTCAGACCCGAAGTGGAAGATTGTTGCTCTACGGTACTTCAACCCAATTGGCTGTGATGAGTCTGGTCTTCTTGGTGAGGAACCAAAGGGCGTACCCAACAATCTCATGCCGATTGTTGTTGAGGCAATGACGGGCAAAAGACCTGCGTTGAATATCTTTGGCACAGACTGGAACACTCAAGACGGAACTGCAATTCGCGATTTCATCCATGTCAGTGATCTAGCCGAAGGGCACCTAGCTGCATTGGAAGCTGCTCAGAACGGAGCATTGCCCGCAGGTTACCACGTGTACAATCTTGGTACAGGTACTGGACACAGCGTAACCGAAATTGTCGGGACCATGGAGACTGTTTCTGGTCGGAAAATTCCCACAGTCGAGGCCCCAAGGCGCGCAGGTGATGTCAGCATATGTATCGCTAATACGACTCGTACGGAGAAAGCACTTCGTTGGAAGACCAAACGCTCGTTGCAAAGAGCCTGTTGGGACATCTGTCGCCGTATTGGATACGTCTCATGACCATTCAGCGCTAGCACCAAGTCAACTGTGATAAGTGCTGTTGGTGTGGGTCCTGAGATGAAAAAGGAACATCAAAGCCGTCAACAAAACGACAAAAAGGTCAACTAAAACCTGATGCAACGGCCTCCATCTCTTTGGCAAAGGATAGATGTACAGTGTTACTAAGATCTTGGCATGCGGTCGATGGTCTGAAGATTTCTTGGCGTAAGGAGATCTCGATTTGGCCATGACCCATCGTGTTTCAGGTATCTCAGACCTCTCAACCTCAAAAATGGATCCTGCAGTATCCAACCACGAGCAGATTGGAAGAACACTGGAGCTAGGGCGCACACATACACGGAAACGAAGTTTCTAGCCGACCGTCTGATCCAGGGGTGGATTCGATCGATTTTATCCCACTTTCCCAACTCATGCCACGATCTAGAAGCTGGAGCTATTGCCGGTATTGCCCCTAGCAGTCCGATATGGCTCACGCCGTTCCATACAAATACGTGGATCTTTGGAACATTCCGAAGAAAGGCAGATACCTGCGCCAAGTGTCCCGAAGTTCTGGTCGGGATTTCTGACCCTGGCGGAATGGCCGTTGCTGGTCGGTACCACTGACTTGCTAGGGCTCAGCAACTTCCATAACGGTGCTTAAACTTCTGTCAGTCACACATGGGATGAGTGGACTTACAATCGAAGGAGCACCGTTTAGGGCCATAATTCTTGGTTCATACTGCACAGTACCCGAAAGTGTATTAGTCCACATCATTCCACCAGCCTGCAGAAAAAGCTGTTGTAGCGGAACAATCCGCCAGTCGGATGCTTGAAAACGCATATATCTCGATATGGAGCAGTGTTGCCAGGCAGTCGGACCCCGATGGATGATTTGGGCGCGGTAGAGCGCCTCGGCCTTGAGGTATGAAACTCAATCAGGTGAAATCTGATTACTGTACAATAGTCCTGTGGTTGAAAAATTTGTAGTAGATTAGTCACGTGAACAGAAGGGACCGGAGAGTTTCATTTATCCGTCCGAAGAAAGATCCACAAGCTAAAGTCCCGCTTTTTGCATTGTTCATACATCATTATAAAACCCAAACACCGAGAATTTGACGCTGCCTGCAGGAATTTCCCGATGCTCCAGCGGCGGGGCGGAGCTGCACACAAGGCCAACGCTTGTTTTGTCTGGCTCACAAGCCAAGATTTTGTAATGACGCTACACTGCTAGACGCCATTTCTCCCCGTAGTCGTCGCTTGCACGTAGTTCGTGTTCCCTCATGTCATCTGCACAAAGCCGTGATTCTTCCGACGAAACCTTCAACCTCGCCAGCGTGGTATCGGAGCCATAGTGATTGCATCTCGCGCGGAATCGTCCTCAATTCTACCTATGTAGGCAAGTGCCCAAAGCTTGAGGATTGCCATATGTTTTACTCCCGAGCTGGTTTGTGTGCCACAAGAAAGGCTGGTCTTTTCTCATCTACACTCTCGCTTACCACGAAGCGAGGGCGTACCCGATGGAACACCGCAGAGTTCGTCCACTTGAGCATCTAGACCGATCTATAAGCAGCCTGTGTTCGGGTTTACACTATGGTTGTGACCGTAGCTGTGGACATCGAGTGTTGAACGAAATGGTTTTTTGTGCCTGCGTACTGTATACACACGTCTAGGCTGCAATGAGATCCCGAAACCAACGTGGCCAGGAAAGCTGACCGTGGGGTGTGAGTGACCGATTTGGCTGCAAGGTCGTGCTGTTCTAGCGGAGAACTAACAACCCATTTAGAAATATTAGAGTCGACCAAAGTACAGTGCTACTATCCGAGACCGTTTACTGTACCTTACGAAAACTACTTACCGAATATCCTCTTAACCCTACTAATAGAACAACTAAAGTCGTTCGATATTTATCTATAACTTTAGCTACCACTCGTTAGTTAGAATCCGGTAGTTCTAGTTTAGATAGGATACCACTATCCTTAGTCTATTCGTCTACCCTATAAATTTAGCTTTAAGTTTACCTTACTTTTCTCGTTTTTTATTTCATTTCTTCTTTATATAAAAAGTTCTAAGGCTTATATATATAGATCTTCTCTCCACTATCTTTTATCTCTTATAGCTATTAAAGTATTAGGCGTTAAAGTCGATATCGTTAAGAGGCGCTAACTATTACGTAGTGCTCTTTAGAAGCGTTTGCTAGACCCGTAAAGTGTTACGACCAAAACATGACCACCCTGTGCAAACGCAACAAACATAAGGTTAGGCATGGACACCGCATCACCCTAAGAAAGACAAGGACCAATCAGAAGTTACCAAGGTTGGCAAGGTCACCAAGGTTAACCTTGGACACCTTGGGCACTATGGAATGACTGCCACCTCAGTCTATATCTATATACACCATTCCACATCTATAGCAAGATAGTTAATTACTTCGTAATCAATCTCCCTCACCAACTCCACCTATACCATTGAGACCTCGTCATCGGTATCCCTATGTCTTGTTTACACTTCTTGTTACTAACCAGCCAACATACCCAACCCACTCCTGTGATTAACCCTACTTACCCTAGGGTTAGGAACTTGTATGATATAAAGAGAGAAGTTACCCTAAGAGGTTTTAGGGTATACTTAACGGAAACCGTAAATATTTAAGTTTAAACCTAAAACAATACTAGTTTTAATTATTTTTTATCAAGGTCAGCTCTATTTATGTTTATGTTTACTAGATAGATAAAGAACGGATTTAAAACGAATTAAAATAGCCTTAAAAAGCGAATTAACGATTTCGTTGGAACGGCCCTCCTAATTTTGTTGGAATATACCCCGTATTCCAACAGATAGGAGTATAGGACTCTATTAAGGGATTTCATTTAAGAATAAAAAGGTACGATCTTACTCATTAAGGAGCATTTATTCAGCAAAGCTATCTAGGGTAGCTCGAAAGCTTGTTGACATGATCATTGATGTTTACCTGATGCACTGGCGTCGCGTCCCCATGATAGGCCAGACGTAAGAGAGAAGCAGAGAGGATCTATATAAATAAGCCTTAGAACTTTTTATATAAAGAAGAAATGAAATAAAAAACGAGAAAAGTAAGGTAAACTTAAAGCTAAATTTATAGGGTAGACGAATAGACTAAGGATAGTGGTATCCTATCT
>Ga0181469_100207_pt1 | contig 20528 bp, 29 predicted proteins | sample InSIn2SAF170_2_FD_119081 | JGI IMG/M metagenome (GOLD analysis project Ga0181469, IMG submission 119081) | Clean room microbial communities from NASA Spacecraft Assembly Facility at Jet Propulsion Laboratory, Pasadena, California, USA -... ... | reverse complement strand
CCTTGTTCCTGCAAAACGTTAGATGTGGATGGGGAGTTGGGTGGCGAAGATGACTTACAGGAGCTCAGCAAGAGTGGAGGGGAGAGCGATGAGCGAGGTGCCGGTGTCGAGGATCACGCCGGTGTTGTCGAGCTCAGCGGTGGCATCGCCGAAAGTGATGGCATCGAGGTCGACCTCCCAGTATGCCTTGCGGCGGAGGGGAATCTTGGTCATCTTGCCGGTGTAGTGGTCCTTGTTCACACCGCCGAAGATGGCCTCGGACTCGGCCCCCTTGTCGTTGGTATCGCTGAGATAGAAGGCGAAAACCGGCTCGTCCAAGAGACCCTGGTCGAGCATGTTGTAGAAGGGGGGGACAATCTTGTTGACACTGATAGTGTCGTAGCCAAGACCCATGATGCCGTCGAAGCGGCCGAAGGCAAAGGCAAGACCGGGCTCGGAGGTAGCCTCGGCGAAGTCCTGGTGCTTGATCTTGAGGTCGCCAATCTGGACGGTGTCCTGGGACACGAAACCGCTCAAGCTGCCAGAGCCATATCGGATTTCGAACTTGCTGCCGTTCTTCTTGTAGGTGGACGAGGCGCTCGAGTCATACTTGCTGAGGAGGTAGCAGGCGATGGAGCCACATTCCGTTGATGGAACCCAAAGGTTGGAGCTTCCAGTGTCGAGAACGACCTTGAAGTCCTGCGGAGGTGTGCCAATGGCGATCTCGGAGAAGTCTAGGCAGCAGGTTAGCCATTATGCGCATCAACACCAGCACGGAGAGCTCTGCGACTCACATTGGGCGTTCAGGAAGTTGCTCACGGGCACTGGGTGGTTGCCATCTGGATGAACCGAGGTGTCCTTGAACATCTCATCGCGGTGGCCTTGCGGGCGAATGCCCATGTACTTCTGGCCAAGCGCGCGGACCTGGTCGTGGAAGTTTGCGTGCTCCTATAGCTGCCGTTAGCTGCCATACTACCTTCCGAAGCTCTAGCACGATGAGGCTGATGACTTACAAGCTGCTCTGATAGAGGCACCTTCTTGAGCTTCATCTTGTGGACTCCGGCCGAGGCGGAGCCAAGCAGCGCACCGGCTGCGAGGAGAGCGGTTGTCTTCATGGTTACGACGCTGTGCGACCCGATATAGCGAATCTACAGCAATGCAGTGCGATATGGGGGATGAGGAGTGGCAGTAATGGGAGGTGTAAGACGGAGGAGGGTGTTGCCTTGGAGATGGCTGGAAACGCGGCGCTGCGGCGAAGGCGCCGGAAGTCGTTCCTGCGTCATGGGGGAGCTTTCCCCGTCCGTGCTGCAAGTCATGCGCTGGACTGACCGCAGCGATTAGCCTGTGGATTGTATTTGAGAGGACGCGTCAGAAAGTGGTGCCTGGACAAGTGGCAACTTTGCAGTACTCTAGGCTAATGCTATGCTGTTTACACGGATGCTTCAAGGGTTGTGGTGGTGGCTGGCCGTATGAGTATAGAGAAGACGACTCGGCCACCGCTTGAGTGGTTTCGCTCCTTCTGCCAGGCTCTTGGACAGCAGCGCTGTCGGAGCCAAACCTGTTAATATACTCCGTGACGACTCTAATGGCGGTTCCGCACCTACCTAGCTACCCTGCCACGAAACGTGACCGCCTTGGCATCGCTCTCGGTTAGTCAGCATCGCGGCGGTATCTAGGTACCTCTACTTCTCTCTCATTCTCTTCTACCCGCCTTGTCCGGTTTCTTCCCCAATAAAATGCTAGGAAGGAGGACCCTAAGGATCTCTTCCGGCGGGTTCGGGCAATGGGCTCGGGCCAAAGCGGGGAGGGTAAAGTTGATGGTTCCAAAGTTCGGCGTTTTGTTTCGCAGATCGACTGGACCTGAGCTGTACGCGGCCAAATCTGATGCGTTAGATCTGGTTCTGGATACCCCGCGTGCTCGACGTGCTCGTGCTTCTCGTGCTGCTCGGAGTACTCAGAGCTGCCAAGCTGCATAGTAAGCAGCTTGGTCAACAAAACCTCTTGGAGTTCTCTTTCTATGTTTCTAGAATTAAGCGGCTAATAAGCATTCTTCTTTTCGAAAGTTTGTAGTACACACTCGCTTGAGCCACTTCCTTAGGTAGTGGTGATAGCGGTCCAAGGCTGAATAGACTCGGAGCTCTTTTTCCTTTTCGTGATGTTGAAGTTCTGCGTACTGAGCAGCTCGGCGTGGCTCCGAAGCATCCGATGCATCCGATGCATCAAGCCAGTTCGAGTCAAATCGCGCCAAACCGCGATCGGCTCCGCGCAGCTCGCGATTTGGGCACGAGCTCGGCACATCTGAGGCCTCAGGGCCATATCTGATGCATCAGATGTGACAAAAATTTTTGCCGATATGGTTAACCCTTGTACGGAGGTCGCTACCAAAGTTGCAAGACACGCTAAGGCAGCCACAGTAGAGCTATCACACATCTGTACCGCTTTAAGCTAGCGGTAAGTAGGGATGCTGGCTCTAGCTTAGATCTAAGCAGCCTCGATATCAAGACCTCCTTCTAGTATGTGGGTAATTTTAAGCGGTCTGCCGAATGCATCCTACACACAAGAGTGGTGAACAGGCTGACCGAAGGCCAAGACCACACATTGATGTTGGAGCTCTTGACTCGCGGCCTAGTCCCTGTACCTGGCTTACTTGAAGAAGCTAGCGTTGAATAGCTCCCGCCGTGGCTGTCTTAGCGAGTCTTGCGACTTTGGGTAGCCGTACTCCGTAGTGCGCGGCTGATAAAAGCTTCGCTTGAATCAGGAACAAGCGTCCTCATACCCCTAGATCTCACATATCACAAGTCCCGAAAGAACACGAGATACGTCCTCATCAATGATATTGCGAAACACAGTGTCACTGTAAACCCCGCTTTTGCATCATCGACGAGAACGTCCAGTGAGATTTCGGGAGCCAACCCCTCCACACCGAGCAGCTCTTACATCCACAAGACTCTCTTGAGCAGGATCTGCGGCGACAAGTTTAGGCGCAAAGGCAGCCACGTTCTTGCGTCTCCACTGTGCTCTGCCGCTGATCCCGACTGTCAGCCCTTTGCCGGGGAGAAGCGCCGGGACCTGGAAGCAGCACGTTCAGTGTAGTTACACGTTGCCTTGTTGGTTGCACCGATCTGCACCCCACAGCTGTAGAGCTATACCCCACAGAGCTGCACGTAGCCGGCCTGACCCGGCAGAAGGGGCCGCGCACGCGAGGTGAGCCAAGCACGACGTGCGCAACAGAAGCCTCCCCGCGAAAATCTCTAATGTGTTTCCGACCACGCTTCGCCTTACTCTCACTACGCCCCCCTACCAACAAAGTAACAGATTTCTCGAAATGGTAGAGGATTGACTAAGGCTAGCCGAGATAGCTTTTCTATACTATTCACAGTCTCAGAAAGGTTATTGTGTATGTGTTGGTTAGTAAGGCATACTTGTCGCGGTGAGGCTTTTATTGCGTACGACGTGCCATGCACGGCGTGCGGTTGTCCGACTCCATCACCGCCAGATGGGTGCTGTGCTACATATTGGGCATGGTACCTTGAACTCTCAGGGACCCGTAATGTCGATCATGACACAGGAATCGTGTGGACTGGAATGACGTACGGAAGTTGCATGCCGATTGAATCGGCGGCAGCGAGCAGTTCCCAGTTCGAGGTACTCGCGGATTGCATGCTCAGGCGCTGGTTGAGTTGCACAGTGGGTCAGGTCCTACCTCTCATCCTCTGAACTGTGAGGCCGGACTCGCGTGTTTGTACAGTACATAGCACGGCACGCCACTTCTTCACTCGGTACAATCCAGGCTTACCCTTCGGACGTGGAGGCAGAAGGCGGTAGTACAGGAAGGAGCGCTGCGCTACATGTTGCAAGATATTCTAATTTCCATCTGTCATAAGATCCTCACATATTGGACGCTGCAGTGCAGGAACCCGCCGTACAGAACAGTTAGCGAATGAACCTCTACCCGGACCTCGATCCTCGATGGCACCATCAACTGCCAAGTAACGTCAAGACCAGACCCACAACAACACGCATGAAATGCACCGGTTCTGTGGCAGTTCTTGCTTATGGGCTGGAGTTGCTTGGTTGGACTGTATCCTTCCTCTTCTTTCTCTCCGGAAGCGCCACGGCGGCCTCAGTTGACGCTTACCCATGCTTCCTCCGCAGTGTTCCGGCGGAGATGATCGCTTGGACACCATATAGCTGTATGATCGATGGGCCATCATTTCGAGGGACCATGGCTTCGAGATCCAAGGAAGACAGCCCCTCTCCTTTGGACGACAATGATCTCGGTACAGGATGCCCCTAAGTCTTGAGGTTGCTATATTCCATAAGCCCCTGAAACCGCACAAAACACTTCCCAGGAAGTCGTTCGATGCTTCGATCTAGCTCAGCATCATGTTCTGGCTCCCCAACTGCGTGCAACCTCGGTTCCTACTGTGCAGAGAGAGTTACAGCAAGATAGCCGAGATTTTCTAGGTCTTCGGTCTTCCGAGTACTGACTGCATGTCCTGAATGCATGTCGCCATAAAGACGATGCATCGAAGACCCGAGCTAAGGCGTATACATGTAGAGTCTTTGATTCAACTACCTATTAGCAAGAGAACTCGGAAGCCCACCGTAGCACACGGACTGAGATTCGAAGAGAATCATCGCCGATTTCTGGGTAGGCTTGCAAGATCCTTGAACAAAGCTCGAACATATGCTCTGCACCTCGGGTTGTCTTACCTAGAACCTTCAGATCCTTACAGGCTGCCTACATGTAGTAGCTGCTGTGTCCGGTAAGCTGCGTGAAAGCAATGGCGTGCTCGTACCTAGAACGAGGTAGTTACAGCTAGACAGGGATGAGGCCTCTCAGGTGTTGGATATAAAGAGACTCGGCCCTCCAGCGTTGAGTCTTCTCCTCCAGAACTCTCATCATCATTCGTTGGTCGTTGACAAGTTCCAATCATCTTCAAACACCGTCTAAGACATTCTTCAATAAGATCTTCCACCCCTAGGACCTAGCAGTAACTATGAAGCTCATTCAAGTCTGCTCTGTTGCCCTCGTCGCTACCGGGCTTGTCGCTGCCCTGCCAACCCTCATCGGCCGCGATGGTGGCTACTACATCAGGGACTTGATCACCGATGGCACTGGCCAGAAATACACTCGGGATGTGAAGCTCATTGTAAGGAGTGATGACAAAGGGGACGATGACGATGATGATGATGACCACGATGGGGACGACAACGGCGACGGCAGCGACGACGACGATGACCACGACGACGGCGATGACAACGGCGATGACAGCGACGACGACGATGACGATGACGACGACCACAACGGCGGCGGTCACGGCGGCTACGGCGGCGGCCATCACGGCGCTATCAAGAAGACCAAGAAGACCAAGAAGATGTAAGACAACTACAAGGCACAGCTATAGGTATGTACCTCGTTGAACTCCTACTACAGCCTTCGCCTCGCTATCACTTTACTAACTCGTAACAGTAGAGACCGTAAAGCGGAATCAGTGGTCCCTTACTCTACTACAGGCCCGCACGGATATGGCGGAGTAATGGCCTCAGGTTGTTGCTTCTTTGGCAGTTTCGTCAATGGTGCAAGAGACAAGCTGGGGAAAACATCGTGGTCCCATGTGTGCGGGATCGTCCACTCCTTTGTCGCTTTTCTGTATCCCACACTCCTTTGCGCTCCTAGCGAGTGACGGTTCATTTTGTAATACGCGGAAAGTACGGGGGAAATTATACACTCTTTCCGACGGCATGATCTGACATGAATTGAATGTGAAACTCACGCTGCTCCCGAATGATGCCCACAGCGCTACACGGCCCGCCTTCTGCTGCATAGAACCAAGGGTTGTGGAGAAGGTAGGCAGTCTGCGACTGGTATCAGTCCGAGCGCTTCCTCGATATGGGCGTCGTTGCGGGCGGTGATGAAAGGGTTGTGCTAGATATGACTCGAGCATCGGCGGCGAAGAAGGATATCACAAGTGCACCCACTGCGGCAGTGGTTGTGATGGTAATATCAGCCAGCGGATTCCTCAATGCAATCCTGCGTGAATCTGAGGAAGACAAAGGCGATAAGTGTATGTTCCGTTTTGCCCTAAGACGTGAGATGATATTGGGGAATACAGGGTTTCGTGCATAATTTGCAAGTGAGAACGCCTGACATGTCCTGAAATGAGAGGATGAAAAGTGATAAGCGGCACTCCCGCCAGCACAGTGCCTTAAAACTGACACATGGAAAATTACCAGAATTTGGAAAAGGGACGATAGGAGAAAGTATTTCGAGCGTCAGAGAGTGGAAATTTGTTAAATACGCGGCGTATCCAGGAAAGTAATGCATCACGTCTTTTTCCGCATTCCAAACATGGCTGAATGCGTCGACTAAGCAGTTCTTCTTGCTCCCTAACCACTGATAGACTTTGGTGAGGTCCAGTTTTGTGGCAGATAGCGCTGATTGCTCTTCTCGCGATAGCTTGGCGCTCGTCCTCAGGCTATCGGCTTGACAGTTTCGCCGCAGTCCGATTATCAATCCCACCAACACTCTGAAAGTCTAGCTTTACGGCGACTTCAAGCAGCAGCACAACGCCTCATCTTGAGTGACTGACTACCTCACGTCTTGGCCACCCGTGAGTATCGTCACTCGGATCTCTTCGGCCTTCGACTGATTTCTTCTTTCTTGTAGTTTAATCTTCCGCTTTCTCACATTTCAAAATGTACGTACAAAGCCACCGATTGCGCGCGAAGCACCAAGCGCAATTGTGATTTGGATTCCATCTCAATGATTGCGAGAGCCTCGCGCCGCCCAAAAGTCATGCTTGGAGGAAATTTAAAGGATATCCAGTATCAATGCGCAGCAGCTGACCCACTCCAGGCCTCCAAAATTCGATCCCAGCGAGGTGAAGGTGATCCACCTACGCGCGACCGGTGGTGAGGTCGGCGCCTCCTCCGCTCTCGCGCCCAAGATTGGTCCCCTCGGTCTTTCTCCCAAGAAGGTCGGCGAAGACATTGCCAAGGCGACTGGCGACTGGGTATGGGCATCCAGGAACCCGTTACATATCAGTGCAGTAGCTAACTATCACCCAGAAAGGTCTCCGCGTGACCGTCAAGCTCACCATCCAAAACCGTCAAGCCGCCGTCTCCGTCGTGCCGTCCGCCTCCTCGCTCGTCATCAAGGCGCTGAAGGAGCCGCCGCGGGACAGGAAGAAGGAGAAGAACATCAAGCATACCAAATCGATCCCCTTGGACGAGATCATCGAGATCGCGAGGACGATGCGGTTCAAGAGCATGGCGAAGGATCTGAAGGGTACGGTCAAGGAGATTCTGGGAACGGCGTTCAGCACTGGGTGCCAGGTTGATGGCAGGAGTCCGAAAGAGATCAGCGATGATATCGAGAGTGGCGAGATTGAGATTCCTGAGGAGTAGGGGAAGTGGGCAGGCTTCTGTTAAATCTTCGTCGAAACGATCAACAGATGACTATGGCTATTACGACGACATAAACGCATTCTATGTCGATTCCAGTGACAAGGCTTTCCTCTTCCTTAATAATACTACCATTATATCTACGCTTGTGAAGGTACTCTAGCAAATGTCCAGACTGCTTGAGCAGCATAGCAGTTAATCCATCCAACGCCACTGCCTGCGCTGACCCCTTTCCGAATGCAAGTAAAAGAACGCATAGCAATATTGAAAGCAACACACGCCTGACGCCCCAAAAGATGCTCCCAATTCGTCCACGCAGCCCTAGACCTTTGTCCACAACGTGAACCCCACCTTCGCCGTCCTCGCCGCACACAAGGTGCACCCGCCACAAATCAGCACCGCTCCTGCCCACATCTGCGCATACAGATAACTCCCCCCATTCCTCTGAATCAGCGCGCCCGCCAACGGCGGCCCGGTCAAACACGCCACGCTCACAATACTAAACCCCATACCCATCCTCACCCCCTGGCGTCTCAAGTCCGTTGTGAGGCTGCTCAGCGCTGCCGGAAACAGACCCTGCATGCCCGCGCTGCTGAGGCCGTACACGACAGCGAAGGCATACAGCCCACCCCGCGAGGTGACGCCGGCCCAGCCGAAGAGCAGGATGCCGGAGGCGAAGGCGAAGGGGATGATGGTGTTTAGCGGGCCGAAGAAGCGGTCGGAGAGGTGGTTGGGGAGGATGCGCCCGATTAGACCGACGCCGTTCATGATTAGGAGGAGGGTGATGCTGTCGGTGTAGGTGAAGCCTATTATGTCGCGGCCGTAGGCGGAGACCTGGGGGGTGTGAGTGGGGGTTTGCGAAAGGAGGGAGTGGGGAGAGGGGCCGTGGAGGCGAAAAGGAAGGGGGAGAAGGAAGGGTAGAAGGGAAGGGAGAAGGAAAAGGCAGCGACATACGTAGTAGAATGCGAAGAAGAGACCCCAGAAGTTGAGGAACATGCCAACGAGGAAAAGCGTGTAGGTGAGTTCCTTGAAGGCGGAGAACTCGACAAGAGGACCAGACTTGCGCGGTGGTAGACGGCTCTTGAGAAAGACTACGGTGGGGATACCGAGGCCCAGCGTAAAAAATCCTAGGACTCGGACGGTCCATCCGAACCCTATTCTCGGCAGGAGCTGCTGGACAATGACAGGGTATATTAAGCCTCCAGTGCACGATCCAGATGCTGCTATGCCAATTGCCAACGCGCGTTTCTTCGAGAAATAAGTAGAAAGCAGAGACATTGTAGGGCAGAACATCAGCCCGCTTCCTATACCCGTACAGAGTCCTTGCGCTAAGAATAGCTGCCAATACTGCGTGCATAGCGAGGTCATAAACATCCCTAGCAGATGCAGGCAAAACCCCGTTACGAAGATGGGACGGAAGAGGCCGTAGTCCAACGCCCGACCAGAGAAGGTCCCGATCAGAAACACCAAAAACATCTGGACCGAGCCAACCCAGGAGATGTCAGACGGTGACCGTCCTAGGGCGGTGACATAGTACGCCTGGAAAACACCATAAGACGACATATACCCCCAGGTATTGCTGATAACGATGTGTGCCATGACTGCCTGTGTCCAAGCAGTAACTCCGCCATCTGGTGGCGGCCCTGGGTCCTTCCATGAGGATGCCACCGATCGGCCGGTGATGATCCTGGTGAGCGTAGGCCTGAGACTACTGGCGTCAACTTTAGGCTCTGTGTCTGCAATGGGACGGCCATTCGCATCGAAACCGTCCGACATTGTAGGCAGATTGTCTTCTGATTTGTACATATGGTCCGTACAGTGGGAGTTCGGCGTTTGTGCACCGCTTCCCAGCTCTTTCTCGTCTACAGAGTGGTCACTTTCAGTTACCTGCATGCTGGGGAGGACAGTAAGAATAAAGCGTGACGTAAGAAATGCGGAAAGGCGACGTAGAAATTGATTTTACTAGCAAAACTACGGGAGTGGGGGCATCGTGTATTGATAAGGTAGCGAGAACCTAGACACCTTCAAGCCAGCGCAACTACGGGTCACCACGAAGACTGAAGATGGCAATTGACCAAAGGGCGGGCAGCCATTTTAGCGGGACGTTGAGATCTCGGACTTCTTGCCGGCTGGCTATAAATGCCGTCAGATCCGCCATTGGGGTACCTAATCTAGCTTTACTGTTTCTGCAGTTTAAAAGCGACGATGGACCATGAGAAGATCATGTGCAAGACTGGTGATCCATCTGCTACACCGAGAGTCCTCCAGCGTGTCTTGAATGGGGTACCTTTGCGGAGACCTTTGGTTTTGGCGAGTTGTGCTCTATCGAGGTGAGGTCGGGTGTTACTAAGCCGATGCCGGCCATGACGTCGGCTTCGGGAGCCGCATCTAAGGCCGCCGCTGGACGGAAGATCAATATCAAGCTGCGAATACCTCTCCGCAAGATATGTCGACGCCGCCAGACCAAGGGCGCACCAAGTTTCTAACGCGTCCGGCGCGCTACATCTCCTCAGCTTCCTGGCTCTATCCGCTCAAGGTAAGACTGTGTCTGCAGAGCTCAGCCTCTCAGTCCAAGCACGCTGACGCCTGTATACGATCAGGGCCTATACTACTTCATACGACACCCATTTCTCTGGCCGCTGCTGCGCGCCCGCCTGCTTCCCTGCTTCCTCCTCTCCATCTTCGTCCTTGCGAACCTCTTCATATGGACTTACCTGCCGCAAGTTGCCTTCCTAGCCATCTTCCACGGCCCAGCAGCATGGGTGAACGGCACGTTCTTGGTCTTGGGTGAAGGCGCGGCTATTGTCGCCCTACTATTCGAGGCGTTTTTTGTGGATGAGTCACAAGTGGACATGTTTGATGCTATACTGGTCGAGAAGGGCTTCGAAGATCTTGTCGCAACCACCAGACCGGTAAACCCGGACGCGCCAAACTCACTCAAACGGCTCGGCAAGCCTCGACGCTCGTCAGTATACGCGCCTTTCTCGCTGCGGCAGATCGTGGAGTTTATCGTCTTGCTACCTTTGAACTTCATACCCATAGCTGGTGTGCCGCTGTTCCTGCTGCTGACAGGGTACCGGGCCGGGCCCTTCCACCACTGGCGATATTACAAGTTATTGGGGCTTAATAAGAAGGAGCGGAATGCCTTTATCAAGAAGAGGCGGTGGCAGTACATGTGGTGCGTCGACCTGCGTTGCGTTCGTTGTGTACAAGGCTAAAAAACGCAGGTTTGGAACAGTAAGTTTGACGCTGCAGCTCGTGCCAGTGCTCAGCATGTTCTTCCTTCTCACTACTGCCACCGGAGCCGCTTTGTGGGCTGCCAGGCTTGAAGAAGAACGGCGAATGGCGGGTGCCCAGCCGGCGCAACCTCCTGACTATGTCGATGACCCCGTATGATGTTCTGTAGCTTGCAACTCAGACATTTCTACTTGGATCCGTGAATTCTCTTGTGATCGTCTTAATGCGGCTTCCATTCGAACTTCCAATTTCGTCCCTCAAAGTCCTAGAACCGCAGGGTATTAATATGTCTATATCAGGTTTGGTGGCTGCCTTGTCCAGACGTCATGATGCATGTCAGCTCGTATTTCAAGGCGTAACGTCTTGTGACTCATCTGCGCAATAAAACACTTAGAAGTGGGCTCCTCCATCGGCTCGACAGCCTTCGTTGATGCTATGTCGTCAGCCTCATGGACATTCAGAGTGCTAAGCGTCCTTAGTGGTTGGTTACAACCAACCTACGATGCTTTCTTCAATAGTCTACCTTTTGATCACCGATGGCGTCTTCTGCTCTTTCAACCCTTGGCCATTCTTATCAACTTGATGAAACACTTGCCATGGATACTCTCGGATAGGTATACAGTCCATCAAATCTCAACACGTGAAGGCCGCTCCGTCCGCGCAATCGTCTTCCAGCCACCGCGGCGCGGTGACCCCAACCGCCTCAGACCTCTCCATGTCGATGTCCACGGCGGAGCCTTCATAGGTGGCATCGCCGAGGCTAATGCTGCTTTCTGCGCCCTCGTCTCGGACAGGACCGGAGCTGTTGTCGTCTCGACCGAACATCGTGTTGCACCCAGGTACACCTTTCCCGCAGCTCATGACGACGTCGACGATGTGATCAGCTTTCTACTTGAGAATGCACAGTCTATGTTTGGGGCGGATCCGAAACTTCTCACTGTCTCGGGCTTCTCGGCTGGGTCTAATCTTGCGCTCGCGGCGTCGCAACAGAAGGCTTGTCAGCCGCCGGCGGACACAGCTATCAAGGCTTCGGTGACTTTTTACGCTCCAGTAAGCAACGTCTCGATGCGTCAGCGAAATCGTAGTCTGCGTTCACCAATAGTTACTAGCCTCTTAGGCGGTTAATCAAGATATCGAGGCCCAAATTATCCTTGGCCGCCACTCTGTCTCAGCGTCGGTCACAATATGCTTCTCCTTCATGTCGTTCCTCTAAGCTTCAATCAAAGCCTTCCCATCATCCCATTACGTGGTTCCACGTCACCCCTTGACCCCAAGCAACTACTTTTTCCAACATAATCCCTTGTCACCAACGACCTCTTTCCTAATCACTCCCCAGGTCGATCTTCGCCTCCCCCCACAACTGAAGCCAAAACCGCCCAACTTCCCCACACACGACCCCGCCGCCTACCTCCTCCCCCTCTTCGACGCCTACGCCAGCCCCTCCCGCGCTGCAAATCTCACCAACCCGCGCCTCAATCCCATTCTCGCGGCCGCCGAGACCCTGCCCCGGGATATGCTGTTCATTATCCCGACCATCGACATCCTGCTGCATGAGCAGCTGACGTTCGTCGAGAGGCTGAAGAGAGAGACGGAGGGGAGTGGGCGTAGGATCGAGAGTCGGTTGGTTGAGAGGCAATGGCATGGGTGGGCGGAGTTGCCGGGGTGGGCGATTGATAAGGCGACGAGGGATGAGGCGTTCGATGCTGGGATTGAGTTTTTGAGGGACACGCATCGGAAGTATGGATGGGTTTGGGATGGTGAATGACGTTGAATGATGGGCATCGGGGGCGCAGGGTGCACTGCGCTGCACTCTGCAATTGGCCTGAGATATGTGAACTGGATCGTACCCGCTCCGCTTTACTCTCCTCTTACCCTGAAGCCGTGGGCTTCGTTCAGCTTGTACAACAGACTCTCGACTCATGCAACCAAGTCAGTGTATGATCATCTACCAATCGGCACCAGTACCATGCAACCCATGAACCCACTCCTCTTCACGCCATGACGCCGGCTCAGATTGGCAGCAGCAGCAACAATATTCAGCCCCCCATAACAGCCCTGACATCCCACACCAGCACCCTCTCATCCCACCCACAACTCGCACACCACCCCTCGGCCCCAAAAAGACACCAATCCACCCCCGTCACAAACTCCGTATGCCTCCCCATCCGCCCCATCTCCCTGCCGCCTCCAAACGCCATCGGATCCGCCACGCCCTCCCCACCCCCCTTGACCCCGACCGCGCTCCCATCCGTCCACACCCGACACGTCATGTCATAGCTTGCGCTCAGCAACACATCGCTCAGATGCGGGCTCCACGCCAGCCTGCGCACCGCGTACTCGTGGCCCGGCAGCACGGCCACAGGCCCCGCGCCCGGGCTCCGCAGGTCGAAGGTCCGGATCGCGCGGTCAACCCCGCCGACCGCGAGCACGCTCTCGCGGTATTTGTTCCAGTCGTGCGTCAGGGCTTCGGCGGGCGGGATGCCGACGGGCGCGGGGACGCCCATGCGGGGTTTCGGCGGCGTGTGGATCGGGATGCTGAGCGTGAGGTGGTTTGACGCGCTGGCCGGGGTGCGGAGGTCGAAGACGCGGAGGTGCGAGTCCGACGACACGGCGGAGAGGACGGAGGGGTTGTGCGGGGAGAAGGAGGCCGAGTAGGTGCAGGAGTGGGTTGGGAGCGTTGTCAGGGAGGAAGAGGAGGACGGGTCCCAGATCTTGATCGTGCCGTCCCAGCTGCTGGACAGGAAGGTGGTCTTGGTGAGCAGGTTCCAGTGCACGGAGAAGACTTCGCGCGCGTGCTCCTGCCAGGAGGCGATGGGAAAATCGGAGAGGGAGAGGTCGAAGAGCTTGATGCTGCCGTCGCCAGAGGCGCAGAGCACTTGCGATTCGTGCGCTTCGGACCAGGCGAGGTCATAGAGTGAGTCTTGGGTGTCAAACCTAAAGAAGAGGTTAATGGGGTGAAGTCTGGGCGACGTAGTTTGGGAGGATCGCATGCCATTTCTCTGCCACGACACCGTTTGGCGTGAGCCCTAGGATGTAAAGCCTTCCATTGCCCACAAGACCAAAGTTCGCGGAGGCCGCGACGGCGATGCGCGAGTCGAAGAAGGGCGAGTACTTGACGCTGTAGCCGTTGAAGCCTTGGGTGCGGAACTCCAGCATGATGGAATCAGTCAGCGACTGGCACGATGCGGTCTATCTGTCCGAGTAGAAGAACGAAAACGAGTAACAGACGTGTCTGCTCATGGCCCCTCCACCCTGCCACAAACCGACTCGTGATGGAACATGTGGAAGATGATGCCGTTCCAGACATCCATCTGGTTATCGATAAACAAATTTGAGCCGAGGCTTCCAGTTTCCAAGCATGAAGTTGAAAGTTGAGGTGGGCGACTGAGCTGAGCTCCGCTCCAAGGAACCGCCATGGTCCTCTGCCTTTTGGTCATTGTTCTTGAGCGCCCGCTACTTCCAGGACGCAGCACAAATGACTTGTAGTTTGACGACGAGATTTGGATCAGGCCTGAGCGAGCTGTAATGATACTCTTATTTATAAGGTAACGATTCCCATCTACTCCAGAAGCTATATACAGGGTGTGCCTCCTCATAGATGCATCGCTAGATCTCCGTAGGGACAGTTGTAGTAACTTTTTGGCCAAAGGCCAGGATAGTCAGCGATATAGCAACATCCGCTCCCGTGCTGCCGTCAATCCACTTTTAAGTCCTGCCCTCCAGAAGAACATGTCGAGACCGATGTGTAGACACCATGGTTATGCGGCAATTGAAGTCTTGGTCTTCTTGGCTCTGGGTACGTCGGCCTCCTTGTCGACCGTCTCATCCAGCTCCCTCTTCTCCGGCTCAGCCGCAATCTCCTTCTGGGCCTTCTCGAACTTCTCCTTCTCCTGCTCGGTCATGTTCGGCAGCAGTGGCTTCTCCACATCGTTGTGCAAGTTGAAGTGGAAACTCCGGATAATCGAGTCAGCGTCATCGATCGCGAGAGGCCTGACATCGGCCATCGCCTTGATCTTGACGGTGACGGCCTTGACCTGTGCGTCTGTCATTTGTAGGCCTAGTTGGTCTACTCTGGACTTGATGGCGTTCCATCCAGTAAGTCGGGAGGCGAAGTGCACGTATCGGCTCATGCCGAAATCGCTCGGAGTGATGATCTCGTAGGTCGATGGGTTATTCAGGATGGCCTTGGCTGCGTTGGTGTCAGTTGTGCTGTTGCCACTTCGAGAGTTGGCTAGAAAGCGTACCATGAATGCCTGCCTTGTGCGTAAATGCGCAGAATCCGGTGATGTAGCTGAAACGGTTAGTGCTAGATAAAAAAAACCTTTGGTCGATGGGCGACAAACTTGTTGAACGGGATGTTGATTTGCACAGCTTCGGCTACAAGGTCCTCAATCTCCTTGAGCTTCTCGAGCTTGTACTTGCTCTTGACGTAGCTGCAAGAGTTGTCAGCGTGTGCAAGGCGAACCGTTCAACTGATGTGGACTCACTCTCGGTCAGCGACAATCATCCTAGCCATGAGGCCACCCAGAGGCGTGATGCCGTTCCGCTCGCCAATGCCGATAACCGATGTATCGACATGGGTTGCGCCGGCTTCTAGTGCGCTGTCTACCGTAAGTGTTTTTCCTGCATTCGTGAGGGGCATCCGGTACACACCAGTAGGCATTCGCTATCGCGCAGCCAGTGTCATTATGGAAATGGGTTTCGATGTCACATGACACAACGCCGCGCAATGTGCGGACCAAGTCGTAAACCTGTCTTGGAGTCGCGCAACCCACGGTGTCTGCGATTCCGACACGATTCACGCCCTGAAAACATACGTTAGCGCGAGAGTCTCAAGAATTGGGCAAGACATGAGATCTTTCAGCAGGCTGGATGGTATTCACGTGATCGGACTTTATCAGGGGCAAGAATATCGCAACACTTACCACTTTGTCAACCGCGCTGTAGATCGTCAATAGATCCACAAGATCGCTCCTGAAACTATCTTCGGATGAAAATCGAATCTCCAAGCCCTTGCTGCAAAGTGAATCCTATCAGTACTTGATGTGCACGACAACGGCATCGCACTCGGCTACGCACCTCTTGACGAACTCTATGACCTCGATAGCTGATACAATTGTAAGTTGCTGTTCGATATCTCAGGCTATCTCTGCCAGCGTACCTGTGTTCTTGATGTAGGTCATGTCCTGAGCGGTGACAGCCGTTAGCAGCCAATTCTTCCGAGACTATGGTAGCAGACAATAGTTCAAGCGTACCTTTCCATGCGAGTGTTCTGGCTCACAGTTAGCATGACAGCAGCAAGAGAATAACACTGGCTAGAAGACTAACCGCGCAAGTGTGCTGATGTGCCAATGACCACCTGAGCCAACGCGTAAGTACGCTTCCAGCGTGCTTCGGAGAGTCCACATAAGCCTCCGGGGGAGGATCGCTCACATCGACGCCCTATTCAAGTTCGTTGGTCAGCTTTCCATGCCTTGACACGGAACATATACAGCGACTTACATCTACACCCGTTTCCTGTTACCCAGGTTAGCAAGCGAAATCAAAAGCTTCGCGCATAATAACTTACGACTGCTATCCTTGCATCATCCATATGACTGTGTGACCCTCGTTAGACCGTCCATTCCTCCGGAGTAGCTTGTTGTGAGTCATACCATCGAACGTGTGTAAGGATTTTGGCCTGGTCGCGTATCAGCAAAGGTGCGATGGGCGGCCACAACGCTACCGTTGAATTACCTTCAAGCCGAGCTTGCATATCGCCTCGCAGTCCTTGCGTGACTGTTCCGACGCCGCAGGACTGGTAAGCTCGATGTAATCCACGCCAAAGTCGTCGAGCGCCCTGGCAATCTTGATCTTGGTCTCGGTGTCGAAAAACGCATTGGCGAATTGCTCTCCCTCTCGTAGGGTGCTCTCGATGATCTTGAAGCGTGATATGTTGCTCAGAAAGTCGCCGACGGGGGCGTATGGGTTTGCTTGCATGTGCGGGTGCGGGTTTTGTCTCGTCTCGACGGCGGTAAAGCCTGGGTGTGCTACAAGGTCCAAAAGTCAGCGCTTCTGCGCAAAAATACTGCCTTCACTCGCAGGTTAAGCTGCGCATGAGCTCCTCGTGCGACGATATACTAACATCTGTTGGTGCCGTTCGCGCCGTTCGCATGGCCATTGACGCCATTGGCGCCGTCTGTGGCATTGCCGTTCGTCGTAGGAGCGTCGTCGACCGGAGGGCACATTTTTGCGGGTGGATGGGTAAGAGGAGGGGGTGAGTCGGTGAAGCTTGGTGGGATGACAGGACCTAAGAATTGCGCATGCGATTGCGAGTCACAGCTGAAAAGTTCCTCGCTTACGCATCATTGCCGCGGCCTCAGGCCCTGCACGTCAAACGGGAAAAAGGCCTCACCGCGACAGCGGCCCGGCGCTCGTTCGCCGTCAATCTCACAAAGGAATCCACGTTCAGCCGCCACAGTAAGTTTTTGAGAGTGAGCGATAGGACGTCAAACCTTGAGTCAGCTATTCAGATTGTGTTATAGAGCATCACAATGATCGCGAAAGCAGCTTTGTTGTTGATGCGGCCCTGGATTTCTAGTGTCGCGGTGGAGCTTTTTTCCTGCTCGACGTGGCCACGCCCGGGAACATGTCCCGAAATCGGCCCCTTCCGCGGCGATCCTCCGCAAACTCGTCGGCGTGTAGGGGTGCATGCACTCATCCCGCCAACATCTCCTCTCTGAGAAAGGAGCCCAAGGTCCCGTCTCCGCACCAGGTCGTCCTGTTTGTGGACCATTCAGTGCGTGGCAAGCTTAACAGTCATGTATATCCCCAAATTGTTGGGTGTGACGGGGAACAAGCCAAGTTGGGAAAGTTTGAAACAGTGGCTTCCGGGCTGTGTTTTACTTGATCGCTGCATTTCTTTCCCATTCACATGTTCAGCACGTAAAGAAGCGCCTTAGCTAGACGCTACGACGGGGGTTGGGTGATGGTAAGCGTTTCGTGAGCTTTACTTTTGGCCTGGATCATCACGGCCGTATACACTTTTTGGTTGATTGATGACGCTCTTCTGAAACGAATTTTGAGAGCCATTCTCCTTATATACTTGAGAAGCGAAGCGTGTCCTTCCAATTCACACACGAGCCTCTCTAGATACTTAGCCTCTCTCATAACAGGATAGCCCTTTCTTACCATCTACTTGTTCAACCTCTCCGGTCTCACTCCCTTGGTCACCAGATCGGCTCCTGGATTCATCATGAAAGTCATATCCCTTCTCCTCTTCCTGAGCGCCAGTCTCACCGCTGCCTCCCCTCTAAACCCTCGTCAAGACCGCGGCTCCTACACCGTCCCGGGCCTCGGATCACGCAAGCAAGCCGTGACATCCGCCGGCGGCACGTCGCTGGACCTCGCAGTCGCGATGCTAGAGACGGACGGCATGACTACCGACTACGCGTACGGCGACAACAAGTCCGGCGACAGCGCCAACTTCGGCATCTTCAAGCAGAACTGGGGCATGCTGCGGGAGTGCGCAAGCCGGTTCCGAGGACAGCCTAACTATGACTATAACAACGGCAATGTGCTAAAGTTAGTCAATCTCATCTGCGTTCCTCACCCGACCGCTCTGCCATGGGCCGCACTGGAGCGAAGCCAGCTGCCCATGCCATACCTCTTGAACCCCATAACTGACGTCCTACCCACTTCCAGCTGGTACCTCAACGCCGACGTCACCGCCCGCCGCGAGTGTCAGAACTACTACGGCTACGACAAGTGGTTTGCCGGCCACCGCAATGGCGCTTCCGGCCTCAGCAACCCGAACACGCAGGATATTACCAATTACAAGACCGCGGTGCAGTGGATCCAGAGCCAGATTGATAGTGATTCGCGGTTCAGGACCGATGACACGAGGTTTTGGGTGGATGTGCCAGCGATCTGAATGGGCTTGTAGAGATTTTGTGAATGCACGGCTGGTGGACGCTTAGCTTGGAGATGGAGCGTTGGTGATTCTATACATGGCTTCATTTCAGTGCAGCATGGTGTTACTCGGTTCTACATGCTTTGGTCCCCAGCTTCTTCCGTCCAAAGGGCTTTGAGGTTCATCGAAAAGAGTATTAAAGCCTACGTCACCCTTCGGTGCGTCTGGCACGCATATCACTGGCTCAATATCACACTATTCTCTGACGCCTTGTTGTCGAGAGTACCGTTGCTTCTATTCTTCCAAGCCGACCTTCGACATATAGAGCAAGTTTAGAACAGTTCAAGCGTCGTGTATATATTGCCGCGTATACATCCAGTATCTCATACGTCACAATGATTGCCCCTTATGCTCCCGTTTCAAAGCCTTGTCAAAAAAATCTCCAGTTTCTTCTGTGAAGGCAGTGCGAGAAACGAGACATATACGGCAACTCCGAGTTCCTTCCGTCACATACGGCCATAGATCAAAGAATACTGGGCATCCCGTTCGCTCTGCCATTACATAAACTTTGAATCGGTAGATTAGTAGTTAGGTGGGTGACCACTAGCGAATACCTACTGCTGTATGTTTTTTGCTTTTGTTTTGCGGTGGTGTCATACAGGACGAACCATTCGAGCTTAACATTGCTATCATTTTGCAATTCACAATCCGTTGTTCGAATGTGAGAGATGCATGGGTTGGTATGAGAAGAGTCCTTTCGGAGGCCAAGTTACCCTGTAACTTGAAGGCGATTAATGTGAAAATACTACCCAGGAGCATCCTCGTCTCCTCAACCCCAATTCGTGACGATAGGACCGTCATTAATTCGAGGGCAGGCTGTATAAGAACTGCACGCGTCTTGAGCACGATTGCACAGTGAGCTTTCTATTATGGTTTGGAGATACGCTACTGCAGCCGCCATGGCTTTAATTCATGCTTTGAAATGGTTTCGGTGGGGTCTAGATGTTGCGGAAGGTAGTATGAAGAGACAGCATGGCGTTTGTGGACGGGTTTGAATGGCAATCGAACTGCAGATGGAACCAGGCCTTGGCAAAAACAAATATAACGAAACTGCATCATCCACAACCCGCTTTTAAGACGAGGACACCCCAGATGACTGATGCAGGGAACCTTTACGCTGTGAGACAATGTTATATTTCCCTAAATTACTGCGGTGTGTTGCCACCCTAATCTCTACGAACTGTGGAAGATTTTTGGTGTCGAATGTTATCTTGAATCATAAGCGTACACGAACATTCTCCGACCTGCAGACAACGGAAGGGAATCAAGAGGTTGTGCGTCCACTTCTCGTCATCCTCTCGGAAACTCGCATCTACAACTCATCAAAGTTGTATTCCAGTTCCCAGTCCTCCCTGTTCTCGATCTCCAACTCTGACTCGTACAAGCCCTCTTCTTGACTTCCCTGCACCAAGGCCAAGAAGTAGCACTCCGAGACCTTGCCTCCGGTTATTGAGTATACCACATCCTCACTCTTCAGCATCTCCATACCCTCAGCCGGATCCTTGACCAGGAAAACCTTGGACGGGAGACTCGAGTTGGCGTAGGCGCACTCAACAGGGAAGAACATATTGAAGTCGGCGTCCAAGGCGACGTACACGTCAGGCGTCGTTGGATCCTCGTCAATGTCGAAAGGAACAAGAGCAACGTAGACCGAGGAGGACGGGATTTCCTCCTCGTCGGATACGCGCAGACGACTGACACCCGTGGCAGACATGGTGTTGTTGTAGTAGTGAAGGATGTGGAAGCTGCCATCCATCACCGCAACACTCTCGGCGTGAGCCCAGAGATCTCCGCAATGGACGTCGATATCCTCATTGTACTGGTCTGCGGGGCTGTGGATGTAGACGTTTCCATCCGTGCAGCTGGTCAGAGCAAACTGCTGTGAGTAGTCCATAATCGTGGTGAACTCGTAGCCATTAGTGTCGTTGTACGGACTCGCGGTGATGTTGGG
>Ga0181469_100205_pt1 | contig 20637 bp, 13 predicted proteins | sample InSIn2SAF170_2_FD_119081 | JGI IMG/M metagenome (GOLD analysis project Ga0181469, IMG submission 119081) | Clean room microbial communities from NASA Spacecraft Assembly Facility at Jet Propulsion Laboratory, Pasadena, California, USA -... ... | reverse complement strand
CAGAAAACGTGACATACTATCAACAGAATCATGGCCATCGATTCCAGTCCTTCGCGGAAGCGCGCTGCAGCTCTTTGTGCATCGTAGGTGCGTGCTTTGTGACATTTGGGGTTATTCGGCAGATAACATCAAGAGTAACATTGCTCAGGGTAGGGGAGGAGACAGGGAATAAAAATTAGGGAGTCGCAAGTCCGAGCTAGATCGCTCACCAACACGAAACGAAATACGTGGTTCGAATGTTAAATATCTTTGCTTAGAACTTCATAATGTACTTACGAATTGAATAAGCCGTTTGTACGATATAGTGAATGAAGGCAGAGCCCGGTCAATATTGCACAGCTGTTTTACATGTCTATCTATTCGGGATTCTCAGCCCTCGGTCGAATCAAAAAGCTTGCCTCTGTACGTGATTCGTTTCCTGTTTCGAAGAGAAGGCTGTCCAGCGAACAGACCCTTGTCCAGGAATCGAATGTTTTCGTATCAAAGGACAGCCCCGACGCCCAGGTCTGGAGTTCTTGCATCCATGTTTTGAACATCTCCCGTATTGTTGTCATGTCTGAATCTCTGTAAGCTTGTCGATGCTCGATAACTCTTTGCTGGACGTATTCCTTTATAATCCTCCTCGTTGATCGAAAGTGTGTAGTCACTCGAGATTGCGCATCCGGTTTGGCACCTTTGCCCCACCAAAAATGCAAAAAGACTCTCGCACTTTGATGAGCATCACATAGATCTACTGCGTAGAAAAAGCGCTTCACAAAATGCTCTGTGGCGATGAACAATTCCCAGAGAAAGTCATTCGTGTCCATTGAGTGGGGACTCTCGTCTCTTGTTCCACCTTCTTCATAAGACACTCCTTCGAGCCATTCTTCAACTCGCTGCTTCCTCTGGTTGTCTGTAGGATCAATATACTAATTTTGAGAGGCCTCAGCCACGTTAACAATACCTTGGCTTCGACCTCGGCCTCGATAACCGCCTCTGTAGCCTCCACCCCTGTTGTGATCACCTCTTCCTCTTCCTCGATATCCACCTCGACCTCGACCACGGTAGCCACTATCCACATTACCTTCGCCGAACGTCTCAATGTTCTTCTTGAATTCCTGGCCTCGCATAGCTCGGGCGTTTCCCCTGCCGTCAGTTGCCTCCTCGCGATCCTTGGCTTCACTGGAAATATTGTCAAAAAACGAGGTCGACTTGTTGTAAGCCGGGACTGAATTCAGTGGGAGACTGTCTTTCCGTAGAGCATGATCCATCCCATTGGTTTGCTCCTCAATGTTTCCTGATAGAGGAGCTTCTGCGCCTTCGCCAAGTGGTGAGCCTGATGCGATGGCTTCCTTAATGACATCTCCTTTATTAAATTTGGCATTAGCGGTCTCGAAATCATAGTCTGATTGCGGGATCTCCATCTTTTGTCTCTGTCCGCCCGATGAGGTCCTCACCCCTCGATTACCTCTATATTGGCCTCGTCCTCGAACAGTCGACGAGCTTGTCGAAATCTGACTAACCTTCTCAGTTATGGCATCTACTGGATTAGGAACTTGAGAGGCAGGTTTCGATATGGTCTGCGCGTTGATTTTGGCCATTGCCGCTGCAACAGCTTCTTTTGCTTGTCTTGAGGCTTCTTCCATCTCGGTTTGCGACTGCACTGCCTTCGGGACTGTTGGCTTGGGGGCAGAATCTGTGGACACTAGAGGTGTTGATACTGGAGGTACGAACGATCTCTGGTTGACAGCGAATGGCATGGCAGGAGTGACTCGATTGGCCTTTGGTTGGGTAGGAGGAGCCTTCGCGGCTGGTGGCAGTTGTGCGGTTTCTGCTATCGTTGACGGAGCATCAACTGCTTTAGGAGGCTGGGGATGAGTAACACCAGGGGCTGGAGCTGGAGCTGGAGCTGGAACGGAGGCAGATGCCGGCGCAGGTACAGGTGCAGGTGGTTGAGCATTGTTTCCATTGATCGGCGCACTCTTCTCTACCGGCAGCTCAGGCATCTGTTTCGGGGTAGACAAGGGTTGAGGTGCGGACGGTTGCTGGGTTGGAGGTGGTGGCCTCTGTCCTGGAGGTCCTATAGGTGGGGGCGGCTGTTGCGGGAAGCGATTAGGACCTGGAGCGAAGCCTTGACCTGGTGGACCAAAATAGCCTGGAGGAGGTCCATATGGCGGAAACCCTGGGCCTGGGCCGAAGCTACCTGGCGGCGGACCATATCCTCGACCAAACTGACCTGGCGGAGGGGGAGGGTAGAAGCCACCATATTGTCCAGGTGGAGGATAGTTTTGTGGTGGAAATGGAGACTCGCCGCGATTTGGAGGAGGTCCCGAAGGGGCTTTGTTCGAAGGCGCAGGACGAGACGAGTTCTATTGTCGCCAATGTCAGCTAGGGATTTTATGTCACGTCTGAAATATCCAAAGACCACGTTCAGTCAGAAGGAAGGCAACGGAAATCTCCACACGGTTTTGCGCTTTCGGCACAGGTCTGTGATTTACATCCGGAATATTTAATCATATGAATGAGGTCGATATCGTCGCGAAATGTACGTACCAAAATTGCAGGATCATTCGGTGGTTGTGATGGTTGAGTGGTCTCCTTTGTCTCTTCATCAATCTTGATATCCTTCACGTCGCTGCCTCGGAAGACAATGTACTCGAATTTCTGCTGAGATGGGGGAATGTAGTTCGCTACTTGACGATCTTCAGTTCCAAAGGAAAAGACATTCTCGAGGGCAATAGTAGACTGTTCAGGGTTGATTTCGTGTAGGGTTCCAACATATCTAAGACAGATTAGAGCTTTTCTCTGCAGTTTCTGTGGGCTCAATATACCTGATCTCGCTTTTCGAGATGAGGCTGAATCGCTGTCCGATGAGATGATCCATATTGAAAACGAATGGAGAGAAATTAATTAAAGTGAAATGGTCAGTAAGTTGTGATCATCAGGAAATACGATCCATGTAGACAGAAGTGTGAAAAGGAGGAAGATGGTAAACGCGTGAGTATAGATGTAGCTGCAGCGCGGTCGAGCAACAAGGGACTTTCTCAATTGACGTGACGAGGCCCAAATCATGTCCTTGGCATCAGTCACCACGAACAGCTTTTACACTAAGGATGAACAAAGTGGCCGGTTGTTATAGCACTGACACTACGGTAGGGGAGGAGTCCTTCATTCATGTTTCTACCTCTACTCACAATATGTCCGTGTCAAATGATGCTGGGCACTTCTTTCAGACAAGGTAAGCAGGAACGGTGGCTACATCTGTGTATCCAAGTTCATCGAAGAAACATGATCATGATTACTTGCCGCGACATTGCGATGGTGGTCAGCTTGATTCCATTGAATCATTGAGACGTGTTGTTCTGACAATCATCAACTAATACTCATATAGTGCTTCTCTTGTTGAAGGTGAGAGAAGGCAGCGGAAAGCTCTAAACACCTATGGCGACCCCGTTGTGTTTCCCACAAAGCTGCTTGGAATTGCGCCCAGTCAGCTAATTAATGCAGCTGGCAATACTGTTTTCGTGGCCGAAGCCGGAGGTACTGTTTCTGCAGTTGATCTGACCTCTAGTCAAGTCTCAAGGATCGGACAGGGTGTGTCAGTGCCAATAACATGCCTGACAAGCTATTCCGGTCGTGAGTCGACAACAAGTGATGCCAACACTCAGTCAGTGTTTGCGGGCAGCTGGGACAAGAACATCACAAGGTTCTCGTGGAATCAAGATCCGGCAACCACCATCCCGAAGAGCAGTCAAAGGTCTTTCAAAGCCCATAACGATTTTGTAAAGTGTCTACTCGTGGCACCTACTCCGGACAAGCAGACTGTATTGATCAGTGGCGGCGCAGATGGGGATGTCAACATATGGACTGTCGAAGGTAAACGATTTGCCTCTATCAAACCGCAGAGTCGCGGGATCGAACACTTGGCACTTGACCCTTTGTCGAGCCACGAAGCACCACGGGTCTTCTTCTCCACGTCACAAAGAGAGATCTACTCGTTCGAATTACCACCCATAAACACTCCACACACCGGATCAATTAAGATTTCCGCACCGATTATACAGCACGAGACCAGTGTCTACAAACTCGAATTTGACAACGACGGGGACTTGTGGACAGCATCAGCAGACAAAACAGCAAAGCGACTTGTCCGAGAGAACAATTTTGTCGCAGACACAACCCTCACGCACCCTGACTTTGTCCGAGATATTGTTATATTCGAACCTGCCAGCCTCGCCATCACAGCGTGTCGAGATGAGGAAGTCAGAGTTTGGAATAGTGGTACAAGTCAGCTTCTTCACATATTCAGTGGCCATTTTGATGAAGTAACGGGTCTGGCGGTCATAGGAAACATGGTCATCAGTGTGAGTATTGATGCCACCTTGCGAAAGTGGAGCCTAGCACCTACAGATCTCAAGAAGGCAATCGAGGAGTCGAAGACACCGAAGCTCCTAGAGCAGGTCCCGGAACCACAGAATGACTTTGACGGGCTGACTGAGGAGGAAGAGGCTGCATTGCGTGCTCTGATGGAAGACGAGGAAGCCGAGGCTCTGGAGAAAATGGCTGAGGGCGAGCAGTGAAGAAAAATCTGGGGTTTTAGTCATAGAAACTCTGTGTTTCAACGTTGCAGTTCGCCCTCTTACGTTGCTTCCACCAGTTCCCTCGCTTCCGCTGCAAGGCTGAAGTATTGCATCATACAGCCTTGTATACCCCAGAAAACATCAGCATCCAATGCGACGATCATGCTGACCGGCTTATCGCTTTGCACGGGGTTTGACGGCTTTTTGGGATTTGCAGAGAACTGCTATGGGTCCCGTAGGACAGGCGAAGCCTATCAGCTGCTTTATTACTTGTCTTTGTAGAACAGCCACAACCCCAAAGCTTCTGCTCATCACGATAGCATTTGTTTTTTTGCAATCCTCCAGAAAATTTTCCATGGTCGCAGAATCTTCGTGCCCGGCTGTTGAATGGTATTCGTCTTCGCTCAACTGTTCAACTGGCATCCTAACGAGAACAAAAATCACACAATCGGAACTTTATTATACCTTCCTCCTCATCTGCATGTCGTTGTTTGTTCCTGCCAACCTTGTCACGCCTTCCGCCCTTGATCAGTGGTTTATCCAGTATCCCAAGAAATCTACGTCACCCAGTCACTCCCACTTTGTCGATCCCCTTGAATAGGCTTTCTAGGCATTGCTGCCAGTGGCTCGTGCAGCATGGCGTCCTCGTTACAACTGCAGAATACCTTGGCTTCGAGCCCTTCACCATATGCATGTCACCCCTGCCTTGACCATATCTTCGGCTAACGTCAATAGCTTCGTGCGCATAAGGACAACCCTGTCGCATGGCAATCATGGTCGCCAACCGCCATCTCCTACGCCAAGGAGCATCAGCGTATGATATTTCTGAGTATTGGATACAAGTATGTCGCAGCAGTGAACATCTTCCTGAGCCGTGGTTACGAGTAGCTAACAATGGTACAGTGCCTGCCATTGGTGTCACGTCATGGAAAAGGAGTCCTTCTCCTCTCCCGAAGTTGCCCAAGTACTGAACAATAATTTTATCCCTATCAAGCTTGATCGAGAGTCACGGCCAGACTTGGACGAGATCTACATGAACTTCTTGACAGCCACCACGGGACATGGAGGATGGCCACTGAACGTCTTCCTCACACCAGATATGAAGCCTATCTTCGGCGGCACATACTGGCCTGGTCCGTCATCTAATACCTCGGCTCCGGCAGGACTAGATCCGGAGGATAGACCACTTGGCTTTTTAGGCATCCTACACAAGATGGTCGACGTTTGGACCAACGAAAGAGAGAAGTGTCTGTCATCTGCCAGCGACGTGACTCGTCAGTTGCAGGAATTCGCTCTTGAGGGCAGCTACCGCTCTACACATCCTAGTAGTCCAAGTGGCTCGAATGATCCAGAGCCTTTGGACCTCGATCTCCTGGACGATGCACTGGAACACTTTACAACAAAATATCACAAGAAGACTGGCGGTTTCAGCTCAGCTCCGAAGTTTCCTATGCCTGTCAACCTGCGCTTCCTCCTGAGGGTTGGCGCCTCCATTGGATTTGATGGCCATAGAAATACTACTACTTGTTTCGGATTTCCATCCCCGGTTCCTGGAATTTTGGGCACAAAGTCTTGTGCTACTGCCGCGGCCATGGCCCTGCATACGCTGCTTACCATGTCACGCTCTGGTCTTCGCGATCATCTAGGTCATGGTTTCCATAGGTACAGTGTAACCCCAGACTGGAATTTACCTCATTTCGAAAAGATGCTGTATGACAATGCTGAATTGTTGGCGGTTTACTGCGATGCCTGGGCTCTGAGTAGGAATTGTGAAATTCTTGGTACAATCTGTGATCTGGTTGAGTATCTGACGAGTCCTGATTCCCCAATTGTTCGTCCCCAAGGAGGGTGGTACTCAAGTGAGGATGCTGATTCCCATCCGTACTTGAACTCCAATGATGAGAAGAAAGAAGGTGCATACTACGTCTGGACGCTGAAAGAGCTGCAATCTGTGCTCGGCAATGATGATGCCGCTATCCTAGCACAACATTTTGGTGTGAAAGCTGACGGAAATGTTCCTGCGAAATATGATGTCCATGATGAACTGCTCAACCAAAACACTATTTTCATCCATGCCACACCCTCCAAGCTGGCAAAAGAATTCAAGCTTCCGGAAGATGAAATTGTTCAGATCATCAAGTCAGGACGATCGAAACTGACAGACTATCGAGCTGCTCACCGAAGTAAACCGGATGTTGACGACAAAATCATCGCATCCTGGAATGGTCTGACAATTAATGCCCTGGCTAGAGCAGCAGCAACTCTGGGCACCATTGACGAAGCAAGAGCCATACGATGCCGCGAAGCGGCAATTCAAGGACTCAACTTCATTCGAAATCATCTATTCAATTCATCAAACGGCAAGCTCACTAGAATATATGACCCAACAGTATCAGAGAACGACCCAGCACGGGATCTAGCGTTCATCGACGATTACGCATACGTGATCAAAGCAGCTATTGGAGTCTATGATCTCACTCTTGACTTCCAATATCTCGACTTCGCTTTCCAGCTACAGGCAACACTAGACAAGTACTTCCTGGCCTCAACCAGCGGTGGCTACCTCCAAGCCGCCAAGACAGACCTCACTTCCAATCCTTCACCTGAACAAATTCTACGCCTGAAGCCAGGTACCGACAATACTGTTCCCTCACCCAACGGTATCATTGCCTCAAATCTGCTCTACCTAGCATCATACGCGAAGACAGCACCACAATTACAATCCGATCTATTGTTCGGCGATAGATTAGAAAAACAGGCAAAGAGCACGATTGATGCCTTCGCAGTTGAAATGCTCCAACATCCTTTCTTGTACGTCACACTGCTTGGAGCTGCGGTGATGGACACATTGGGTGTGCATTCATTAATCGTACCAAATGACATGTCGTTAGAAGAGGTACAGAAAAGAGGGCTCAGAGGATTTTCACGAACTATAGTGAGAGGTACTGAGGGTATGAGAAGCGGTGAGGTCATGATATGTACGAAGGAGGGAATCTGTCGGCCACTGAAGGAGGGGGACCTAGACAAGGAGGTCGATGAGATAGAAGCAAAATAAGGAGATTATGCAGCATGAGAATCAAGTACCTAGCACTCTGTCCAAGAAAGCTTCATCTCATCCACCATCTACTTCCTTCATGCCATTGATGCGCTTTGCATCTTCCTCTATCCGTAACATCACTCACATACCTATTCTGAATTCTCCACATACTGCGTGCATATAATTGAAGACCAATCCGGTGCATACATAGAGCTATTACGCACGAAGTACATAACGTTCGAGACTTGTTGTCTATTGGTCATGTGCTGAAATGCGTATCTGCTTCACCCCTGAAAATTACCGATGAGAGATTATTCATCTATTTGTCGGTCTAGCCTCTCTTGCCCCAAAAACTTCGTGGAGATGAGTATTTGAGGCTGTGGCAGAACTTCAGGTAGCAGTCAGCACCTATTCCCTTACTCAAAAAGGCGATTACCAGCCGGGCTCCTCATGAAACATTTCGATCTCTCTTGAAGTCGTATCTCTTTGGAATGCAGAATTGCCACATAAAACTGGCTCTCTAACGTGGAGAACATCGATGAACCAACTCAAGAAGGATTGCAGAGGGATGTGCGGTCGTGGACACTGTCAGTCTAAAGCTTTCTCTCACGATATTGTGGTATGATTGAATTCAGGTAATCCACCAGTCGTGTGACGGCCAGCACTGTGCTCACAGGTTTTCGAAGCTTGCGGACAACGAGATCTCTCTGTTTGCTATGTAGTTGCTGCTTCTGGGAGGGTATTCCTCCAAGGCCAGTACTTCGAACTCTAACTTGTGCCAATTACACAACCAATGCTTGCAACACAGAGTGTGTGATCGTGGACATTAGACGTCAATGTAGGTAGACTTTCCATTGATCGTTTGAGAACAACGTCTTTTGACGCCAATAAATTCTGGCCATCTATATATCACATCTCTAGCCGAACCCTAGTCTCTTAAGTTCTGACTAGGTCTCTGCTGGTGCATCCTCCCTATCGTGGTCCTTCTCCTCAGTCTCGAATGCTAAATCATGCTTATTACTCTCAGTTTCATACACAGCATACTTGCTTCTGCGCCTGATTACATGGCCATACTTGTAAAACAAATATGGCAACGGTGTAAGTAAGAGGCTGATACAAGCCATAATCGTCAATGGCCAATGAGGTCCAAGATTGTTGTAGAATGGTATGCCTACAGCGGTCATACCACCACTGATTACATACCGTACAAGTGTGTTGAAGGTTAGCCCCGACGCAGCATATGTAACATAGCTGTCAATCAGGTACATATAGACGGAGATGAAGACGTTAATGATTCCAAAGCCGAACACGGCCGAAGCGACGATACCCGACCAGATCGAAATTGACGGATAACATGTCCATGCCATCCAGAAGAGGGATATTGGTACGAATGGGGCGCCAATCATTGCATACCACAGTCTAACCTCAGGATCAAAGGTGGATTTTCCATTGGCTGCGGCCTTATCAGCCACTTGGTGTGTGATACGGTACACGACGGGGATAACAAAGCCACAGCCAAGCACACCAAGGGCGATCGCAACGAAAATGGTGTAGGTGATGCCGGTACTAAGGTTGTATGTTTCCTTGAATATCACTTCATATCCATCGAAGAAGGTGAAAAGGACAATATACACCACGGATAAGTAAAGAGTGCTCACCTGTATGACAGGCTCGTGCCATGCCAATACGAACGGTCGCATGAGTGCCGTTTGAAGTTGTTTGCTCAATGGAGTACGTTGAACCTCGTGCAGGGCAACGTATCGAGCATCACCAGTCAGGCGTCGAAGATGTTTAGCTTTCCAGCTCAGAAGGACCGGTTGGTACGTCTCCGGTTGGAAAGCAAGAAGAAGAACGAAGACTGTGCCTGAGAATAGTAAGGCAACCCACTCAGTCCATCGCCAGGTGTGCAGATATGGTGAATCGGGAATCCAGGCGCTCATAGCAGCGCCCAATGCCGGGCCGGTGAAGCCTCCCATGGCAAACATGGGAAAGACCCACGTCTTCTGCAGTGGCGTCCACAGATCGGAGATTGTACCACCGGCACAAACGAGAGGAGCTGAGCCGCTGAAGCCAGCAAGGAACCTAAAGACAAGTTGTGCGCCTATATTCGGAGCCAGAGCGGATGCCATCAACCAGATACACATCAAACCCAACGTTGTCAGATAGGTCCTCGAACGGCCAAGAACCTCTGATACTGGACCAGCGATCAACGCCCCAAATCCAAACCCTATCAGAAAATTGCCCACACTCATTGACTCAACAACTGTGCTTACACCAAACTCTGCCGCCGCAATCGGAATAATCGTCGAGTCCATAGGCGGACAAGCTCCCACGAGCAAGGCCAGTAAAGACACCAGCAGTGTAGGCCCGAGTTTCTGAGCAAAGGTCCAGTTCTTGGGATTCTGCTTGTCATCAACACTATCCCATTCGACAACCAACACAGGCCGTCCTCCTACGACCTGTGTCTTCTGCCTCGACAGACTAGGGAGGCTCCTAGCATCCTCGGTCTTTCCGTTGAGCTGTTTCGCTAGCTCCTGCCCAAGTCGGCGATACTGGATAAGGGTGGCCATAGTGTGGTGCACAACGCACTCGTAATAGTCGTCGGATGTGCTGTTGTGGCATTAACAACATCGAGCTGTGATGGTATCAAGTGGCAATCCCTCGTTCTCTGATCCGTGAGAAGACGACACCCAAAGCGACAACGCCTGATTCATGAGACAGAAATTCGAGGTTGGAAGGACAGTGCTAGGACTTCCCTGTCTCTCCCGTGTATGTATCAATGGCGTAGCTTAAGTGATTGTCATGCATGGTAACGGCGATACGCCGCCCGTGGCCGATATATCCATGCTGGTTGATAAACCCATCGACTACCGACCCAGTGGGTTGTGATGACGACTCAAAAGGTAAAGTGGTGGCAATCAAATTTTATTCGGGGGAGTCCAGAAATTTGCTGAGTAATATGTAGTGAACTTTGCAGTAACGTTCATACTTCTCCGAATGCCTGGATGAAACGAGAGAGGTCGCAGGGTGAACTCATCGTCCGAATAGCGGTATACGTGATAGTACGCAACCTGCCTCGACATTCAATGTCAACTTTCTTCGGAGTGCCACATGTGATAAATAGAAATGCAAATTGCAGCTACGTTGAGTACTACCGTACGTACATGAGGTGAATAAATGTCTCTGCGTACGTGCTGTACACTCTAATGGAAGGAACACGCAGTACTCCGGGTCGCAACTGCACGAATGGTAAAGTCCGATGTAGCCCATCGGAGCTTCCTGGGCGGTAACAACTTAATGAACCTCTCCAGAACCCGCTTTGCTCGACTTCCTACGTACGTACATAGGTAGCAATCCTTTGAGGCACTATCAGCAGCCACTTTCTAGTACGGGCAGGAGTGCTTGATACAGACTTAGTGTTGTTGCAGTACGTATCTCAAAACGAGAGAAACGAGATTATGGTCGCGTAGGTGGATACTGTATAGCACAAACGACAAGTACAATTGAACAATCACGTTTTCGTTACATACAATTCTGCTTTGATTTTCAGATCATCAAAAGATGATACTGTGGCTACCTGAGCACAGTCCAAATCAAAGCAGTGAGATGGTTCAGTTTCGCTCTTCAAAACAAACCCACCAAAACCAAGAATGGTACAAGTGTAGTGGAATGCTTCGTCTTCGTCCATCGCCTCATAAGTCATCTTTTGATGGTACAACCGTTTAACCTTTTGATGCACTCTAAATGCTGCCTGGTGTTCAGATCTGTTTCTGCCATGGCCTCCACACATGCAAACTATCCCGACTGAAAGGTAAGCCTTGCTCATGCTTCAAGTCCTCCAAAGTCATCACTAGGATCCCCCTTTGTGCAAAATCGTAAGTAATACAGTCGTAAACACGTCTCTCGTACTCTCGTCTGGCGTTGCGTCTTCTGGTACATTATCAATACAGCTATGAACTGCAGTGGCACCCATGTGGTCGTCGCCATTGCCCTCCTCGAAAGATTCTAGATGTAATTGCCCATGCCACCGCCAAGGCCGTAGTTGGGGTTGAAGCCACCCTGAGCAGGAGTAAAACCCATTGGGTGCATGGCATTTGGTTGACCCGTGCCGTACTCCTCAGCTGGAAACTGTTGGGATGAGTAGCCTCGGCCGCCGTAAACAAAGCCACCACCGTTGATCTGGATCTGGCGTCGGTTAGCAGATCTGCCGCCTGAGAACGTACTGTCAGCCACGCTGGGTGGCGAGGCAATCTTCATCGTCTGGATCTTGCTGGCAATGCGCCGACCGTGAGGTGTCTGCTTGATAGCAGGTAGGATTGGTGTAATGGCGTCAACCATTCTTTGTTTGGTGCGAACGTCGGCGTAGTCCAGAGCGGTTTGGATGACGTAGTTGGCGAAAGAGTCTCGCAACATACGCTCAAGTTCGTTGCCAACCAACATCTCGTCGATCAAATCTGCTTTGGTGTCGTGATCAGAAACTCGCAAGCATTTTTCGATGACATTGGAGCTGAACTTTTGCTTGGACAAAGCAGGCACCTTGCCTCGGAAGCTTTGGCACAGAGGTCGGGTATAGTTGATCTCGTCGAGATCAAGAATATATTGCACAACGTAGTTGCCATACGCGTCTTGAACCAAGTCAAACGCACACTTCGTGATCTGCGCAACCAGTTGACCACGTTGGTAACCTTGAGCATGATCAATGCATCGCTGGAGAACGCAGCATCCATGTCGGTGTGTACCAACGATGATGCATGCTGCACCAACACTATCGTAAATGAACTGGCACCGCTCTGCGCCAAGGACCTGAAGGCACTTCTGGATGACGTGGTTACCATTCAAGTCCTGGACCAAGTCGACAACCTTGTAAGACAGAGCGCTGATGACAGCGGCGACTTGTTCTTCTGTGTGCAGATGTTCGATCATTTTTTGCAGCGCTCGTGTGCCATGTTGGTTCAGTGCAATGCCAGGAAGTGCTGGAGCGGCAGTCTTGATGAGAGCAGTGCGCTGTTCTTCAGTACAGTGCTCGAAGAGCTTCTGGCAGAGGTAGTTACCGAAAGGGTCAGTCATTAGCTCGATAATATGAGGGCATGTTTCATTGAAGATCGCTTCGACATGGCCAGGAGCGCCGTCCTCAAGTTTTCTTTGCATGTATCTGCAGCCGTGTTGGTCTTTGCTCATAGCAAAGAGATGACCCTGGCAACTCTCTAGAGGAACATTGTCAAGTCTAGCCATGTCTTGTCCACCTCGCTTGCCGTTTCGTGCATCCTGACGACTGTAGGTCTGTGAGACTGGAACTCCTACAAAGGATTGTTGGCCATTGACATTGGGTTGACCGGTCATGTTATTGAGATTGAAGTTTGACATATTGAATGGGTACATGTTTTGGTTTGGGAAAGTATCGATCGGACTGGTCATGCCAGGACTGGTCAGATCGGTCGAAGTGAATGCGGGTCCAAATGGTGCAGCACTTGCTTGCAAACCCGGTGCTTGATTGAAATTATTAAACATTTTTTCCTCAGCCGCCTTCGTGACACCATTGTTGAAGTTCATTGTGCCAACCTCTCGACTTTGCCGATTAGGGATAGCGCCGAGTGGAATACGCCCGAGGCTGACGTTGTGGGCGTGAAACTGAGAATCTGCGTGTGAAGTGTGCGGTGCAGGACCGAGATTGTCAAGACCGAAAGTCTTCTTAACAGTAGGTACATCGTTGCTAGAGAAGGAGGTTTGAAGTATCGTTGGTCTTATTGAAGGGTTTTGAGGTCCAGATGAAGAATCATCGTAAGTAACACCAGTGGAGTGACGCTGAATCTTAAGTGAAAGATCGCCATTGTTATCTGCTGGATTCCCCACTCCATTTAGTACAGGTCGGTACATGCTCGAATCAGTGTGAGGCATACTCGCATGGCCTGGACGAGGACGAGATTCGTAAATGTAAGTAGAGTCTTCAGGCACAGTTGAGCTCGCGATCTCAGCTGCTGCATAGTTTGCCGATAGCTTCTTTTATCAGCTAATGTACTTTCAAATAACACAAATCAACTCACCCGTGTCCCATCGCGACTCAAAGTTGGAAAAGGCTCCTCAATGCCGCCTGTCAGTGCAGAGTAGGTGCTGTGTATAGCATCGTCATCATAGATAAGGCCTGCGTCATTCATTGCGGCGGCTGCGTTGCGTCTGATACTGGCACTTTGGCTCTGCCTCGAACCGTTGACTGGCATGGAGAATCTGTTCAGGCTAGAAGAGCATTAGCAAACTACCATTGCTTCACAATTTCGATAAAGCATAGGACGAAGCTGAAGTGAACTGAGGTTCACACGATTGAAAGAGTGAGTCAATAGTGACAGAACCACCAGCAATCATATAATCTTGGCCAAATATCACAAATGGGGCGATCTTCATACTTGAGGCCAGTCCATTGACTACAAGAGAGCGACGCAGCAGATACAAACGTGATAGTTCAGGTTTTTGTGAACATGAAGCCGTAAAAAGATTGGAAAGCACTTACGCAGCAGCAGACCTATTCGTTGGTAGGTTATCAAGATAGTCCTCTTCCTCGTCAGATCCTCGACGAGAGCCTGGCATTGATTTCGTGGATTGTCTGTGCGTAGAATATAGTCCAGATGTCGAGAGTCGTGTTCCTGGTGGCGATACAATCTTAGAACTTGCTTGAGACGTTCGCTTAGATAGGCCGGGTGGTGAAGTGACGTTACTCATGGAAACTCTGCTCGACCGAGAGTACCTGTTGGAGAAAACGTCTTCGGAATAATCTGGAGGTGTTGTCGGCTCGCTGACAGGTCCGTTCAAGCTCATCCTATTGAAACCGCTGGCAAAACGATCTATATCTTGATTTGTATTGTTCATTTGCAACTTTCTTTCTTTCTCATCGAGGAGCGCGAGTTGCTCTTGTGCTTTGCGACGTGCTATCTGAATGTCTTCAAAGATTTGCTTCTGCTCTGATTGCTATAGCACTGATTAGCAACACGCATACTACGAATGAAAGGGAGAGGCAGCAGTTATCAAAAGTCGACCATCGCATGTCTGCACCTCGTTCTGGGGCTTCAACCAGCTGCAGCTCGAAGCGAAGCGACCCAGGAGAGCTTTCCTCATTCTCGCATTCATGGCTGTCGAGGGGCTTGAACTGCGAATCTCAAAAGACAGGCAATTCGAGGACGAGAGAGTTACATACCGAGGAAGAATTCAGCGAAGAATATGGCTGACTAAACGACGAGCGTCCCAAACTCAATTTACTTGAATCTGTCGTAAAGCGTCTTTGCAGGGAACCCCGGACATCGGAACCAGAGGTTCCTAGGGTAGAGTAAAAGGGATTCGAATCGCGTTTGTTGGACATGGCGGTAGAGAACATGCCGTCACCGTCGCCAGAACGCATGTTCATGTTTGGAAACCGTAATTCCTCCATGCGGCCGTTGAGTGAGTTTGAGAAGGCCATGATATGCAATTGCTGCTGCCCCAATATCAATGCTGATGGAGATCGAACAGCTTCGAGGATATGCGAGAACGGTAGTGACCGATTGAGCAGCTACTGGCTTTCGTGAAAAGCGGTACAATCGCGACGATGCTCAAGTGGTATCACGTCTGTCGTGCTCCGGTGCCTCGACCACCCTGCTCAAAGGCCAAACGAGAACGTTCTTTCTCGAGGATTGACCTATCTTTCCGAAAGACTCTTGTGATACTCAAATTTCAGAAGTTCCAGCTCTTCCCAGTCCAGGTTACAGCTGTTCGTAGTCAGAGGTAGCTAGGTAATCCAACCAAATGCCAAATTCGAATGACAGTGCGGGGCAAAAAAGAGTGTTGATGCAAAATCTTTTGAAACAAATGTGGTGTTACAGATCGTGGAGAACAGAGGAACTGAGGAGGAGAGGTCGCGGGAAAGCAGAATGAGAAAGGTGAGAAGTTGCGCAGGTGAATCGAGGTCGAAATCGAGGTTCAGAACAGACCGTCCTCTGCGCTCCCTCTTGGTGAATCCCGAGTCCTGGCTGGGTTAGTGCCGCTATGCCATTTGAGCGGTTAGTGGCTCTAGCCAGCGGTGGACCCCAGACATGCCTCCAAAAATTAGAGCCCAACTCATGCAGTTGATCGGTTTGGCGCCGCCGAATCGAAGGTTCATTACCCACCTCCACCCACCTCAAATTCAGCAGACCTAAGCTTTGATTCACATGCAGGGATCGTGATCTGGACTGGCGCCGGCATCGAGGTGCACGTTGTCATCGCTGATGACCTTGAGACCGCCACGATTACAGTATGTAACCAGCATCGTGGTTATTCTTATGTTACGAGGTGAACGAGAGATGATCGTCAGAAGGACATTGTACCTGGCGGCACGCTCCAATAAGAAACAGTTGTTGCACCAGATTACGCACTTTCACTGACGATCCAGTCATGTGGGGGAGCATGAATAGCCTTCACTACACACCACAAGAACGATAGTGCTATGCATCTATTGACATGACTGAAGACCAGTAAACAGTCACGGCGGCTGGAATGCAACAATGTCTTTCCCTCAGAGACAGCGTCGGAGGAAAGACGGCAAATCAATAAGCAAAACAAACGAATAAACGATAAACAGCGGTGAGAACAAGGCTAGAGAAATTCGGTTTGGCGTCCGATAAAAATCAACAGAACAACCTCAAGCACCAAAACAGAACGAAGATAGGGGCTCCACCAAGGTCGCAAGCAGAGAATCGTCAAACCCTTGCAGAATCTACAGCATGCAACATAATCACTTCAAGCACGCCTTCCACAGTACTGTAGCAGCGTTCGAGGCTCAAATGATAGACCATTTACCCAGCTTCTGTTGGATGGATTCAGATCAGCCGATTGGCCAAGACTACCCTTACTGTACAATGGCAAACCTTGCGAGGGACTGTGCCGAGTCTTACGTCCGAGGATTGCAGGTGCTCGCGTAGAAGGTGATCCCTGCCCACGAAAAAAGCATCCAGCGTTGCAGAGGATCACTGACAGTAGACTGATTGACACCTGTACCCGCTAGATAATTCACACGGAACTTGCATCCTGACTTGAGAATGAATTCAATCAAGAGAGGAGCTGGTACACAAATCTCAATCAGTGGTCAGGCGGTAGTTAAGCTCGACAATGGTGGCAATCGGGATTGCACGTTTACAGTAGTACTGTGGTTCCTTGATGTACAACAAGTACAATCTTCCACCACCACCATGTTTTCCCATCACTGTAAACCACACCGAGACCGCTCGGAAAACCAGCCTATGAACGTATTTTTGACCAAAGCCTCCACTAGCATCACTCGTCCTACTACGAGATCACACTGTAAACGAGAGCACAAGGGCCGGAATGAAGGGTTCGATTGTATTAACTGTTCATGGAGGAGACGATGAGGATGTACAATTCTGTACCAAGTAGTACTGTAGAGGCCATGTTCATACGCTGAGATCGGCATATTTAAAGACCGGCCTTTTCAGATCAAATCCGTTGGTGAGTAAAGCTCTGCCAAGGGTCGTACTCGTGTCTCTTTTCGGCGATAGTGAAGGCTCAAAGAGGAGAGTTTATACCCCTGCATGAAGTAGCCCCTGGTACTCGAGACATGCTCCGAAAAGACCAATGCCATGCTGGGGACGATGTGAGTCTTGGTTCGGAGCGAAGAATTTGTGTCACTCTCTTAGCATGGCGTGCCCCGCCAGGAGCAGTCCAATCATGCCATAAGCTTGGACCACCGTCTTTCACTCCCCACGCCTCGGTCGAGCTAGGCCACGCCTTATCTAATCTTTTCTCGAATTTCTCCAAAAAGTTTGATTTTTGCAGGCGGACGCTGCACAAACACCAGCCACTAGCGCTATCCAATCTATGGCTGAAGATTCCTGGCAAATCTAGATCGAACAAGTCTACCTCGAAAGAACAGTCAGCAGCTTGCACTCGTGCTAAGTCCTGATATGTTGCAGAAGTATGCCGCCTAAACGAAAGCAGGATGGCCCTGTTCCTGCAATTGCTGCGCCAAAAGCTACACCCAAGGCATGACATACAGGCATTGATATCGAATATTACTGACACACGCAGAAGGCTACTCCTCGAAACGCAGCCACTCAACCATCAACCACGACAACTGTCGACAAGTCTCTAACGAGCGACGTGAATGAACCTGCGAAGCAACCCAAAAAAGCCCATGGCGGTCCCCACGCTGACGGTTTCAATGCCACTCTCGAACCATTCTACTACCAGAAAAACCTCGAAGCACCCATAGACACGGCGCAAGACAAATGGAACCTGTTACCAGCGTTTTTGAAGAACAAGGGTCTGGTCAAACAGCACATAGATTCCTTCAACCACTTCATCAATGTGGAATTGAAAAAAATCATCAAGGCTGAGCCTGTTATAACCTCGGACATTGATCCTAATTTCTACATCAAATACCTCGATATCTACGTCGGCCGAGCCCAGCGAAGCGATGAGAACATCTATGGCGATTCAAAGAAGGAATCAACAATCACACCCAACGAGTGCCGGCTTAGCGATCTCACGTACTCCGCTCCCATCTTTGTTGATGTCCAATACACCAAAGGTCGAGTCGCATATCGCAGAAAGGCATTATGTATCGGGAGAATGCCGATCATGCTGCGAAGCGACAGGTGCGTGCTTGCTAGCAAGTCTGAAGGCGAAATGTTTCGTATGAACGAATGTCCTCTGGATCCTGGTGGCTATTTCATAGTCAACGGCACGGAAAAAGTCATCCTTGTGCAGGAGCAGTTGAGCAAGAACAGAATTATCGTTGAGACGGATAACAAAAAGGAGCTCATTGTGGCATCTGTGACTAGCTCTACCCACGCAAGAAAATCAAAGAGCTATGTCGTCCTCAAAAAGGACTTGCTGTATGCAAAGCACAATATCCTACAAGAAGATGTACCGATATGTGTTCTGCTGCGAGCGATGGGTGTGACTTCAGACATGGACATGATGGCTATTGTGGCTGGTACGGATATCACCTTGCAAGACGATTTTGCTGTCAACTTCGAGGAAACCATCAAACTTGGCATCTTCACACAGCAGCAGGCACTCGACTTCATTGGCCAACGAATCCCAATCAGTAGAAAAGGAGGAGCATTCGGTCAACAGCGCCGAAACTATGTACAAGAAGCTCTTGAAGCAATATCATCTGTCTTCATTGCACATGTTCCAATTGATAATTTGAATTTCAGACCAAAAGCACTCTACGTGGCCCACATGGCTAGACGAGTGTTGATAGCGAAACAGAATCCAAAATTGGTCGACGACAGGGACTACGTGGGCAACAAGCGACTTGAACTGGCTGGTCAGCTTCTCTCGTTGCTCTTCGAAGATCTGTTCAAGAAGTACAACACCGACATCAAGATTAGTATGGACAAATTGCTGCGTCGACCGAACAAGGTCGAGCTACCTGATCCTTGTCCCATGATGGCTACTCACGCAACTCATATCACATCTGGCATGAACCGAGCAATTGCGACGGGAAACTGGAACCTGAAACGATTTCGTATGGATCGCGCTGGTGTTACCCACTTGTTGAGTCGGCTGAGCTTTATCGCTTCGCTTGGGATGATGACCAGAATACAATCACAATTCGAGAAGACAAGGAAAGTCAGTGGTCCCCGTGCTCTGCAAGCCTCACAATTTGGTATGTTATGTCCGGCAGACACTCCTGAGGGTGAAGCCTGTGGACTGGTCAAAAATCTAGCTCTCATGACGCACATCACAACCGAGGATGAAGAAGGACCGATCAAGCAGTTGATCTTCATGCTAGGTGCGGAGGATATTGTCACCGTTGGCGGCGCTGAACTTTACGCTCCTGGCTCCTATGTTATCCTGCTGAATGGTACACCGATAGCAGTAACACGCCATCCATCTCACTTTCTCATCTCCTTCCGACGACTAAGAAGATCTGGTCGAGTCTCAGAGTTCGTCTCTGTCTTTATTAATCACCACCATTGCACGATCAATGTCGCCACTGACGAAGGCCGTATTTGTCGACCACTAATAATAGTGGAAGACAAGAAGTCAAAAGTCACGAAACGCTATCTCAAATCTCTCCGTCAGGGCTCAATGGATTTCGATGATTTCCTGGCTAGAGGCCTGGTCGAATATCTTGATGTCAACGAAGAAAACGATAGCAATATTGCAATGTACGAAAACAAAATAAGCACTATCTCGACCCATCTTGAGATCGAGCCCTTCACAATTCTAGGTGCCGTCGCTGGTTTGATTCCTTATCCGCACCACAATCAATCTCCTCGAAACACATATCAATGCGCTATGGGTAAACAAGCCATTGGCTTCATAGCATCTAACCAATTTCTGCGTATCGACACGCTTCTTTACCTGATGGTCTATCCTCAAAGACCTCTTGTCAAAACCCGTACAATCGAGCTTACAGGGTACGAGAAACTTCCTGCTGGCCAGAACGCTATAGTCGCCGTGATGTCCTACAGCGGCTACGATATTGAAGATGCCCTTGTGCTCAACAAAGGCAGTGTAGACCGCGGTTTTGGCCGCTGCCAAGTTCTCCGCAAATACCCAGTCCAACTCAAACAGTACGCCAATGGCACAAGAGATATCATCAAACCTCCAGATATCGAAAACGGTGTCTCGGTCAAGAAGCACGCTCTCCTCGACGTTGACGGCATTGCTGCAGTTGGTGAAAAAGTTTCTCAGGGTGAGACTTATATCAACAAATGGGTTCCTGACAATGCCAATTCCTCTGGCCTTTCAGAAACATCCTCTCAAACCAACGGCATAACTGCTACTAGCTCTGCAAATCCAGCCTCTGCCCTCTCTTCCCTGAATAAAGGAGGAGGCTATATACCACAATCCCAGACCTACCGTCTTCCGGATCCTTCAATCATTTCCAATGTTATGTTCCATCACAATGAAAACACCGGTACTACCCTTCTCAAGATTCAGACACGTCAAACTCGTCGTCCTGAGGTTGGCGACAAATTCTCCTCCCGCCACGGCCAAAAGGGTGTAGTAGGTATTATAGCTGAGCAGGTCGACATGCCTTTCTCCGACTTTGAGTCGCGATGG